>Ga0164315_10001038_pt1 | contig 20454 bp, 20 predicted proteins | sample GuaBasSedimGuay6_FD_113737 | JGI IMG/M metagenome (GOLD analysis project Ga0164315, IMG submission 113737) | Subseafloor sediment microbial communities from Guaymas Basin, Gulf of California, Mexico - Guay6, Core 4569-2, 0-3 cm | ecosystem: Environmental > Aquatic > Marine > Hydrothermal vents... | reverse complement strand
TTTGCAATACTGCCAATTAATTGCATCAGCCTCATAGAAACCTACTTTATTAGAAAAATCATCATTTGGGCAGAGGCGGGCGGAGATTTTCCTACGACAAGCTCAGGATAAACTTTGGCCTTGATTTTTGTTTGCTTTTTATCAAGAAAAAGTAAAGAAGAGAAATTAAGATTTAACTTACTTCTTATAAGAGAAAAACTTTTGCAAATATAATTAGCGCAACAAAATAAGATTTAGCTTGCGTTTACCCTATAAAAAGAAAACAGCCTATCCAGTGTTTTAGATAAAAATAGTACTTTCGTCATTTAATTGAATTTATGCGTAATAAAACATTCATATTTATATTATTGTTGCTTGTGCAATGGTCAAGTATAGCAGGGCAGGAGAAGGTCAGCAATACTGATGATCCTATTTATGAATATGTAAATCAGAGAGCTAGTTTCCAAGGTGGCGACTTTGCTTTATACGAATATTTGCATAATCAGATAGATTTTACTCAGAGTAATTTGGAACGAAAAAAAAGTGGTACTATTCGAGTAAACTTTGTGGTGGAAAAGGATGGTAGTATTACGAATATTGACTTACGCATGGGTTTGGTTAAAGTATTAAACAATCAGGTTTTAGATGCTGTAAGGCAGATGCCAAAATGGAAAGCTGCCAAATTGATGGGAAAGCCTGTAAGGTCCTATGCCAATGTCCAAGTTGAGTTTGTTGACGAAGCCATTGAGCCAGAGGAGGAGACTCAGCAGCTTTATAATTTCTACTATCCGATTCAGCGTGCCATGTATAGCATGGAAAAGCAGCGATATCGCGAGGCTGCAGCTTATTTTTCAATGTATTTGTCTGAATACCCAAAGGATAGTTTTGCTCTATATTATCGAGGCGGTGCTTTATACAATCTCAACCGACATAGAGAGGCCTGTATAGATTGGAAGGATTCCCAAGCTGAGAATTCTGCAGAATTGTTTTCAGTTTTCTGCGAAGGAATGCGTGGTGTAAAATACTATTCCTCAGAAGATACTAATTATCAGAAGTTCTTAGATACATTGTCAATTATCGAAGACTGTAGTATGGATTATGACAGTACAGCTCATTTCTCCAATAATCCAGATGCTTTGCGTAAATATTATAAAAAGAATATGAAGGAACAGATGATTAAAGAATATCGTGTTCCTAGAGTGGTTGTGAGCTTTAATGTGGACGAAAAGGGGAGGGTTGGTAATATTTGGATTGTTCGGAGTTATAGTTCGGCTTACGACCAAGAGGCAATTCGATTGATTAGTAATATGCCTGATTGGAAACCCGCCACAAAGGAAAATAAGCCTGTGAAATCGAAATTATTATTTCAGATTGTATTTGATAATAAATCCACGAAAACTGGACAATTTATCCATGATTTCTTTGAGAGGTAAGTGTTTGTTGCCTAAACCAAGGTAGTAAAAATTTTACCGTAGAAGATATAAAAGAGCAGTAGCCCGAGCATCGCTCAAAGCATTATGATGCTTAATTTCTATATCATATTCTTTACATAGATTATTAAGCTTTGCTGACTCAGTACCTTTTTCTTGAAAAATCACAACAGTATCTTCCCATTTCTTAGGTAGTTTTAATTCACTATACTTTAATTCGTAATATTCCATAACAACTTGAAGTACATTACGATCAAAGCCTTCGTTATGGGCAACCATTTTCTTGCCTTTTAAGCGTTTCTTTATTTCTGGGTAGATATCCAAAAAGTTTGGAGCATCTTTGGTGTCTTTAGCATAAATTTTTGTCACTCTACTATTGCCCCAATGATACTTATTCTTAGGAGGTTGTACCAAAGAGTAATACTCGTCCATAATAATGCCTTTTTCTACCACCACAATGCCAACAGAGCATACACTATTGCGCACTCCTGTTGCCAATTCAAAATCTATCGCTGCAAAGCTGTCTTTTCTCTTTCTCATCTCTAACTCATCTTACAATTAATCAACACTTTTCCTTTCGACATATTGTTTTTGTACATCATTAATGCATCATTTATATTCTCTAATTTGAATAATTCTTGAATGTTGGATTTTAGTTCCTTACCAATTAGTTTTTGAACTTTTTTGGTATCAGCCAGTGCTTTAAGGATATTTTTCTTTGCATTATAATTGGCTAAATAAAACCCTATAATCTGCTTATCTTCTTGGACTAAAATTCGAGAGTCAATGCTTATCGGTGATTCTGAAAGATTTGCATAAAGCATTAAACTACTTTCTTTAGGTGCATTTATCAATAAATCTCTCGATTGTGGACCGCCAACAGGATCCAAAATTAGACTTGCATTAAGCTCATTACTAAGTTTCTGGAATTTGCTTAAAAAACCAGCCTCAGTATTGTTTAGAATATATTTTGCCCCTTCCAATTTGAGAATATCAAGCTGCTTTTCATTGCGAACAATATTGATACAAGGAATTCCAGCATTTTCAGCCAAACGATAAATCATTTTACCCAAAGCACCAGCTGCAGCATTATTTACAATTGATTTATGATTTTTTGCCTTAGCAATATCGATAAAAGAAAGTGCTGTTAAAGGGTTTACAATCAGCATAGATGCTTGTTCAAATCCAAGTTTGCCAATGGGAATTACATGCATTGCTGAGGTAAGCATATATTCCGACCAGCTACCGCCTTTGCCTTTTGTGGAAGTGCAACTAACTCGCTTCCCCATTCGTATTTTAGGAAGTATTCCACTTCCTGCAGCCACAACAGTTCCACTACCTTCGATACCTGGTATAACAGGGTAGGAGGGCTTTTCAGCGTATGTGCCTTGCAAGAAACTCAGGTCAGACGGATTGATAGGCGAATATTCCATTCGAACTAAAACCTCACCAGGCCCTGGAATAGGAATGTCAACTTCCTCAATATATAATTCTCCCGAAGCTTCCTTTTGTAAGGCTGCTTTCATGGTTTTTGGGATATGCATAGAATGTTTGTCTCAATTTATGCGGCGAAGATAATATAATTTGCTACTGATGCTGTACAGTTTTCTGATTTACAGAATAGCTTCTATTGATAAAAGTCTGTAGGTATAAATATTCTTAATACTTCTATATTATTGAATTATAGTATTTAGTAATCTTTCGTCACATATGGATTCCAATTGTTTCTCTAAGTCATCAGGCAATGCTTCCATAAAATTTAGTCCAGAAATACGTTCTAGACTATCAATTGAAATAGCAAATTTATCTAGGCTCAGTTTTGTATTCCGATTGGGAATAACGAATGCTACTGCACCAAGATTGGGCGCGCTAATATCGACCAAGATTTTGTAGTAATATGCTGGGATAGTTACTTTATTCTCTCCAATACTTCCCATAGGATTATGAAAAATTGGACCAGTAATAATAATAATACTGTCTTCAGATAAAGCTAATTTCCGTGTTCTTCCTTCCAGTTTTTTCCATACTCCACGATTAAACCCAGGCTTTTGAGGACTGATATTACTCATGTAAAACGACTCAAGCATTGCATCTTCAGACCATAACATATCTGCTGCAGGAGCTAAATGACCTCTGTCATAACCACTTTTATAGTAGTCGTTTGAAGTAGCTGACTTGGAGTTAATATTTAAGTCAGTTTTAAAATAGTTTTTACGCTTACAAACGGGATTATTTAGATGCTCTTTGGTTAATAGGTAGCAAACCCAGAGTGCTTGTTCATGCTCTTCGTTATAGGCTATATTTATATTTATGTATTCTACTATTTGATCAGCTTTCTGTTCGGTAAAGAAATCTGAAATATTGTTGTAATGAAAACTGTGATAGATTTTCCCGCTTGTTTTTTCTTCAGCAATATCAGGTCGATATATCATGAAGAATATAAAACCAATAAGTAGAATTATAAATATAAGAAATAATATAATTTTTTGTTTCTTATCCATGTGAGCAAAGGTATAAAATAAAAAGCCGCTAATACGCGAATAATTAATTATTAGTGTATTAGCGACAGATATTACAGATTGTATTTTCTAAATCTGCTCAAAAAAATCATTACCCTTATCATCAGTTACGATAAAAGCAGGGAAGTTTTTAACCTTAATCTTACGTACTGCTTCCATTCCATATTCGGGGAATGCAACAACTTCAATTGAAAGTATATTTTCCTTTGCCAATAAAGCAGCAGGTCCACCTATTGAACCCAAATAGAAGCCACCGTATTTCTGACATGATTCCTTAACTTGTGGAGTTCTATTACCTTTTGCTAGCATAATCATGCTGCCACCTTTTGCTTGGAAACCATCAACATATGGGTCCATTCTATTGGAAGTGGTTGGGCCAAAACTACCAGAAGGCATTCCTTTTGGAGTTTTTGCAGGTCCAGCATAATAAACAGGATGGTCCTTGAAGTATTCAGGCATTTCTTCACCATTATCAAGCATCTCTTGAATACGAGCATGCGCCATATCGCGTGCAACAATCAAAGTACCTGTTAGGCTTAATCTAGTCTTAATAGGATGTTTGCTAAGCTCTTCTAATATTTTTTCCATCGGTTGATCAATATCAATTTCAACGGCTGGTTTCAAATGTGGCGCTGCTTCGGGCATTAATCGCTTTGGGTCTTTCTCCATTTGTTCTACAAAAATCCCTTCGGGAGTTATCTTCGCTTTAATATTGCGATCAGCACTACAGCTTACTCCCATTCCCACTGGGTTGGATGCAGCATGTCGCGATAATCGAATCACTCGGATATCATGAGCAAAATATTTACCACCGTATTGCGCACCAATTCCTAAATCTTGAGTCATCTTTAATACCTTCGCTTCCCACTCTAAATCTCGAAAAGCACGACCACCCTCGTTTCCAGTCGTAGGTAGGTTATCTAAATAACCAGCAGAAGCGTATTTAACTGTTTGTAAATTCTTTTCGGCTGAAGCACCTCCAATAACAAAAGCTAAATGGTAGGGAGGGCATGCTGCTGTTCCAATTTCACGTAATTTTTCGTTTAAAAACTTTTTAAGGTTATCTTCAGTTAGCAATTGCTTAGTTTGCTGATATAGATATGTTTTATTAGCTGACCCTCCGCCTTTTGCCACAAAAAGAAATTTGTATTCATTTCCTTGTATGGAGTATAAATCAATTTGAGCAGGTAGGTTCGTGCCTGAATTTTTCTCCTCCAACATGGTTAAAGGAACAATTTGAGAAAAACGTAGATTTTGCTTTTCATAGGTATTATAAATCCCTTTCGAAAAGAATTCAGCATCGTTCACTCCTGTATAAACATCTTCACCTTTTTTACCCATAACAATGGCAGTGCCAGTATCCTGACAAGTTGGTAATTCACCATCTGCTGCAGTAACTGAGTTTTTGAGAAGGGAATAAGCAACAAACTTATCATTATCAGTTGCTTCAGGGTCATCCAAAATCATTGATAGCTGTTCCAAATGGCTCTTGCGTAAAAAGAATGATACATCGGTCATTGCTTCTTCGGCAAGTAATTCTAATCCATTGGGGTCAATCTTAAGTATTTTTCGGCCTTCAAACTCAACTACAGATACGTAGTCCTTAGTTATTAGTCTGTATTTTGTATCGTCTTTCGTTAATGGGAAAGGCTCTTGATAAAAAAAATCACTCATTTGTTTGTGTTTTTATGGGTTCAAAAATTGAGCTGCTAAGTTAGGTAAAAGCTGAGTACAAAAATTTGATATTTCTCCCTGTCCAAGAGTTTCAAACTCTTGGACAGGTGAGAAAATTAAATTTAAATCTAGTTGGGGCTATAAACTAAAATTCATCATCCAAACTTTTTTCTACTTCCGATTGATGGATAGCTATAAAGTTTGCCAAATCATCAAAGCATGCAATTACCTCATTTACTTTAATAAAAGAAGAACTATTCTCAATGAAACTATTATATGATGAGTGCTTCCATTGATTCACTTTATCAACAAAACCATGTGATATTGGATTTGAGTGAATGTAAAGAATTATGTTTCTCAGATACTCGTCTGAATCAATTAATTTTCGTTCAAAATTTGGAGCAAATAAACTACCTCGTCTTCCTTGCTGCTTATTTAGCGCTTGAGCATAATTTGTAAAAAGGTTTGAAAACTGTTGAGATAGAAATTGTTCAGCATAATCAGAAGACCAATCATTTTTAGTTAGCAAATTTCTAGAGTGTTTTTTCGAGGCCTTTAGATTATAATGTTCAAATAACTTCTCATTACATTTGATTCGGATTGCAAAGTGAAAATGATTTGGCATTAAGCAATAGGAAAAAGTGTCAGCAATTGGTGAAATATGACGCTTGTACTTTTCAATGAAATATCGATAATTATCTTTCTCTACAAATAGATTGTCACTTCCATTTGCGTGATTATAAATGTGATAGTATTTATCAGGTTCTAGTGGGATTTTATTCATTTCATGTGATTTAATTTGTTTTATTTCTACACCCCTCCAAGAGTTTAAAACTCTTGGAGGGGTGTAGAAATTTTATATTAGAAAAAAAACTAATAATAAACCTTCAATATTTCTTTCTTAAAATAAATCACCGCATCATATTCTTTTAACAAATCACTACCAAGTACGCCATCAATACCACGATCACCAAGCATCTCATAGGATTGATTTACGTGATCCATATCAAGAACAACAACTGGATAATTGTCAATTTGTAATGCGCCTATTTTCAATGAGTCTAATATAGCAACCTGTCCCTGCATACTATTTGTTCCCAAGCCTGTTGATAGTTGCTCTAAATCTTCAAATTCTTCTTCAGCACCTTCCTCAATCAAGGATTGAAGTCTAGTTTTATCAAATACAGTCTTACTTGCTCCTGTATCAACCAATAAACGGACAGTTTTATTATTTACCTCAGCCTCAATCATAAGATGATAACCGTCCCCTTCAATATTCATCATTTCCAAGGGGATATTCGATATCTTTTTCCGCATTAGAAGTTGGGTTTCAAATGATATTTTTTATAGTATTTATCAATCTCATGTACTGCCTCCTCAGCGGTATCAACAAGAATAAAAAGGTCAAGATCTTCTTCTGCGATATTACCTTCAACTAAAAGTGTTTTCTTAAACCAATCTAATAATCCTTCCCAATATTCTTTTACGACCATAATAATTGGAAATCGTACCATCTTATTTGTTTGAATAAGCGTGATTGCCTCTGAGAGTTCGTCTAATGTACCAAAGCCACCTGGCATTACAATATATCCTTGAGAATATTTCATAAACATCAGTTTTCGTACAAAGAAATAATTGAAGGTAATAAATTTATCATTATCAATAAATGGATTTTCATGCTGTTCGAATGGCAAATCAATATTTAGTCCAACACTAGTTCCACCACCATAATGTGCCCCTTTATTCCCAGCTTCCATTATTCCTGGTCCACCACCAGTAATCACACCATAGCCTTTCTTTGTGAGGAGGTAAGCAGTTTTTTCAGCTAATTTATAGTAAGGACTATCCATTTTAGTACGTGCCGAGCCAAATATTGACACACAAGGCCCTATTTTAGCCAGTTTTTCAAATCCTTCTACCATTTCTGCCATTACCTTAAACACTGCCCATGAATCATGAGTTTTGGTTTCGTTCCATGTTTTTGGGGTAAATGCATTCTTTAATTTTTTGGCCAACTCTTCATCTCTTTTTATTTCTTCCATATGCTTAATATTTATTTGGTCTCAAAATTAGACAAAATAATTATTGATTTATTATTTACTAAAATTAGGAGTTTAAATTAGAGAGAAATATTCAATAATTTTTACGAAATTTGCCTGTAGAATAGAATTGCATTTTTATTCTTGTTTTAATTATAAATTATAAAACTATAATATGCCAAAAATATCAATGAAGGGTGCTGCAATGCCGGAATCACCCATACGCAAATTAGTGCCTTATGCTGATACTGCAAAGGCAAAAGGAGTAAAAGTTCATCATTTAAATATTGGTCAGCCAGATATTAAAACTCCTGAAGTAGCTTTGAATGCTATTCATAACTTTAATGAAAAAGTCGTTGCTTATAGTCATTCTGCGGGCATATTGAGCTATCGTAAGAAGTTGGTTGGATATTATAAAAGTGTCAATATTGATGTTACAACAGATGAAATGATTGTTGGAACAGGAGCCTCAGAGGCTATTCTATTTGCATTGCAAACTTGTATGGATGAAGGTGACGAAATTATTATTCCAGAACCTTTCTATGCCAACTACAATGGTTTTGCTACCAATGCAGGTGTTAAAGTAATACCCATTCCTTCAAGTATTGAAAGTGGTTTTGCTTTGCCTCCAATTGCTGATTTTGAAAATGCAATTACTGATAAAACAAAGGCTATCTTGCTTTGTAACCCAAATAATCCAACGGGATATTTATATTCGAAAGAGGAACTAGAGACTGTACGTGAGATTGTAAAGAAGCATGATTTGTTTTTAATTTCTGATGAAGTTTACCGTGAGTTTACCTACGATGGGTATGAGCATTTTTCTGTAATGCAATTGGAAGGTCTTGATGATAACGTAATACTTATTGATTCGGTCTCAAAGAGATATAGTGCATGCGGGTTCCGTATTGGTGTTATGATAAGTAAGAATAAGGAAGTGATGGCTACAGCCATGAAATTTGCTCAAGCAAGATTGAGTCCTCCAACATTTGGACAAGTGGCTGCTGAGGCTGCTATTGATACTCCACCGGAGTATTTTGTTGAAGTGTTAGAAGAGTATAAGAAACGTCGAGATGTGGTTGTAAGGCGCATAAATAATATGGAGGGAGCTTTTAGCCCAAATCCGAAAGGAGCTTTTTATGTAGTTGCTCGTTTCCCTATCGATGATTCTGATAAGTTTTGCCGCTGGTTGCTTGAAGATTACAGTTATAACAATGAAACTGTTATGTTGGCACCTGCTTCTGGGTTTTATTCTACTCTAGGTTCTGGCAAGGATGAAGTTCGTATTAGTTATGTTCTAAATGTAGATGATTTGAATGCTTCAATGGATGTTTTGGAACATGCAATTAAAGATTACCCTGGAAGAACGAATTAGACTATTGAATGAACTAAGAAATTAAGGTGGTGGTTTTTTTACCTCTGCCTTTTTTTGTTGTGTTACTCTAATAATTGTCTGAATAGCAAATAATAAACATTATGATAAAAGCAATAATTTTTGACCTCGACGGTACTTTATTGGACACCTTAACGGATATCATGGAGTCAGTTAATCAGGTCTTGGATAAATATAGTTTCCCAACTCACGATTTGCAAAGTTATAAATACTTTATTGGTAATGGGATAGAGGTGCTGACCCAAAAAGCTTTCCCTCAGCAAATACCGGAAAATGAATTTGAAGGGTATTTAAAGGAAGTTACAGAGGAATATGCCAAAAGGCAAACCCTGCGAACCCGTCCATACGATGGTATTATGGAAATGTTGAGTGAGTTGAATAGTTTAGGAATTAAGCTAACAATTTTATCTAATAAGCCTCATGAGTTTACTGTGCCAACTGTTCAACACTTTTTTTCTGAGATAAAATTTGAGATAGTTTTTGGGGCTCGTAAGGAAATCCCTCGTAAACCAGCTCCAGATGCAGTATATGAGATACTAAATATATTAAGTCTTTCGAAAGATGAATGCCTATATGTAGGTGATACTCCAACAGATATGCTTACTGCTAAAGCTGCAGGTGTAGATGCAATAGGAGTTAGTTGGGGATTTCGTACAATAGAGGAGCTAAATGGGGCAGGAGCGAAAAGGATTCTTAATCGACCTCAGGATATCTTAGATTTACTTTAGGAGAGTGCTAAGAATAACATAAAGCCACTAATGCACATTTATTTTTGTACAGAGTGGCTTTTATTATATGAAAAATAATTTATCTATTCCGAAAATTCAATTCGGTATAAGCGTTGTATTTTGCGACTTTTACTAAAGATAATTAATGCGCCAGATTCATCAAGTTGTCGGCTTTGTCTAGGAACAGGAATTATTTTAGATTTAAGGGTATTAAAAAGTGGAATACGATCTGTTTCCCCATCTCCGTCAACACGATAGGCTACCAGCTCAGATTTTTTATAGTTAGGTACATATCCTACATATTCATTTTCTTTCTTTATGGTCGAATTTTTTATATTGTCGTTATACACAAAGAATACCTTATCTTGAAATATTGCAGGAACAAAAGATAAATAATAAGAGGAATTTGTTTGACTTTGTCTTTTAGGAACTAAGCGTTTCCATTTGATACTCCCATCTGAGTTATAGTTTACAATAACTATATTATTATAATAGTAGTGATAGGTTGTAGTATATGATTTAGTTGAAGCATTATAATATGTATGTACAGTATAGTAATTCTGCTCACCAACCATAATAACACCACCATCATCACGTAGCAGTAGCCTTCGCAAATCCATATTAACAAGCTCTACTTCCTTGCCTTTAGCCTTCTTTTTACTTGCTTTCTTTTGGGCTTTAGCCTTTTTTCGTTCGCTATGCAGGCTTGTAATGAATTCAAGATCAAACTTATGGTATTCAGAGGTAGTCATCTCTCCACTTTCGTACTCAATCTTAAGCAGAAAACTACCTCCAGCTGCCCCATAACTCTTATTGCCTGAATAAAATCCTGCACATATAAGATTCAATTTATTATCAATAGCTAACCTGAGATCAGTAATATACTTATCTTTCTCTTTTAGCTGATACTCACGCTCCTCATCTCCTTGGTCAAAGTAACCCAATATAATAAAGTTAAAATTGATTTGATTGTTAATAATATCTTTAGCTTTGCCTTTATATTGTTTTCCAATTACATATACATTCCCTTCGTCATCAATTTCATAGTCCACTATCTTGAATAATTTGTCGGCATAGGGAAGAGTGATTTTTTTATCCCATACTTTTTGTAAATTGGAGTCCAATACGGAAAAAGCCATCTTCTGCTTTCCACCTTTATTATATGGAAGTAGATGATATATTAAAATATGCTTATGGTTTTGAGAATATACAATACTAAAATCACCTTTGTCGTAGCGGCTCTTAAATGGTATTTCTCCTAATATCTTTATATCATCATTAAATTCCAAGGTTTTTGGATTTACTTCATGATACAAAAGGTAGGTTTTTTTACTTTTTTTATTATTGAAAATGGTAATTACAAACAACCGATTTTTAAGCTTAATAACTGTTGCATAAGCCATCTGATTCTTCTTATAAGTCATTGGGATTTCAGTCATAGAACTTACCTCCAACTTTCTATTGTATGAGCGCAAGTAGAATTTCTTTTTGCCGTAAAACACGGTGACTAATTGATTGTCAAATTCACCAACAATCTTCATTATGCCCATCTTTGATTTAATCTCGGCACCTTCAATGATTTTAATGTCTTGTGAGATGGCGTTTTGAGAGCAAAAGATTCCAATTATCATTAGGCTCAAAAATAGTAGAGTTTTTTTCATTAATTTGGTTTTTAAGGGTTAGTAAATATTCGGTTATTTAAAAATCATAAGCAACATTAATATGGATAGGGAAGTAAAATCCAAAATTTGTAAACTCACCATACATAAATGATCGATCATCATCAGTTAAATATGTATTTGGGGGGTCATACAAAGGATATAGTTGTTGGAAACCAAGTCCAACACCTGTGGATGGGATTATACTAAAACGATTATACACATTCCACTTGAACCCAATTATATAGGCAAATGTAAAAGTATTTTCTCTTTCGGAAATGCTATTTCGGCGCGTAAACATAAAGTCATAAGATGTAAACCAACCTGTGTGATCAGCCATATAAACTCGTATATTCAATCCCATAAGAAAACCGTTTGTGAATTTGTCATCGTATGATACATAGCCAGAATTATCGAATAATAGCATTAAATGCATAGGAATTCCGTCATATACCAATGGACCACCTCGTAGGTTTATTGCATAATGTGGCCCCAAATAACGTTCATACTGAATTGTAAGGAAACCTTCTACTAAATCGGTAGCATTTATGCCTACGTTATTTTTTATGTTTGACATTCCTCCATCATCAAAAACATCATCCAAATCTTGAGCATATACATTTCCTATGATACTGAGACTTAGAAATAAAAGAGCAATAGATTTCATAAAATTTCGGTTTAAGGATTCGTTTTAACAATATTCTTCAAAACTAATAAATTCATTGAATTAATCCCCAAACCATTCACATTATTTTGAACAAATCTTAAAACTTTATCATAATAAAGCACAACTACGGGAGCATCATTCATAATCATCTGATCCATCTTACGATATAACTCTAATCGTTTTTGAAAATCTGTTTCACCTCTAGCTTGTTCATACATTCTATCATATTCAACATTTGAGTAATGTGTATAATTTGCACCAGCAGGGCAAAAGTTAGGCGAATAAAACAGGGCTAAATAATTCTCGGGGTCGGCATAGTCGGCTATCCACGAACCACGGAAGAAAGGCATTTTGCTATTGGCAATCATTTGCCGCAAGGCTGCAGCTTGATTTACATCTACTTCCATGCTTATGCCCACTTGCTCGGCCTGTTGTTGAATATATTTACAAATATCAAGATAGGCTGCAGTGGTTGATAAGGTAATCTTTGGCATTCCAATTCCATTGGAAAAACCTGCTTCACTGAGTAGTTGACGTGCCTTATCTGGATTATAATTGTAACCCTTAGTAACGCCACCTTCAAAGCCTGGCATTCCCACAGGTACAAAGCCGTAATTTCCAGCTATACCAATATTGTTGCGTAAGTAACGCATCATTTTTTTACGGTCGAAACTGTAGTTTATCGCTTGACGTATTTTACGTAAGCGCAAAGGCGAATCCTTCATAATCTCAATATCTTCTACCATAATTCCCAGGTACTCAGTATTAAGATAGGGATTGCTCAAAAGCTTAAATTTGCCATTATATTTGGGGTTTAAGCTGCCATCGCCTTGTAAAAGCTCATCTTTATAACTGGGGTCAATACCTGAAATAAAATCAACATTGCCTTTTACAAATTCCAAAAAGACAGATTGCTTATCGATAATAAAACTAATGGCTACAGCATCCAGATGGGGGAGCTGTCCAAGAGAATCGTATTCAAAATAATTTTCGTTTTTCAACAATACTAATTTCACTCCTTCCTTCCATAGCTTAAAATAAAACGGACCTGTACCCACTGGGTGACGAGCAAAATCTTTTCCGTAGAGTTTTACAGCCTCTTCAGGAATAATAGAGAAATATTGCATGCTCAAGCGGCCCAGAAAAGGGGAGAAGGCTTGTTTTAGCTTAATGGAAACCATACTGTCATTAATGGTTTTGATGGCGTATTGCTCATTTGAATCTTTCTGCAATAGATTGCTTAGCCAAACTGCACCTGGACTTAATGTTTTAATATCAAGTATGCGTTTCAAACTATATTCCACATCTGTAGCTAGCATCTTGCGCCCGATACTATCCTTGAAACAAGCATTATTATGAAAATAAACATCATTGCGCAAGTAAAAAATATAGGTACGACCACTGTCTAATACTTCCCATGATTTTGCCAAAGCAGCTTGAACCAATAATTTATCATCCAATTGCACTAAGCCATTAAAGATTTGATTTGTAGCCCAGATATTAGCCTGATCTCGTGCAAAGGCTGGATCCAATGAAGTTATTCCTGCAGATTCATTGTATCTAAACACGGTTTTTCCTTCGGGTTTTTCGAATCCCGACTGACAAGCTGATAAAATGAAAGCAAGTAAAACTAAAAGTATATATTTGTGTTTGCACATGGCTGTAAAATTAGGAAAATAAGCTGTGTTTTATATTGTTTCAATTTTTTTATTTGATGAAATTATAAACAGCTTAGATTTTTGTATTTTCGTGCAACCAAATATGTTTATTATATGTCTGCTTGGTAATCGAAACATTAAAACTTATTGATATGAAAAAAATCTTACTAGTCCTTCTGCTTTTACCTCTTCTTGCTTCAAGTCAAAATTGGATAGAAAAGGGTACGGTATGGCACTATGACCAAGTGCTTAACGGTATTGGATTTCATAAATTTATGTATATTGAAGACACATTAATTGATGGTCATTTATGCCAAAAAATAATTGATTCTAATTATACTTTTTATGAGCAGCCAAATGGTGTAGTATTATATGGAGGGGTTACTGATTTTCCAACACATTATACCTACAATAATGACGATAGTGTTTTCTGCTATCGTGATTCTTCTTTTTATTTACTTTATAATTTTGGAGCACATATCGGTGATAGTTGGGTAATTTCTACTGATACGATTGGTGGTTGTGATACTTCGGTGGTTACGGTTGCAGATACAGGTTCTATGGTAATTAATAATGAGATTAGAAGATGGATAGATGTGACAACCAATTCTGGAGCAAGCTTTATTTTATTTGGTAGAATGATAGAGGGCGTGGGGAATATTGGTGGGTTTGACATTAATCCCTTATTTGCAATAGACGTTCCTTGTGATACAAATATTACAATTTGCTTCAATTATTATAATTTCAAATGCTTTTCTAGAAACGATACCCTAATCTATAACCCATCGGGTCAAGATTGTGAGTACTATTTAACACATTCCGCTATAGCAGAGCTAAATAGTAAGAAACAAATTAGGCTATATCCAAATCCGGCTAGGAATGAAATAAGCTTTGTTTATGGGAGTGAAAATATGATGGATGTAGAAAAGTTGTATATCTACAATTCAATAGGTCAACTTATAAAACAACATTCATTCGAGAAAAATAAACAGATGTTCCAACTCAATATTTCCGACCTAAAATCAGGGATTTACTATTATCATATTTTTGGAGTTGATAATTCAAAGAAGTATTCTGGAAAGTTTGTGAAACAATAGAAAAGTCTGTAATATTCCTTAAACACGTCTAAAAATAATAAACAAAATCAATTTTCAAAGGAATAAGAGCTCCTAAGCCAGAATAGCTATCATAAGGATTAATAGGCTCTGTTTCATTTATTTTATAACGATTAAATATTTGTATTCCAACACCTGAAGAAATAGAAATACCCAAACTATTGAATAATTGCCACTTGTATCCAATTATGTATAGAAACTTATAGGAGTTTCTTCCATAGGTATCTCCTCTACGCATCTCAAATCCTAGCTCGTATCCACCGAAAAGGCCTGCATTATCATAAGCATAACGCTTATAATTTACCCCAATTAAAAAACCAGAAGTTAAACTGTCACTATTTGAATAATAGTTTATCATTTCATCTCCCAAATAGGCATGAGTGGGGATTCCTTCAAATAAAACGATACCTGCCCAAACAGAATAGGCTCGACCATCCATAAAACTGTGTTCGTAGCCAATTGTAAGTACACCTTCCGCTAGGTAGTTAGCACCCAAAAAGAATGAATTATCTGATGATGACAAACCATCATCAAATACCTCATCTAGTTCCTGAGCGTTTAAACCAGAAATACTAATTGAAATGATAAGAATAAGGGATAAAGCAAATTTCATATTAATAGTATTAAGAGATAAAAGTTAGGTTATTTACCAAATATTATCACCGCCAACCATGGTAAAGCAGTAAGAATGCTTAGTGCAATTCCGATTTTTGCCAGTGCATTATATTTATTTTTAAATATGGAAATAACTCCCAGTATAATACCGAGTGCATTTCCTTCAAATACTAGGATAATACCTGATATTACAAGAAAAATGGACCGTTTGGCCAAAGCTTGACTCTCGTTATGCTCTTTACTTTGTTTTTCATAGTCTCTGTACAATGAAAATAGACTGATAATTAATGTTGCTGCTGCAACGCCTAATGCTACTTGCCATACTGTATCCATAATTATAGTTTGTATAAATAGTTATTCAATCGCACCATCGCGAATCACAATCTTACGATCTGCCTTATCAGCCAAAATGGGATCGTGAGTAACAATTACAAAGGTTTGATTAAAATGTTTTCTAAGGTCAAAGAATAAATCGTGCAGCTCGGCGGAATTCTTGACATCTAAATTTCCCGAAGGTTCATCAGCAAAAACAATGGAAGGCTTGTTTATCAATGCACGAGCAATGGCTACACGTTGTTGTTCCCCTCCTGACAACTGAGAAGGTTTATGACTAGCTCGAGAACTCAGTCCAAGATAATCCAATAGCTCTTTAGCCTTTTCTTCGGCTTCAGATTTTGAATCTCCAGCAATAAATGCTGGAATACAAATATTTTCCAATGCAGTAAACTCAGGTAGCAAATGGTGAAATTGAAATACAAAACCAATATGTTTATTACGGAAAGCGGCTAAATCTTTTTCATTTAATTGCATTAGTGCCTGACCATCAATTGTAATCACGCCACTATCAGCTTTGTCTAATGTGCCTAAGATATGTAGTAAGGTGGACTTTCCTGCTCCTGAACTTCCAGTAATGGAAACAATTTCACCTTTCGATACTTCAAAATTAATTCCCTTAAGTACTTGCAAATCACCATAGGATTTAACAATATTTTCTGCTTTAATCATATCTATATATAATAAGAGACAAAGGTAGTTTTTATTGTCTTATATACTACCTTTGCATTATGATAGACCAAAAATTTATAGATTTTATAGATAATCACCATGTGCTGACATTAGCAACGGTACGAGATAATCAAGCTTATACGGCCAATTGTTTCTATGTGTATTTGCCAGATTATAATATGTTTGTGTTTACCAGCGATAAAGATACACGGCATGGTGCCGACATGCTAAATAATTCTAAAGTAGGGGCTAATATTGTATTGGAAACTAAAACAATAGGAAAAATTCAAGGTTTGCAAATAACAGGAACAGCGGAGGAATTATTAACTGATGAATTAAAGCTGGCAAAGAAGGCCTATTTAAGAAATTACCCTTATGCTATATTAAAATTGGAAACCATGTGGGGACTTAAAGTGGATTTCTTAAAACTTACTGATAACCGATTGGGATTTGGAAAGAAACTAATATGGAAAAAATAGGTTTTATTTGGAACTCATTAATATAGTTTCTCTATTAATGCAATATCTAAAATTTAGGATTTTTATAAAATAATATATTTAATAAGTTAGCTTAAAATCAGAGTCTATTTTTGATAAAAAAACACACTCTAATCGAGGGCTATATAACGGCTTCAGAGAAAATCGTGTTTCGTGTAGAATCATTCTAAATAGCTATATAAGCCTGAATATTAGATATGTAAAAAATCACGTTTTAGATAAAGTTTTATTTTTTCATTTTCAACAGGTTAGATTATTTCGTTGAAAACTTAGAAAAATTGTTAATAAATCTGGTACCAAAAGTATCAAATCTCGTCCTATCTTCGTAAACGTTGAAATTCAGAATGATGAATTTTGTAAATGGTTGATAAATAATATACTAAAATACTTAAAGATTTATACTTATGACAAATCCTGACCTTTTTGCTCAAATGGAGGCGAATGATGATGTTTTGGAGGGAAAGAGCAAAGAAAATATGCTTTATGATGAATTGCTCGAAGCACGGAATAGATCAAATAAAAGCGTAGTGGAAGAAATGCAGACGACATTAATTAATGAAAAGGAGATTGTAAAATCTCAAACACAAGAAGAAGTAAACATTTATACTTTTGATGAGGCTTTAGAAGCTTCTACCGAATATTTTAAAGGTGATGCCATGGCAGCAGGTGTCTGGATTAATAAATATGCTCTTAAGGATAGTTTTGGAAATATTTATGAACGTACTCCTGACGATATGCATCGTCGTATTGCTCGTGAACTAGCTCGAGTAGAGTCGAAGTATAATAATCCTATGAGTGAGGCCGAACTCTTTGAAGTGCTTCGTAATTTTAAACATATACTTCCTCAGGGAAGTCCTATGGCTGGAATTGGAAATAAGTATCAAGTTGGTTCTTTATCAAATTGTTTTGTAATTGGAAATGATGGGAATTCTGATTCTTACGGTGGAATAATGAAGATAGACCAAGAACAAGTTCAATTAATGAAACGACGCGGTGGTGTTGGACACGACTTAAGCGGGATTCGACCTAAAGGTAGTCCTGTAAAAAATAGTGCACTTACATCAACTGGTATTGTTCCCTTTATGGAGCGTTATTCCAATTCGACTCGTGAAGTAGCACAAGATGGAAGACGTGGTGCCTTGATGTTAAGTATCTCAGTTAAACACCCAGATGCTGAAGATTTTATTGATGCTAAAACGGATAGTACAAAGGTTACAGGCGCTAATGTCTCAGTTAAAATGACCGATGATTTTATGCGAGCTGTTGTTAACGGAACAGAATTTACCCAACAATATCCTATTGATTCTAATAATCCATCTCATAAGAAGCAAAGTGATGCACGTCAGCTCTGGGGAAAAATAGTTCATAATGCATGGAAATCAGCTGAACCAGGGGTTTTGTTTTGGGATACAGTGATTAAAGAGTCTGTACCAGATAATTATGCTGATTTAGGTTTTAAAACGGTTTCCACCAACCCATGTGGTGAGATTCCACTTTGCCCTTATGATAGCTGCCGTTTATTAGCTATTAATCTATACGGATATGTAGAGAATCCATTTACACCAAATGCAAGATTTAATCATAAATTATTCGCCAAGCACGTTCATATTGCTCAGCGAATAATGGACGATATAATTGACCTAGAGCAAGAAAAGATTGATCGCATTATTGATAAAATTGACTCAGATCCGAATCAGTCGAGATTAAAGCTGTAGAGCGTAATCTGTGGAATAATATTCGTAATAAAACCGAGCAAGGTCGCCGTACAGGCGTTGGAATTACAGCTGAAGGTGATATGTTAGCTGCCTTAGGATTGCGATACGGTTCAGATGAAGCTACAGAGTTTTCAGTTGAGGTTCATAAATTTCTTGCAGTTGAAGCATATCGTTCGTCAGTAACTTTGGCAAAGGAGCGTGGAGCATTTCCAATTTATGACTTTAAGCGAGAGGTAAATAATCCATTTATGCAGAGAATATTCTCTGCTGCACCAGGGCTTGAAGAAGAAATGCATAAGTATGGACGACGGAATATTTCTTTATTGACTATAGCTCCTACGGGCACAACTAGTATGATGGCTCAAACTACTTCAGGAATTGAGCCTGTATTTATGGTTTCTTATACTCGTCGCCGTAAAGTAAACCCGAATGATGTTACATCTAAAGCAGTCTTTGTTGACGAGGTTGGTGATCATTGGGAAGAGCATACTGTTTTTCATCATAATTTTGAAACGTGGTTGCGTGTGAATAACTATAATGTACAGGATGTGAAAGAAATGGATCATGATGCATTAAATGAGTTAATTAAAAAATCTCCTTATTATGGAGCTACATCAGCCGATGTGGATTGGGTAGCTAAGGTGAAAATGCAAGGTGCTGTTCAGAAGTGGGTTGACCACTCTATTAGCGTTACTGTTAATGTTCCTCAGAATGTGGAAGAAAGTATGATCGGAGAAATCTACGAGGAAGCATGGAGATCAGGTTGTAAAGGAATTACGGTTTATCGCGAAGGTTCTAGATCTGGTGTATTGGTATCCAATGATAAGAAAAAAGATGATGATAATGACTTTAGAGAAACTAAAGCTCCATCAAGACCTGCTAAGCTAGAAGCAAATATCTTACGTTTCCAGAATAATAAGGAAAAATGGGTAGCTATAGTTGGATTATACAAAGATCGCCCGTATGAGGTGTTTACTGGTAAGGCTGAAGACTTCTTTATTCCAACATATGTAGAAGAAGGATGGGTGGTAAAAAATAGAACTGAAAAGGGAAAAAGTCGTTACGATTTTGAATTTGAAGATCGAGGAGGTGAGATGCAGGAATACCGAGGACTATCTCGTTCGTTTGATAAAGAGTTTTGGAATTATGCGAAATTGATTTCTGGTATTTTACGACATGGTATGCCACTTCCATTTGTAGTAGATGTAGTAAATACATTAAGCTTTGAGAATGAAAGTATTAATACCTGGAAAATGGGGGTTGTTCGAGCTTTGAAGAAATTTATACCAGATGGTACAAAATCGGGAAAAGATACTGAATGCCCTGAATGTGGCAATGATTCCTTAGTTTATAAAGAAGGTTGTTTAAGTTGTAATAGCTGCGGCTATTCAAAATGTGGTTAGAAATAAAAAAGCGGTCAAATGACCGCTTTTTTTATCTCAAATTTTTATGTTTTTTATTGATCTCAGAAGAAGTTAAAACTATGGTACTTTCAGTCCATAGTGGTTTATTTCTGCTTTGAGAAATACTCTCTCAAATCCTCCTCTATTATTGATAGAAATTTATTCTCGATCGCAAAAATTCTGACCTTAAAAATTAAGGTTTCTTTTTCATCCTTTATGAGCTCTACTATGGGTTTTTCAACAAGCGAACTGCGAGGGTGCATAATGACTCTGCTTGTAATTTCACTGCTAAGTTTCTGAATATTATCTATTTTGCTTGTAATCAATTCAAAAGTATTGCTATGGCGAATTTCAGTAGA
>Ga0164315_10001037_pt1 | contig 20458 bp, 16 predicted proteins | sample GuaBasSedimGuay6_FD_113737 | JGI IMG/M metagenome (GOLD analysis project Ga0164315, IMG submission 113737) | Subseafloor sediment microbial communities from Guaymas Basin, Gulf of California, Mexico - Guay6, Core 4569-2, 0-3 cm | ecosystem: Environmental > Aquatic > Marine > Hydrothermal vents... | reverse complement strand
CTCGGACTCGAGATCGGACTCGAAATCAAGGGTGGGCTCGGACTGTGGCGCCAATCGCGCCGCCAACCGCCGTGCCGCCGCGGGGTCATAGCTATTCTCTGCAGGGGCATCGAAGCCCGTGGCGATCACCGTCACCTGCAGATCGTTGCCCAGGGAATCATCCAACCCGTAGCCGAAGATGACATGGGCTGCCGGACCTGCCGCTTCCTGGATGTATTGCATGGCCAGGGCCGTATCCTGCAGCCCCACATCGGCACCAAGCATATTGACGAGCACCGCCTGGCTACCTTCGATATCCACGTTGTCCAGCAATGGTGAACTGATGGCGGCCCGGGCGGCCTCCACCGCGCGGTTCTCGCCGCTGGCCCGGCCCGTGCCCATCATGGCCTCGCCCATGCCCCGCATGACGGTACTCACGTCGGCGAAGTCCAGATTCACGTGGTCGTGGCGCGAAATGATCTCGTAGATGCCCCGGGTCGCCTCGTAAAGCACGTTGTCCGCGATCCGGAAAGCCTCGTGCATGCTCGTGTGCGGAGGCACCACTTCCAGCAGTTTCTGGTTGGGAATGATGATGAGGGTGTCGACGGAGGCGCGCAGCTCATCGATGCCCGCTTCGGCCTGGTTCATGCGGACAGCCCCCTCGAACACGAAGGGTCGGGTGACGATTCCTACCGTCAGCGCCCCCAGTTCGCGGGCCACGTCGGCCACCACGGGTGAGGCGCCGGTGCCGGTGCCACCGCCCATGCCGGCCGTGACAAAAACCATATCCGCCCCGGAAAGAGCCGCGGCAAGATGCTCACGATCCTCTTCCGCGGCCGCGCGACCGGTGAGCGGATTGCCACCCGAGCCCAGGCCCTTGGTGAGCTGCGCTCCGATCTGCATGGCATTGTGGGCAGTGGATTCCTTGAGAGCCTGCAGGTCCGTATTGACGGCCAGGAATTCGATCCCGGTCAGACCCGCTTCCATCATGCGGCCGACAGCATTGCCGCCGGCTCCGCCGACGCCAGCGACCTTGATGTTGGCCAGGCGCTCGATTTCCTCGGCGAATTCGAACATCATGGCACCCGCCTCCTCCTTGAGTTGGGTGATCTCGCTATGGGGTTTCACATCCGTTAGTAGCACATCCGGGGCCGGTCGCCAAGCCAAAATACGCACTGCCGGGCAGGAATCTCAACCGGCGCCGGTCGCCGCTCGTTCCCGCGGCCGGAATACCTTCCGCAGTCGCCCCAGCAAATTGCCATCGCGGGCACTCTGCTCCACGGTCTCGGCATCCACCGCATCGCGTGCCACGCACATGCTCAATCCGATAACGGTGGCCCACTGCCCCGGCGGCAAGCGGTCCGATCCGCCCAATCCCGCGGGCAAATACCTCGCCTGCACCGGCAGGTCGAATACCTCTTCGCACAGTTGCCGTGTACCTTCGCAGCGACTGCCGCCCCCCGTGATTACGACCCCGGCCTGGAGCCGCGACAATTCGCGCAGGTCACCGAAATCACGCTTCACATAGGACAGGATCTCTTCACAACGCGGTTCGAGAATGGCTGCCACCAGACCGGGAGTTTCGGCGGGGCGTTCCTCCTCGAAAAGTGCGTCGATGGAAACCGCATCGACCAGGCTGCGCAGCACTACCCCCCGTAGTTGCTTGACCCGCTCCGCCTCGGACACCGAGATGCGCAGGCCATGGGCCAGGTCGCCGGTGAGGTGGTCGCCTCCCAGGGGTACCGTACCGCAGGAAAGCACTGCGCCCTGGCGATAGACCGCCCAGTTGGTGCATTGCCCCCCCATGTCCACCAGGATCACACCGGCCTCCCGCTCGGGCCCGGTCAGGAGACTCTCGCCCGCCGCCAGCACATCCACCTCTTCGCCCTGGGGTCGGTACTTGGCGGTCTCGATGGCGTTCTGCAGGTTGTGCAGTACACTGCGCGATCCGGTGACCAGATGGGCCTGCATCTCCAGCTGGCTGCCCACACGACCCACCGGATCGACGATGCCCCGTACCCGGTCCACGGCGAATTCCACCGGGGTGACCGTCAGGATGCGGTGGTCGAAGGGCAGGGCCATGGAACGTACACGACCGCGCACATCCTCCACATCGCCGGCACGGATGGGGCGTGGTCCGGGACCGATGGGCAGTTGGGCGGTGGAACGGACACTCCGGAGGTGGCTACCCGCGGCACTGTAGGTAAAGCCGGTGACATAGATGTCGCAGTCGGCTTCGAGGGCCCGCATGGTACGCGCGATGCAGCGGGTGCCGGCGGCCAGATTCACGAAATCACCGTCCTGGAAACCCTCGGTGGGTTCCTGGCTGCAGCCGAGTATTTCGAGTGAACCGTCCGCGCCGATCTCGGTGACAAGTGCGCGAAACGCCGTAGTGCCGAAATCACACGCGACGATCAGACTGCCCTGGCTCATACCGGCTCCTTCCAGTCGGGCGCCGCGAGTGCGGCCATTTCCTGGTCCCGGCCGATCCTTCGGCCGTCAGGACCCTCGGCGGCGAACAGTGACCCGATCCCGGAATCTCAGGTCCACTTCCAGACCCTGGTCCAGGTGGTCGCGCGCCATCATGTAGCGCTCAAGCCGCCGGGCGAAGTGTTCCCGGCCGACGAGCAGCGTGCCTGCGTCTCCAGCCAGGACGATAGCGTATCCCTGCTCACGGGCAACCACAAAATCCACGGGCACGTGTGCCTCGAGGCCCGTGGACTCCACCGCCGCCAGCAAGGCCAGGACCTGGTCCCGTTCGTGCGGAGGCAGACAGGACACCCCGGTGCTGTCAGGCGCAACAGCTACTCCCACCAGCACCGGCAAAGCCGGCGCTACCAGGGACTCGGGAAAAGCCAGGACCCGGCCGTCGCCCACCAGTACCCGCGGCCTGGTACCGTCACCGACTCCGTCGACCGTCACCAGTGGTCGCCACTCGCGCAGGTCCAGGTAGAGGTGGTTTGGCAGATGGCGTTGCATATCCACTTCCCGGACCCAGGGCAGGTCGGCCATGGCCACCGTCACATCACTGCCCTTGAGGGTCCAGATGTTGCGCCCCAGCAGACTTTCCAGACAGGACTCCAGCCGACTGCGCTCCGTAAAGCGGTACCCGCCGGTTTCCACCTGCGCCACGGCAAACAGGTCTCCCGTCAACAACCACCAACCCGCGACCACCGCCGTTGCGACCACGGCCAGAACGGCCAGGATACGCCACCAGCGACCCGCGGACGAACCCGCAGGGTGCCGGCGCACCGCAAACCCCGTGCGGTCCGATCCCGCCTCCCTGTTCACGGTTGAGTGTTGTCCAGGTGCCGGCAGACAGCCGCCACTTCACGCCCGATATCACCCGCGCCCATGGTCATCAACAGGCTGCCGGGAGCAGTCCTGCGGTCCAGCCAACGCGGCAATGCCTTGAAGTCCGGCAGCAGATCCACCACCGTGCCGGCCTTGGTTGCCAATTCCGCGGCGATGGCCTCACTGTCCGCACCGTCGGCCTGGCTTTCGCCGGCGGCGTAGACCGGCAGGAGACCAACCACGTCGGCAGCGGCCAGGGCGTCGGCGAATTCGGCGCAGAAATGGGCTGTGCGCGAATAGCGGTGGGGCTGAAACAGTACCACCAACGGCCGCTCCCAGGTCCGAGCCACTTCCAGGGTCGCCCGGATCTCGGTGGGATGGTGACCGTAGTCGTCTATGACCAGGACGCCGCCGTGTTCGCCGTGTTCCTCGAGACGGCGGCTCACGCCGCTGCTGGCGGCCAACCCTCCCGCCAGATCGGCGAACGGCACCCCCAGTTCCAAACCCACCGCCACGGCAGCCAGGGCGTTCTGGAGGTTGTGGCGCCCCCGCAGCTGCAGACGCAGAATACCCAGTTCCTCTCCGGCGAACCAGATCCGCGCGGCCAGGCCCGCTTCCGGATCCGGTACCGGCTCGCCCCGTACGTCCGCCCCGTCACCCAGACCGTAGGTGACGACCTTGCGGTCCAGTCGCGGTATGAGCGCCCGCACTTCCGGATCGTCGGCGCACAGTACACAGGCCCCGTAGAAAGGCACGCGTTGCAGGAAGGTGATGAAGGCGTCGCGCAGGGTTTCCAGGTCAGGATAGAAATCCACGTGCTCAAGGTCGATATTCGTTACCACGGCCACCGTGGGCGTCAAGTGCAGGAAGGTGCCATCGCTCTCGTCGGCCTCGGCCACCAGATACTCGCCCGCACCCAGTTTGGCACCGGTGCCCACGGCCAGGATTCGTCCGCCCACGATCACCGTGGGGTCCAGGTCCCCCGCGGCCAGAGCATCGGCCACCAGACTGGTGGTCGAGGTCTTGCCGTGACTGCCGGCCACGGCTATGCCCTGCTTGAGGCGCATCAGTTCAGCCAGCATCTCGGCCCGGCGGATAACGGGAATTCCACGCCGCCGGGCCTCGGTGACCTCGGCATTGGCTTCGGTCACGGCGGACGACCGCACCACGACGTCGGCACCCTCCACGTATTGGGGAGCGTGCCCCGCATGGACCGTCGCTCCCAGCTGGACCAGACGGCTGGTGACGGCGGTGACGGCCAGGTCACTGCCGCTCACCGTAAAGCCAAGGTTGAGCAGGACCTCGGCGATGCCGCTCATACCCACGCCGCCGATGGCGACCAGGTGGATGTGTCCGGTGTTGCGGAACAAGGTATCAGTCTCCCGGGGCGAGACGGCCCGCCGGATGTCCGATGAGGTTCAAGAGATCCGCCGCGATGATACCCGCGGCCTCCGGCCTTGCCAGACCGGCGGCGGCGCGTCCCATGTCCCGCAACCGGTCCCCGTCGGCCAGCAGTTCGTCAACCATAGCGGCCAGGGTCGCCCCGTCGCAATCCCCATCGGCCAACACCTGCGCCGCACCGGCTTCGTGGCAGGCCTCGGCGTTGAGGGTCTGGTGGTCGTCCGTGGCGTGGGGAAACGGCACCAGCAACGCGGGACGTCCGGCAGCCTGCAGCTCTGCCAGGGTCATGGCGCCAGCCCGGCTCACCACCAGATCGGCCCAGGACAGGGCGTCCGGCATGTCTTCAATATAGCCGTCAACTGCCACCCGAGGGCCGGCAGCGCCTTCCCAGGCCGCCGCCACCTCGTCCCGGGCGGCAGGGCCGGTCTGGATCCGCAACTCGAGGTCCCCGCGTTTCCGCCAGATCCCGGCCGCCTCGACCAGGGCCAGGTTCAGGGTGCGTGCACCCCGGCTGCCGCCGAAGACCAGCACGCGCCTGTTCTCTCCGGCCACCGGATCAGCGGGCGCCGGAATACCGTTGAAGGCCTCGCGCACCGGGTTACCCGTCACCACCGTGGTGCCGGCCCGGAACCACCGCGCAGCGGCGCCAAAGCCCAGGTACACCCGTCGCGCCCAACGCCCCTCCAGACGGTTCGCGGACCCGGGTATGGCATTCTGCTCCTGCAGCACGCATGGCACGCCCAGCATCCTGGCCGCGAGCATGACGGGGCCGCCCACAAAACCGCCGGTGCCCACCACGACCGCCGGTCGCCAACCGGTCATGAGAACAAGACTACGCATTACGCCGCCCACGAAATTCACCAGGAACATGATACGGGCGGCCGTACCCAGCCCCCTCAGCGGCGAGGCGGGAACCAGATACAACCTGTAACCTGCAGCGGGTACCAGTCGGGATTCCAGACCGCGACGGGTTCCGGCAAAGCGCACGTCCACCCCCGGAACCAGCCGGCCCAGGGCGGCGGCTACTGCCAGCCCCGGATAAACGTGCCCGCCGGTACCGCCTCCGGTCACCAGGATGCGTGGCGGGACGGCATTCACGAAATTCCACTCCGATCCCAGCGTGCCCGCCAGATCTCATGGGCCAGCGACACGCGTTCGACACTCAACAATATTCCGATGGCCGCCATGGAGGCGATCATGGCCGTACCGCCGAAACTGACAAAAGGCAATGGTACGCCGATCACCGGCAGGATGCCCGTGACCATGCCGATGTTGGCCACTCCGTAGACGGTCAATCCAGTGGTCACTCCTGCGGCCAGGGCGCTGCCGAAGGTATCCGCGGCGCGCGCGGCAATGGCGAAACCGCGCCAGGCGATGACGCCCAGCATGATGATCACCGCCAGGGTTCCGAAAAGGCCCCACTCCTCCCCCAGCACCGAGAAGGCAAAGTCGGTGTGGGCTTCCGGCAGGAAAGAGAACTTGTTGTGGCTTTGGCCCACGCCCAGGCCACGCCAGCCGCCGGCGCCCAGACCGATGATGGATTGGGAAACCTGGTAGGTATAGTCCCCGCGCAGCAGACCGTCCAGCCAACCGTCCCAACGATTCTGCAACTTGTTGACCACCACGAAGGCGAAGGCCATGCCCACCGCCGGCACGGCCATCAGGGGCACCAGCCATCGCCACGAGGTACCACATACGAAAAGAAGCACCAGGGTCACACAGGCCACCACCAGCACATTGCCGAAATTGGGCTGCAGCACCAGGAGGATCACCAGCGGCACGGCACCCAGCCCCAGGGCAACGGCCACCCGCTGCAGGTGGGGACTGGTTTGTCGGGGCCGCAGGGCCAGTCTTTCCGCCAGAAAGATGATCAGGGCCAACTTGGCCAGTTCCACCGGTTGCAGCGAGAATCCGAATATCGTGACCCACCGGTTGATGTCCCGATCGCCGAACAGGGTCCAGGCCACCAGGGCGTAGCTCACCGCCAGCAGGGGCAGGTGTACTTTACGTGCGCGCAATACCCGGTAGTCCAGGTTCATGAGCACCAGGATTGTCACACCGCCCACGGCGATCATGAACAGGTGCTTGGCGGCCACGTAGTGCCTGCCCAGGAGCGACGACCCGGCGAAGCGGCCGTAGCTGCCGGCTCCCCACACCACGAACAAGCCGATAAAGAGCAGGGCACCCACGGCGCCGAGCAGGGTGGGGTCGGCCCCCCGCAGGGGAGCGGCCAGGTTGTGCAGACGTCGCTTCACGGCATCTCCTTGTCCGGGTCCAGCGCTGCCGCGCCGGCTGCCAGGGCCGCGGCCTTGAACGCTGCACCCCGTTGCCGATAGCTGGTGAACATGTCGAAACTGGCGCAGGCGGGACTGAGCAGGACCACCGCATCGGGAGCAGCCAGGTCCGCGGCCAGAGCCACGGCCCGGTCCATGTCCGGCGCCGCGGTTACCGCTACGACATCAGCCAGGGCGGCTGCCACCACCGGTCCCTCGGCGCCGATGGTCACCACGTGGCGCACCGGCCCCATCACTTCGCGCAGGGGGCGGTAGTCCTCCCCCTTGCCGCTGCCGCCGAGGATCAGGACGACCTGCTGCCCGTAGCCGTCCAGTCCCGACACGACGGCATGCACGTTGGTGGCCTTGGAGTCGTTGACGAAGCGGACGCCGTCTCGCAGTGCCACCAGTTCATGACGATGAGCCAGGCCGCCGTAACCGGCCAGGCCGGCGGCGGTGGCATCACCGGGTATGCCGAGTGCCCTGGCCGCCCCGGCCACAGCCAGGGCGTTCAGGAGATTGGGTGGCGAATCCAGGGCCACCCTGTCGCTCGCGAGCAGGCAACTGCATTCCCCGTCACCCTGAATGTACAAATCCTTGTCGCGATAGAAGATACTGGCCCCGGCGTCCTCCTCGCCGAAGAGGACGGTTCTGCCCGGTGAACTCCACCCGGCCGCCTCGGGGCATCCGGTCCAGGCCAGGTAGGTTCCTCCGGTTGCTACTTTTTCTGCCAGGATTCGCTTGGCCCGGTAGTAGGACGTCAGATCCTCGTAGCGGTCCAGATGATCCGGTGCCAGGTTCAACACCAGCCCCACCTGCGGCCGGAAAGTGCTGACGGTTTCCAACTGGAAGCTGGACACCTCCACCACCGCCAGGTCATGGGGAGTCAATTCCTCGGCCACGGTACACAGGGGACGGCCCAGATTGCCTACGGCTTCGGCCCGGCGCCCCGCGCCACGTACCACGTGGGCCAGCCAGTCGGTTACGGTAGACTTGCCATTGGTGCCGGTCACACCCACCAGCGGCGCGGCACAGAAGCGCGAACCGAGTTCCACTTCGCCCAGTACCGGCACTCCCGGCGGCAGTGCGGCCAGCTGCGGATGGCTGCCGGGAACCCCGGGGCTGATCACCACGGCGAAGGGAACGACGGACGGCCAGGCGCCGCCGGTATGGAGTTCGTCGAAGGCCTCGGGTGCCAGCTTTGACAGGCCCTCACGCTCCCACCGGCGGCGCACCGACCGCTCGTCCGCATCGTCCACGCCCAGGACCCGCGCTCCCCGCTGCCGCAGCAGTCCGCCGGCGGCACAGCCGCTCCTGGCCAGACCCACTACCCAGATCACGCGATCATCTACGTCCCAGGACATCAACCGGTACTCCTATTGAAGTTTCAACGACGACATGCCCACGAGCAGCAGCAGGATGCCCACTATCCAGAAGCGCACGACGACCTGGTTCTCGGACCAGCCCGCCAGTTCGAAATGGTGATGCAACGGGGCCATGCGGAACAGTCGCCTACCGCCACTGCGGCGGAACCAGAAGACCTGCAGCATGACCGACACCGCCTCGGCCACGAAAATGCCGCCGATAACCACCAGCAGCAGTTCCTTCTTGACCAGGATGGCCACGGTACCCAGGGCGCCGCCCAGGGCGAGACTTCCCGTATCACCCATGAAGATCCGCGCCGGGTTGGCGTTGAACCACAGGAAGCCCAGGGCGGCACCCACCACCGCGGCGCAATAGATGGTGAGTTCGCCCGCAGCCGGTATGTACAGGAGATTCAGGTAGTCGGCGAAGACGACGTGGCCGGTGAGATACGAGATGACCGCGAAGCCGGCGAAAGCCAGGGCGCTCAAGCCGATTGCCAACCCGTCCAGACCGTCACTCAGGTTCACGGCGTTGCTGGTACCGGTGACCACCAGGATCACCAGGGGGATATAAAACCAGTTCCAGTTGATGAGTACATCCTTGAGGAACGGAACACTTGATACCGTGGTCTGGTCGCCCGCCGGCGCCGCGTAGATCAGGATGCCTCCCAGCAGCAGGCCATAGCTGACCTGCCCCACCAGCTTGAAACGGCCGATCATGCCCTTGGGTCGTTTCTTGACGACCTTCAGGTAGTCGTCCAGGAATCCGATGCCCCCCATCCAGATGGTACCTGCCACCGCCAGCAGCACGTAGGTATTGGTCAGGTCGGACCACAGCAGGGTCGGTACCACAATAGCGGCAAGCACCAGCACGCCGCCCATGGTGGGGGTGCCAGCCTTGGCCTGGTGGTGCTGTGGGCCATCGCCCCTGATGGTTTCCCCGATCTGCAGTTTCTCGAGCCGGCGGATTACCCAGTCACCGAAGATGAACGCGATGAGCAGAGCGGTGACAGTGGCATAGCTGGCCCTGAAGGTGATGTACTTGAAGACGTTGAATACCGACCAGTATTCGTGCAAGGGATAGAGTAGATGGTAGAACATACCGCTCCTGCCTAGGACTTGCCGCTGATCGCGGCGAACGATTCAATGACGGTTTCCATGGCCGCGCTGCGCGAACCCTTGACCAGCACCCGGTCACCGGCGGCGGTGTTTGCCGCCAGCCAGGCGGCCGCGGCGTCCTGGTCACTGCAATGACTGCCCTCACCACCGCACGCCTGGAACCCCTCGTTCATGAGCCGGGCCGGAGCCCCCACGGTCACCAGGTGATCAACACCGACTGTTGCCAGTTCGCGTCCGGTCTGCAGGTGGATTTCCACACTCTCGTCACCCAGTTCCCCCATGTGCCCCAGCACAACCACCGTGCGCCCGTCGCCGGCCAGGGCACACAGCGCCCTGGCCGCGGCGACCACGCTGCGCGGGTTGGCGTTGTAGGAATCGTCCAGGACCGTGCGACCGTCCACGATCAGCACCAGACCCCGATGGGGAGATGCCGTGAAAGCCGCCAGCCCGCGGCGCAGTTCCGCCTCGTCCAGACCCAGGGCCTGTCCGGCCAGGATGGCCGCCACCAGATTGGCCCCGTTGTGTTCCCCGGGCAGGGGCACGGCCCAGGTTTGACCGTCCAGCTCCAGTTCGCCGCCACGGCCGGTGGCTCGCCAGGACCAGCGATGTTCACCCCTCGTCTGCCCCCAGGACACCACTCGCGCCGATGTAAGCCCACACCAGGTATCGAAGCCGGGGCTGTCCGCGTTCAGTACCGCCGTCCCGTGGGCAGGCAGGGACGCCACGAGTTCGCCCTTGCCGGCAATGACGCCGTCCAGATCACCGAATTGGGCCAGGTGCGCCGGCGCCGCATTGGTGATCACGCCGACAGACGGCCGGGCCAGTTGTGCCAGCGCCGCGATTTCACCCACCGCCGACGCTCCCATTTCCACTACGGCGCGGCTATGGTCAGGTGTCAGGGACAAGAGGGTCAAAGGCACACCGAGATGGTTGTTCAGGTTGCCGCGGGTGGCCAGGACGGACCCCGCGCCACCGAGCAGGGCCGCCAGGAAATCCTTGGTAGTGGTTTTGCCGTTGGTGCCGGTAACCGCCACGGTGGGCACATCGTGGCGCTGCCGCCAACAGCGGGCCAGACAGCCCAGGGCCGCCACGGGATCAGGGCTCAGCAGGGTACCCGTTCCCGGAGCGGCCGACGATCCCATCAGGGGATGTTGGGCCGGATCGTCAGCCGTCCGGGTCAGGATCCAATGGCCGGCGGCAAGGGCCGCGGGCGCGAAGTCACAACCATCGGCCCGGGCACCTGCCAGGGCGACAAAGAGTTGTCCGGGGCGCAGGTGGCGTGAATCGAGACCGGCGCCGCTGAAACCGCCCCCGGGTACAGCATCATCAGGGGGTGCCAGAACTCCATGGTGGGCCACCAGTACACGGTCCAGCAGACCGGCAGCCTCCAGATCCGCCGCCGCCAGGGTCGCGTCGTAGCGCGGGACACTCACAACGCCACCTCCCGCAGCCAATCCCGGACGATCCGACGGTCGTCCAGGTCCAGTACCCGTTCGCCCACCAACTGGTAATCCTCGTGGCCCTTGCCGGCGACGACCACCACATCGGATGGCCTGCTGGCGGCCAGAGCAGCCCGGATCGCCATGGTGCGATCGACAACCACTTGTCGTGCCTCGGCCCGCGGTGCCTTGACCGCGTCGAAGCCGGCGACGATCCCCGCACAGATGGACGCGGGGTCCTCGCTACGGGGATTGTCCGAGGTGATCCAGGCCAGGTCCGCGGCCTGCGCCGCCACCTCGCCCATGAGAACACGTTTGCCCCGGTCCCGATCCCCGCCGCAACCGAAGACCAGCAGGATACGCCCAGCGGACAACTCGTCGCAGGTGGACAGGACCGCCGCGAGAGCGTCGTGGGTGTGGGCATAGTCCACCACCGCCAGCGCTCCCGAAGGCAGGGCGAACTGTTCCAGGCGACCGGGCACCTGCCGTACCGCCGCCAGGGCCTCCACGCAGGAGTCCGCCGGATAACCCAGGGCCAGCCCCGCGGCCAGGGCCGCAGCGAGGTTCTCGACGTTGAAACGCCCCACCAGGGGGCTGGTCAGTTCCAGGGTCCTGCCGCGCCAATCCAGCTCCAACCGGGATCCCCGCAGATCTAGTTCGGCGTGCAGAACCCGCAGGTCGGCGCAAACCTCGGGATTCGTCGAAAACCGCACCACCTGGTGATCGCCGGCGGTGATCCCCGCCAGCGCCGGATCGTTGCCGTTGACCACCAGGACACCCTGTTCCGGGCGCAGTCTCCCGGTGATGAGCGTCTTGGCCGCCAGATAGGCCGCCGCATCGCCGTGGTAGTCCAGGTGGTCGCGGCCCAGGTTGGTCATGACCGCCACGTCCAGCTCCAGACCAGCCACCCGCTGTTGATCCAGGGCGTGGGAGGATATTTCCAAGGCCACCGAGCGGCAGCCGGCAGCACGCATACGCTCCAACCAGGCGTACAACACGGGACCGCCGGGGGTCGTCAGCGGTGCCGACTCCCGCACCCGCCCGTCATCGTAGAAGATCGTACCCAACAGACCGCAAGGTCCCTCGAGTTCACCAAGCAGGGCCTGTAGCAGGAAACTGACGGTAGTCTTGCCGTTGGTTCCGGTAACGGCCACCGTGCGCAGGGCGGCATCCGGTCGTCCGTTCAGCAGGCGCGCGATGCGGGCCGGCAGGTCCCGGGTGTCTGCGGCCACGAGGATCGGTCCGTCACCGGCCTTTTCCACGTTTCCCCTGGTACAGGCCACGGCTCCCACACCGGCGGCGCGGACAGCCGCCAGAAATTCATGCCCATCCCGCCTGGTGCCACGAACCGCCACGAACAGGGTATCCGGCCCTGCTTGTCGACTGTCCGCCGTCACGTTGCTGATGATCGTGTTGCCCTCACCGCACAGTTCGGTGTCCGGCAGCAGGGCCTGGATCTGGGCCAGGGTCAGTGCCATGTCCCCTCCATGCGCAACCGTACCGGATGACCCTGCAACGGGCGTCCCGGTGCCGGATCCTGGGCCACGGCATATCCCGCACCCCTGATGGCTACGTCGATACCCAGTCGCGCCGCCAGCCCCTGGGCCTGGCGATTACTCAAACCTGCGAAGTCGGGGCACAATTGACGGCTCGTCGCCTGCGGGTTTCTCCGACCGGCTACCACGAGTTGGACCTGGTGGCCGGCTGGACAGGACGCTCCGGCCGCCGGTGTCTGGGCAACCACCACACCGTCGCGCCCGGCTCCCGCGCCCACGAGTCCGGCTGCAGCCAGGCGCTGCACCGCACAGGCGGCGCTCAGGTGCAGTACATCCGGCACCACGGCGTCGTCCGGGGCAGCAGCCATCTCCAACTGTGCCGTGCGGGCACCCGGAGCACCGGTCAACCAATCCGTGGTGAAACGGATGTCCTCGACCACGGCGCGAAACAGGGGGACCGCACTTTCGGCGGCGTAGTAGTGGTAACCGCGGGGCTCATCCAGTGTGGTCAGGATCACCAGGCGCGGTTCATCCAGGGGCACGATCCCCGCGAAGCTGGCTATATAGGCCCCGGCGGTGTAGCCCCGGCCCTCACGTTGTTTCTGGGCCGTGCCCGTCTTGCCGCCGATACTTATCCAGTCCAGGTTGGTGCCCTTGCCCGTGCCCTCCCTGACGGCCCGGCCCATGGCTTCGCGCAGTACCGCCGCCAGTGGTGCGCTGATCACCCGGCGCAGCAGGACGGGGGGAAACCGCTCGGTCACCCGGCCGTCGGCATCGCGGATCGTGCTGACGAGCCGCGGCGCATAGAGCGCGCCACCATTGGCCACCGCACACACAGCCAGGCCGAGTTGGAGGGGAGTAACCGCCAGTTCCTGACCGATGGCCAGGGTAGGCTGGGAGCGAACGGACCATTCTTCGGGACTGCGCAGTATTCCCGCGGCCTGGCCGGGATAGGGCATGGCGGTGGCCTGACCGAAACCGAAATCCAGGAAGTCCCGGTGCATCTCACTGGGATCCAGGTTGGCCACGGCCCTGGCGAAGTAGATGTTGCTGGACTTGGAAAAGGCCGGCATCAAGGCCAGATCACCGTATTTGTGATCATCGTCGTTGCGAATGCGGAAACTGCCGAAATCACTGTCGGAACAGTCGAAAATGCTGGACGTATCGATGGCGGCCCGACGCAGCAGCGAGGCCACGGTGAAGATCTTGAAGACGGATCCCGGCTCGAACTGTTTGGTGAAATTACTGTTCTGCCAGACGGCCTCATCGGTTTGACGCGCCTGGCGATCGCCCATCAGGGGCGCACTGGCGGCGGCCAGCACATCGCCGGTGTGGGGATCCAGGATCAGGACCGAACCACCACGGGAACCTGTGGCTGCTATCGCCGCAGCCAGCCTTTCCTCGCTGATGGCCTGCAATTCAATGTCCATGGTCAGGCGCACATCATGCCCGTGAACGGCCTCCTCCAGGACGAGGCGGCCCAGATCACGCCCCGGGACGGCGGTGGTCACCGACTGGCAGCGACCGGGACGGCCCGCCAACACGTGGCGCAGACTGTGCTCCATGCCCGTGGCCACGGTGGTGTCGCCGCCTTCGCGACAGAAACCAATGGTCGCTGCTCCAACGCCGCCTGCGGGATAGACTCGCGCGCGCACGGTGTCTAGGGTCACGGCCCGGACCCGGCGCAGGTTCGCCTTCTGGTCGCGGCTCAGGACAACGGATTTGTTGAGTACGACATGACCGCCGGCGCGCGTGAGGCGACGGCGCAGATCGACGGCATCCCAATCAAGAACCTCTGCCAGGGTACTGACGACCTTTTCCCGGTCGTCCATCAACGAAGTCGCCACCCCCACCCTCCAGGTGGACACCGAAAGCGCCAGTGGGCGTCCGTGCCGGTCATACAGGTCGCCGCGTACCGCGGGTAAGGCCGTTTCCTGCCACCACAGACCGTCTGCCTTCGCCTTACATTCGTCGTGCATGAACACCTGGATCTGGACCACCCGGACCACCAGGGCCAGCGCTGCCAACACTACGGCCGCGCGCAGAACGGCAAAGCGTCCCGACACGCGGCGGCCCCTCATTCCATTCCCCCGGATCCGGTAGCCGCGCTGGCAGCCCTGGGCTGGAGCGAAACCATGGCTCCCGCCAGCAGACGCACTGGAGTTGCGGCGCCGGTTTGCCGGTCACCGGCGCCCAGATTGGCCAAGAGTCGTTGCCAGGGACCCGTGGCCGGATCGGGCGAAGGTACCACCAGGACGAAATCCGGATCCTCGGGCGCCACCAGGTCCAGTTCGGACCGGGCACGTTTGCGCACCGCCTGCCGGTCCGTGGCCGTGGTCCAGGCTGCCTCGAGACCGGCTGCCCTGGCCAACAGGCACTCCTGGTGATCCTCGAGCGCAGCCACCTCGGCACGCAGAATGGTAACCTGGACAGTCACCAGCAGGGCAACGGTAAGTCCCACTCCCAGTGTCATTACGACCCCCGCCAACCGCAGGGCCCGGCGGTCCAGCAGGCCACGCCGGTACGCCATGGCCGTGCCGGCCCGTTCCAGCGTCAGGTCACGACAGCACCAGGAATTCAGTTTTCGGCCCATGGCTCCTCCTGGACGGCAACAGCCGTCAGATCCTTTCGACCGCACGCAGGCGTGCACTTCTGGCGCGGGGATTGACGGCCGTTTCCATGGCATCCGCCTGGACGGCTCGGCGCGTCACCCGACGCAGGGTCGCTTCGTGTCCACAGGTACAGATGGGGGTTCGTGGCGGACACAGACAAGTCCGGCTCTCCCGCTCGAAGTGCTGTTTGACCATCCGGTCTTCCAGCGAGTGATAACTGATGACCACCGCTCGCCCGCCCGGGACCAGCATATCCGCCAGCTGACCGAGCGCCTGGGCCAAGGCGTCCATTTCCTCGTTTACGGCTATACGCAGGGCCTGGAACACCCGGCTGAGAACAGGTGTGGGCTTGACAGCGCCGGGCACGGCATTCCTGAGGATCTTCGCCAGCCTGCCGGTGGTTGTCACCGGCTCCTCGCGACGGGCCGCCACCACTGCCCGGGCCAGGCGGCGACTCATACGCTCCTCGCCCCAGCGATAGATCAGGTTCGCCAGTTCTTCCTCACCCAGGGTGTTGATCAGGTCACTGGCTGGTCGTCCTGAAGTAGGATCGAAACGCAGATCCAGGGGCCCGTCCGCCCGGTAGCTGAATCCCTTGTCCGGGTGGTCCAATTGGCGGGAGCTGACCCCCAGGTCCAGCAGGATGCCGTCCACACGGGTCCAACCCGCTGCTGCCGCCGCCTGATCCAGGTGGCGGAACGATGCGTGATGACAATGGAGTCCGGGATGATCGGTAGCCAGATCGCGACAGGCCGCCTGGGCTTCACCGTCCAGATCGACACCCACGACCTCGGCGCCCGCCGCCAGCAACCGGGCGCTGTGTCCGCCGAATCCAAAGGTGCCGACGATGTACCGCCGTCCCTTGGCCGGCTGGAGCAAGTCGATAGTCGACTCCAGCAGCACTGGGACATGCGGGGGAACGGTCATGGCATACGCACGGCGGCGAGGCTTCCGAGGTGGCGCAGGGTGGGCAGCCCGACGGGGGCCTGGCTGCAGTCGCAGTCCCAGTCTTCCATGACCAGGATAGCCTTGAGGTAGTCGCTCCACCCCTGCAGGAAAAGAGCGTGACCCCGACGGTGCAGGCGCCGGTGCCACGCGATAAGGCTGCGCGTTGCGCGGTAGTCCATGTGGGTCAGACCGGCGCCTTCGAGGACGATGTGTGCGCCATGCGCCAACGGCCCGGGTGCCACCCGGGCCGCCAGGGCAGCGACTCCATCGCGATCGAGAATTCCCGAGAGAGAGACCCAGACAGCCCGTTCCGTATGTCTGACCTGGACATCCAGTGTGCTGCGGGTGGCCTCCTGCCGTGCAGACTGACGGGTCCCCTCTCTCGGCATATGCGGGCTCCTTCCCTGCCTCCGCCCCTCCATGGGCGGGTGTCCATTCATCTCTGCCTTGTCCGGGCCGGGCGGGCGCCGTTCCGTCGGCGCCGCTCCGCCCGGCCGATACCGGCGGCATCCGTGCCGCCGGATGCTTCCTAGCGGAAGAACTCGTCCTGGAAGCCCGCGTCCAGGGCGGTCGCGTCAGCGTCGCCCTCGTCCATCAGGCTTTCCGGATTCCACAATTCCATGTAGTTGCCCACACCGACGACCAGGATCTTCTTCTGGATACCGACCGTGCCGAGCAATTCGACAGGCACGGCAATCCTGCCCTGACTGTCCGGTTCGACCATCCGACTGTGCAGACTCATGCGCCGCAGGTTTCGCCGCAGTTCGGGACTTGGCGGGCCGGACCGCAGACGATTGTAGGCCTCGATCCAGACAGCATGGGGATGGACGGTCAGACCGCCGTCGGGGCCACGCATCACCACGTACCGCTCATCCCCCGTATCGGGTCCGCCCTTACGGAACCGGAATGGCAGATTGAACCGACCCTTGGCGTCCACGGACCGGGTGTATTGGCCGTGGAACGTGAAGGCCGGAGGCGGCAGCTGGTTGTTGTGGGCCGTAATGTCCATAACCATTCCGAGAGTTTAATCACCGTCCGGTGCCTTGAGGGTTGTTAGTGGCGGGAATCACGCGATCCCTGCGTTTTTGCGCCGATCCTTCGGCACCCGCCACTTTCACCACCCATCACCATTTTCACCCACTGGTCACCACCGGATAGTATGCGGCCCCCACAGGGGTGTCAACCCCGGTTCGTGAGAAAATCAAAAATAATTGCAATAGCGAAAAATAGGCGAAAATATGGGGTAGGAAATCTGTCAGCGGCGGCGGCGCAGAGCCGAACGAATCGACAAGCCCGTGGTTTGGCGGAAGCGGATGATCATCAGCAGGGAGCCGCAGCTGTAGGCAATGGTACTGGACCAGGCCGCACCCACCGCTCCGTGCTCCGGAATGAGCAACAATCCCATGGCCAGATTCACCGCCAGCGTCAGCAGGCTGGCCTGGGTATTCCAATGGGGCTTGCCGCGGCCAATGAAGTCACCTGAAAGGACGGCTCCGGGGGCGAAAGCGACAATGCCGGGCAGGAGGGCTCGCAGTGACGCCGCGGCCCCGGCGTAGGCACCACCGGCCAACAGGGCAAGCAGGGGTCCCGCAACCACGGCTAGGGGGATCGCCGCCGCCAGGGTCACCAGGATACCCAGACGGACCGCGCGGGACGCGGTGCGGTCCCGATCCGGATCGGAAGCCGAGGCCGCCGAGGTGTGGACCAGCAGGGGCGTCATGGCACCAGGCAGCAGCCACAGCATCTCCCCCATGTGGACCGCCACCGAGTAGACCCCCACCTCGGCGGCGCCGTGCCAATTCAGCACCAGGGCCTGATCCAGACGGAGCAACAGGAAATAGGCCACCGCGGACAGTTGGCCCACCCAACCACGTTTCAGGTTGAAGGCAATCAGGCGAAACAGGGGCAAGCGGCCCAACCCCACCGGCAAGGGTGGGCCTGACGGTTCCTGGCAATCCGGCAGCGGTCCGGCCGGCGGGCGCCGGATCTCACGGACCAGCACCGCCGTCAGGGTCAGGGCCCCCATGAACTGGGCCACCGCGAAGGCCGCCACCGTGGAGACGAAACCCAACAGACCGAAACCGGCCAGGGTCGCCACCAGCAACAGGTGCCCCGCGGCTCTCCAGCCGTTGACCGCGGCACCGATCACCAGTCGCCCGCGAGCCAGCAGGTCGTAGGAAAATATCTCGAAGATCATCAGTCCCATGGCCGCCAGGGCCACCAGGAATCCCACGCCGCGGGTCCAGCCCAGTTCCAGGTGGAGAAAACCCGCCACGGCATCGGTATGGGCCATGGCACCAGCCGCCAGGAGCACCAGGGCCATCAGCAACAACCACACGCTCTGGACGGTGACCATGCGCGTCGCCGTGACCAGCCCCCGCCTGAGGGGAGGTACCGCGGCCAACCCCATGCCTGCCGCCAGCAGGGCCGAGGACAGCTGGGCGATGGCGACGGTCAGGCTGTAATGCCCCTGGCCCGTGGGCCCCAGGGTCTTGGCCACCACGAAAACCACGGCAGCGTTGGCCAGTACCTGCCAGATCCGGCTGTAGAGGATCCGGCCCCCGGCGGCGACAAGTCTCATGTTCCACCGTCCTGAGCCACCGGTGCCGACGGATCGTGCAGACGACGACCGCCAACCAGGGAATCCCGTCGACCGACAATACCGCGCAATCCCCGCACCAGGCGGGCCAGTCGGGTGTCGGCCACATACCAACCCCGGTGGCGGATCTCGGCGCCGAAACCCTCCTTGAAGAACCCGAGACTGGCACTGCCACCGCTGGCCCCGAGATCCAGCCAACGGGCGCCACGACGTTGGGCTTCCACCATGTCCGCCCACACGGCCAGGGTCGCCGGGTAGAGGGTGCGCGCCCGGGTCGGATCCGTGACACCGTTCCAGGCGGTGACCCAGTCCCCACGCTGCAGATTGAGGTGACCGCCGATGACTTCACCCTCGTAGCGCACGCATACGAACCAGGCCGCCCCGCCCGTCGCGTCCGCCGGCGCGGCAATCAGGTCCCCCAACAGGTCCAGGGGCTGGGCTGGTACTCCCCACAGGTTGCTGGCATCCACGTGCAGGCGATGGTAGCTCGCCAGGTCCTCCGGGTCGTCGGATACCGCCGCGGTCACGCCCCGTCGCAGGGCCCGGTCCCGTTCCTTGCGCTTGCTGCGCCGCAGCTGTGCCACCAGCAGGCCCTCCTCAGCGGGCAGGGGTATGACCGCTGCCCGGTTGTCCTGCCGTCGCCAACCGCCCAGATCGGCCAGCAACTTGCCCCAGCGTTGCTCGTGCACGGGATTGAGTGCCACGCCACAGGAGGCCAGTCCCGCTCCACGCACCTCCAACAGGGCGTCCAGCAAAGCGGTGACCACCCGGGCAGCCTGTGCCTGGTCCAGGTCCGGAGAAACCAGGGGACCACCGGAACAGCCATGCGGTCCGGAATGCGTGCGGCGAAATACACTGCCGTGGACCACGGCGGATAACCCGCCCAGCAATTGCCCGTCCCTGCACAGGGTCAACCACACCGGCCGGCCGGCGGGCAGATAACGGGCCGTGGTTTCTGTCCAGATCGGTGTGTGGAAATAGTCGGCGCCGGAATCACGGGCCAACAGCCGGGACCACCGGGACGGAGGCGATCCGCTCAGGGCTACATCAGCGGACATGGGTACCGGCTCAGGCATCGCCTGTGGCGGGTCGCGCCAGTTCGGCGCGGCCGGTTAGTTCGGCCAGCAGGTTGCGCAGCCCGGTGATGTCGCCTGCTCGCGCGTGCTCCAGCAACGCAGCCACCGACGCCTCCAGATTCTCCGGGTCCGCGCCTCGGCGGTGGGCACGCCGGATCAGCGGGTTCTCGCTGGGCCGCAGTTCCTCGTCCGGCTCATGCAGCGCTTCGTGCAGCCGCTCTCCCGGACGCAGCCCGGTGATGCGGATACCCGGTCCGTCGTCACCACCGGCCGGATCATAGCCCGACAGCACCAGCAGGTTACGAGCGAGTTCCAGGATCGAGACGGGATTGCCCATTTCCAGGATGTAGGTGGCACTGCGCTCATCCAGGACCATGGCTTCTATCACCAGCAGGGCCGCCTCCTTGATGGTCATGAAATAGCGGGTCATCTGGGGGTCGGTAATGGGCAGGGGCAATCCGGCGGCAATGCGTTTCATGAAGAAAGGCACCACCGAACCGCGACTGCCCAGCACGTTCCCGAAACGCACAGTCATGAAGCGCGTACCATTGCCCACCGCGGCGGCGTGCCGGACCAGTTGTTCGGCCACCTTCTTGGTCGCCCCCATGACGTTGGCCGGCGAGACGGCCTTGTCGGTGCTGATCATCACGAAGCGCTCGGCACCCACGCGGCGGGAGAACTCGATGAGGTTGGCCGTGCCTCCGATGTTTACCAGCACTGCCTCCTCGGGATTCTCCTCCATCAGAGGCACGTGCTTGTGGGCTGCCGCGTGCAGGATCAGTTCGGGTTGCAGCCGGCCGGACAATACCGCCAACCGCTCCCGGTCCCGCACGTCGGCCACCACCGTTACCAGTTCCG
>Ga0164315_10001035_pt1 | contig 20478 bp, 14 predicted proteins | sample GuaBasSedimGuay6_FD_113737 | JGI IMG/M metagenome (GOLD analysis project Ga0164315, IMG submission 113737) | Subseafloor sediment microbial communities from Guaymas Basin, Gulf of California, Mexico - Guay6, Core 4569-2, 0-3 cm | ecosystem: Environmental > Aquatic > Marine > Hydrothermal vents... | reverse complement strand
TTATCGCGCATTTACTATGATCACCCATCATAAGTCCGCAGAACTGTTCGCCGGTATTAATAAATGTCTCTTCAGCATAATCCCAGACCTTTACCTGGGCATAATTATTCTTTAAATTAGAAATATTGGTACCAGCGCCAATATTGCACCATTCACCCAATACTGAATTACCTAAGAACCCGTCGTGTCCCTTATTTGAATGACCAAAGATTACTGAGTTGCTCACCTCACCCCCCACCTTACACTTGGGTCCAATTGAGATATCGCCACGCATTCTTGCCTGTGCATTTACTGTAGAGTCTTCACCCAAAGCAAAAGGTCCACGAATAACGGCCCCTTCTTCTACTGTAGAATTTTTACCAAGATAAATTGGCCCATTCTCAGCATTTAAAATAGCAGCTTTAATATTGACACCATCTTCAATAAAAATATTATCTGGATTATAAACAATGGTGTGTTTATCAGTGATAACTGCCGATTGCCTGTTTTGGGTTAATAATTTATAGTCTTTACGTATTTGACTACCCGCTTCTTTGAAAATATGCCAGGGTCGGCTTATTAGCGTTAGCTCATTAGTATATTCTGAGGAAGGCAAAGTTTCTAATTCAGCAATACTATTATACTCTGATATTCTTGCTGCGAGTATAATACCATCTTGGCTTAGGCTCGTATTTTGTTCAAGAGCCTCAATTGCGGTCCTGAGTTTATCATCAGGACATACTCCGCCATTAATAACCAATAAGTTGATAGTCTCTTTAGGGCCTTGAAATTTATTTGCCAGAAAGTCTTGAGTGAGGTGGGTAATATTCTCGCCCAGGTAATGTTGCCACTTTTCAGTGATAGTAAGAATTCCCATGCGTATTTCAGCAACTGGGCGGGTATATGTGAAAGGCAATAACTGTTGTCTTATTTGCGGATGATCAAAAAGAGCGACATTCATGGCACTAAAATAAAACCTTCACGAATATTCATGCTTACCAAATGAAAGGAAAATTATAAATAATGGACTTACACTATGAATGAAGGCTTTCAGGAGTTTTGGTTTTTGCAAAAAAAAGTCTCCGGCAATCTAATCCCGGAGACTTCTAAATAGTTTTTTCTAAGGTTACTTACTCTTGTAACGCTTGTTAAATTTCTCAACTCTACCAGCAGTATCAACAAAGATTTTCTTACCTGTATAGAACGGGTGAGAATCTGCTGTTACTTCCATCTTAATAAGCGGATATTCATTTCCGTCTTCCCACTTGATGGTTTCTTTAGAAGACATTGTAGATTTGGTCATGAATTTAAAGTCAGTTTGTAAATCCTGAAAAATCACTTCTTTGTACTTCGGATGTATTTCCTTCTTCATAATAATATCTTTTACAGCCTTAAACGGCTCTTTTCCTTAAGGAGGCACAAAGTTAGCTATTTAGAGCATATCTTCAAATATTTTAGCTTTAATTTGGGAAGAATTTCTGATATAGGCATAAGATTATCAGATAGATATGATAATATGAGGTTAACAGCAAGTATATTTTTATTGTTTTTAATGCAAATACAAGTGTATTCGCAAGGGACCAACGCCCCCTTAAACAAGGATTATTATCATTTAATAGATCGGCTGGAGATCAGAAACGGTAAGATGGCCCCCATTCATCACAGTGCAGTTAAACCCTATTCGCGTACAGCCATAGGAGTATTTCTTGATTCTACAGCTAATAATTCTAACCTTACTTCAACATCCGACAAGTTTAATTACAATTATTTAAGTAACGATAACTGGAAATGGACGACAGCAAGCGAAAACCTAAGTGCCAACCCAATTTGGAACACTATATATAAACACAAGGCGGATTTTTTATACGGAGAAGATAAGAATGAAGCCATTTCTATTCATGTTAGTCCCATACTCTACCTCAGTATTGGCGGCGAATCTGCAGATACTAAGTATACATATATCAATACCCGCGGAATTCAGATAAGTGGTATGATAGATAAAAAAGTAGGGTTCTATACTTTTTTAGCTGAGAACCAAATGCGCGCACCTCTATATGTTAGAGATTGGGGTAGTGAGTATCATACGGTTCCCGGCGAAGGATTTTGGAAAGGGTTTGGTGAAAGTGGTTATGACTTTTTTACAGCAACCGGATATATTAGCTTCAATGCTACAAAACATATTAATTTCCAGTTTGGTCATGACAGACAGTTTATTGGCGATGGCTATCGTTCGATGATTATGTCTGACTTTAGTCCACCCGCATTATTTTTAAAAATTAACACCAATGTGTGGCGCATTAATTACACAAACTTATTTACTCAGGTTTTTGCTGACGCTTATGCCCAGGTTGGAGGGTCAGTAGGAAATACCCAGTTTCCAAAAAAGTATCTGGTGGCCCATAGGTTAAGCTTCAATATTGGCAATAATGTTAATTTAGGAGTTTTTGAATCAGTGGTTTTTGGCCGTGAGGATTCATTAGGTAATAATCATTTTGAGTTGTCTTATTTAAACCCAATCATATTCTACCGATCGATTGAGCACCAGAACGGTAGCTTAGATAATGCTCTAATTGGTATTGATGCAAAATGGAATTTCTTGCAACATTTCTCACTTTATGGCCAGATCATGTTTGATGAACTAAAGCAAGGTGAGCTTATTAATAATAAGGGTTGGTGGGGCAATAAAATAGCTTATCAGCTTGGCCTGAAATATATCGATGTCTTTAATATTAGCAATTTAGATTTGCAACTGGAGTATAATTATGCCCGACCTTATACTTATTCCCATAGCAGCATTTATTCCAGTTATGCAAATTATAATCAGGCTATGGCACATCCATTGGGGGCTAACTTTAAAGAGTTCATAGGCATTATAAGATTTCAGCCTATTCCTAAACTTTCACTTACCGGTAAACTTATTATCGCCAATTATGGCCTTGACCTGGCTAACAGTAATTTTGGCAAAGACATCTTGAAAGATTATAATACCAGGAATAGTGACGAAGGAAACTTTACCGGGCAAGGAATAGCAACCGATCTGATTTTTACGGACTTTACGGCCAGTTATATGATATGGCATAATACCTTTTTTGATGCAAAACTGCTTTACCGTAGTCAGGATAGTGCCGATGTGCAATTCAATCAAAAGTCAACCATCTACACTGTATCTTTTAGATGGAATATTGCTCAACGCTTACAAGAGTTTTAGCTTTGCATCTGTTTAGTTAATTATGGAAACCTATTCAAGAATTCTCTCATACGCTCGCGGGCTAGGCTGGTATATACCACAGTACGTTGTAACGGTGATTCTCTATGCTATTTTTAGTGTGGTAAATATTGCCCTGCTGGCGCCAATGATTGATGTGCTTTTTAATCAGGTAGATGCCAAAGAATTAATCCCGTCTGCTCCTGAGTTTAATTTTGAACTTAGTTATTTTATCGACCTGTTTAATTTTTACTTCAACAATTTTATGGTTGAACAGGGGCCAATGGCGGCTCTAAAGTTTGTGGCGATAACTATTGTTGTCACTGCTCTGCTGTCGAATGTATTCAGATATATAGCTGCCGTGCTTCTTGCTATAATCAGAACCAAAGTAGTTAAGAATCTCCGTAACGATGTCTTTGAAAAAACCATTGGTCTGGATATTGGTTATTTTACTTCTGCCCGCAAAGGTGATATTATGTTAAGAATAACCAGTGATGTACAGCAGGTTGAAAACACAATCATGGATTCACTAAAAGTAGTGATGCTGGAACCGGCTTTACTTATTGGTTACTTTATTGCCTTGTTTATGATTTCGCCGTTGCTTACCTTATATTCGTTAATCCTTCTTCCTCTTTCAGGAGGACTAATTGCCAGCATTGCCAAGCGACTTAAGCTAGCCGCATCAATGACTCAGGGGGCATTAGGCAGTATTGCTAATCAGGTAGATGAAGCCATAGGAGGGATACGTTTAATTAAGGCCTTTTCTGCTAAAAATTATATTCTCAGGAAGTTTCATTTGGAAATTGATAATTATTCCAGGCTATCTGTATCCATGGCCAAAAAATTTGATTTGGCGAGCCCGGTATCTGAATTTCTAGGGATATCAGTTGTAGCCGGATTATTAATTATGGGAGGAAGCATGGTACTTAATGAAAACTCAGGCCTCACGCCTTCTCTTTTTATAACCTTCATAATTATTTTTAGCAGGGTTCTACAGCCGGCGAAAGGCATTTCAACTGCTCTGACAGGTATTCAGAGAGGTATAGCCAGCGCAGAAAGGATATTTAAGATTACAGATGTTAAACCGGAGATATCTGAAAAAGCAGATGCTATTGATATTTCAGAATTTAAGCTAGGCTTGGAATTTAAGGGAGTTAGCTTCGCTTATGAAAACGAGCCTGTTATACAAAACATTTCATTTAAATTAGCTAAGGGTAAGACCATTGCTTTAGTAGGAATGTCAGGTGGTGGTAAATCTACTATTGCTGATTTAATACCAAGGTTTTATGATCCAACTAATGGAGAAATTAGTATTGATGGAATACCGCTAAAAGACTGTACACTAGACTCACTCCGACAGCATATGGGTATTGTTACTCAGCAGTCTATATTGTTTAATGATACCGTATTTAATAATATAGCCTTTGGCCAGGAAGATCCTAAAGAAGAAGACGTGATCCGTGCGGCCATGATTGCTAATGCCCATGATTTTATCATTGAGATGGAAGACGGGTACCAAACTTCAGTAGGAGAAGATGGTAGCAAACTCTCTGGTGGTCAGAGGCAAAGATTAAGTATTGCCAGGGCAGTGATGGCAAATCCCCCTATTCTTATTCTCGATGAAGCTACATCTGCCTTAGACTCACACTCAGAGAGACTGGTGCAAGAAGCAATAACGAAACTTATGGAGAATAGAACATCATTGGTTATTGCTCACAGGTTAAGTACGATTCAACATGCTGATGAAATTTTAGTGATTGAAAAAGGCAATATAGTTGAAAGAGGAACTCATGATGAGCTCATAAACAAAGGCGGCGTTTATAAGTCACTGAGAGGAATGCAGAACATAGAGTAGTCAACTCTCTGTAGCGTTTAAATAATAATCTCTTAAGTATTCATGTTTTTGATGTAAATTCAAGCCATCATCAAAACATGTTAAAAATGCGTACATTTTTTACCTTCCTTACCACCCTAATCTTATTTATTAGCTGCTCTACCTCTCAGGAACCACAAGTTAAAATATCCGGACTTGAGCAACCGGTAGAAATAATAAGAGATAAATGGGGCATCAATCATATTTATGCTGAGAACCAGCATGATTTGTTTTTTGCCCAAGGTTATGCAGCCGCCAAAGACAGGTTGTTTCAATTCGAAATTTGGCGTCGGCAGGCAACAGGCACGGTAGCCGAATTGTTGGGACCAAAAGAACTTAAAAGAGATATTGGCACTCGATTATTTAAATATAGAGGTGACCTTACAGAAGAGTTTAATTATTACCACGAAGATGGAGTTGCCATAATTCAGGCTTATGTTGATGGTGTAAACGCTTACATTGAAGAAGCCGTTGCCTCAGATAACCTTCCTGTTGAGTTTCAAATATTGGGAACTAAGCCACAAAAATGGACCCCGGAAGTTGTTATCTCCAGACATCAGGGGTTATTGGGAAATATCGGCCAGGAGCTAAATTTTGGCCGCGCGGTTGCAAAAGTAGGAGCCGACAAAGTACGCTCATTGGCATGGTTTCACCCAAAAGATCCTATTCTTGAGCTAGACCCTGCAATTGATGGCGACCTTTTAGAGGCAGATATATTAGAGCTCTATAATGCCTATCGCCGACCCGTCAGATTTCAAAAAGAAGATTTGGCAATGGGTTATGGGGATGAAGCTACAAATATTGCCAGCTTGGAAGAGGGGCTTCCGGGTAAAGTTAAACCATTAGACGACTGGTCTGCGATTGGCAGTAATAACTGGGTTGTTTCAGGTAGCAAAACTCAAAGTGGCCATACTATTATGGCGAACGACCCTCACAGAACCATTGCCGTACCCTCCTTAAGGTATATGGCTCATTTAGTTGCGCCGGGATGGAATGTTATTGGTGGTGGCGAACCAGAAATTCCCGGAATATCTATTGGTCATAATGAATATGGCGCCTGGGGATTAACGGTTTTTAGAACCGACGGCGAAGATTTGTATGTCTATGATTTGAACCCGGAAAACCTTAATCAATATCAGTATAAAGGGGAATGGGAGAACATGGAGGTAATTTCGGAGTCGATACCGGTAAAAGGTGAAGAAGAAGTTGTTACAGAACTTAGATATTCCAGACACGGACCAATAACATATATAGATTCAGCTAACCTAAAGGCATATGCTATTCGTTGTGCATGGCTGGAGCCTGGAGGAGCGCCATATCTGGCATCATTGAGAATGGACCAGGCGACTAGCTGGGAGGAGTTTAGAGAAGGTTGTAGCTATAGTAATATACCCGGTGAAAACATGGTTTGGGCGGGCAAAGATGGCACAATAGGCTGGCAGTCAGTTGGGATAGCTCCAATTAGAAATAATTTTAGTGGTCTTGTACCCGTTCCGGGCGATGGCAGGTATGAGTGGGATGGTTACCTCCCGATTTTGGACAAGCCCAACAGTTTAAATCCTGAGCTGGGTTATATTGCCACAGCAAACCAAAGTGTTACTCCACAGGAATATGAGCACTGGAATGCTATAGGTTATTCATGGTCGGATCCTTTCAGAGGATCGCGAGTAGAGGAAGTATTAAACACTGAAGCTCTATTATCAATGGAGCAAATGCAATCCCTGCAAACGGATTATCTCTCAATTCCGGCAAGAATACTGACACCATATCTAAAAAATGTTTCATTTGAGGCTGAAAAAGACATAGCGGCGCAAGGTCTTTTAGATGGTTGGGACTATAGACTGGAGGCAGAGTCTATTCCGGCAGCTATTTATGCTGCCTGGGAAGATGAATTAAGAATTCAGTCTAAAGAACGTTTTCTACCGGAAGAAATTAAGGGGTTGGTCGATATTCAATTGAAGAAAATTATTGACTGGATTGAAAATCCTGATCCTGTATTTGGGTCAACCGAGGAAAGAGATAATTTTATAAGGACTACTTTCATAGGAGGTCTTGAAAAACTAAACGTACGGTTAGGCCCGGATATGACCAAGTGGCAATATGGACAAACAAACAATAAACATATTTACATAAACCATGCACTTGGAGGAGTAGCTACTGAAGGGCAAAAGGCAGAGCTTAATATAGGACCTATGCCCCGTGGAGGGAACGGCTATACTCCAGGTTCAACAAGCTCAAGTCTTAACCAGGCAAGTGGCGCAAGTTTTAGAATGATAGTTAATACAGGTAATTGGGATGAGGCAGTAGGGACAAATGCTCCGGGCCAGTCTGGAGACCCTGGATCTAAATTCTATAATAATCTTTTTGAATCGTGGGTCAAAGACGAATACTTCCCTGTATTATATTCCAGAGAGAAGGTTGAGAATGCAGCTGTTGAGAAACTAAAGCTGATGCCTAAAGAATAAAAACTTAGTATATGTAGATGCGAGTTTGTTTCTTATTCAATTGCAATGTTCCTTTGGATACAGATTCGAATATGTGATTATCTACACATAAAAAGCTATACAATTGGGGTAATTTTAGGATTGGATGGTATCTTACTATCCAGAACATTTAATAATTAAGTTAGCATTATGAGTCATTACGGTAAACATTTTGTAGCCATTATAGGAGGCTCAGTAGCAGGCTCGGAAGCAGCATTATTACTTGCAGAAAAGGGATTTAGAGTTGCCGTATTTGATCAAAAGATGCTGCCATATGGTAAAATAGAGGACGGCTTGCCCAAATGGCACAAGGCTTTAAGAGACAAGGAAGAGGCGGCGATAGACAAACGACTTAGTCACGAAGGGGTAAGATTTATTCCGGGGTTTACCCTTGGCAAGGATGGTACAATAGATGAGCTTTTAAGTACCTGGGGTTTTTCTGCAGTAATAGTAGCCATAGGAGCCTGGCATGACAGAAAAATTGGCATTGATGGAGTAGAAAATTATTATAACAAAGGCGTGGTTAAGCAAAATGACCTGGTTTTCTGGTTTAACCATAAACATGAACCAAATTACTCCGGACCATCCTATGTTCTTGCCAGTAATACTGCCGTTGTGGGTGGGGGCTTGGCCTCGCTTGATATGGTTAAAATTATCATGATAGAATTGGTAAAAGAGTCTTTGGAAAAGAAGAAAGGTATAATTACAGATATATTTACCTTGGAAAAAAAGGGTATTGCGAGTATTCTAGAGCAGCATGATACAAATCTTGAAGAGTTGGGTGTGGGGCCATGCACCCTATACTATAGGCGTGATGCTGAAGACATGCCTTTATATCCACGTAAAAAAGATACACCTGAAGGGATTGTACAGGCAAGAAAGGTTTCCAAAAAACTTCTGGATAATTATGTATCAAAATACCTATTTAAGTTTGAAGGGAGAAGTGTACCCAAAGCACTGATTGAGGAAGATAATGAGCTTAAGGGCATGACATTTCAGCGAGTAGACATCCAGGACGGAAAGCTGGTTGAACTTGCAGGAGATACTTTTGATGTTAAAACAGACCTGATAATTTCATCTATTGGCAGTTTGCCAAAAGAAACTAAGAGCCTGCCAATTGCCGGAAATATGTTAAAGACTCACGGGGAATTTGGTTGTCGTGTTGAGGGTTTTGAAAATGTATTTGCTGTAGGAAACGTTGTAACAGGCCGTGGTAATATACTGGAATCCAGAAAGCATGGGCGGGAGATTACAGATATGATAATTGACGAACATTTTGATGCCCTACCTGACAAAGACCCAATGGGCGAGCAATACGAAGATTTGTTCAGAAAGATTGAGGGAGATGTAATTAAAAAAATCGACAATATTGGTGTAACATTATCCGAATCTGAAGTTCACAGTAATGAAGAGATTAACTTCATTATAAGTAAAACAAAAGAACTTCAGGAGCGTGTGGGATATGATGGCAACTATTTGGCGTGGGCAGAAAAAAACAGACCGATTCGATTGGAGGATATACTAAACTCAGATAATTCGTAATAAAAAAAGGCTGTCAACAAGTGTCGACAGCCTCTGCGTTTCTATTTGACAGCCTAATTTTCTGGCATCAGCACTATCTGAATATAATTTTTCATGTTAAGGTATTTATTGGCGGCCGCTTTAAGATTATCTGCTGTAAGAGCTTCAACTTGCTTTTCCCGCTCATAAAAACCACCTAAGTCAGAGTTGTTTCTATAATAACCTCCCAGTTGGCCTAACCAATAACGATTCTCTTTTAAGTTCTCCTCTCTATCCCTGCGTTGTGTCTCCTTAATTTTATTCAGGTCTTCCTCACTCACACCATTGGTCTTAATATCTTCTATTTCGGCCATGGTTGCACTAATAAGATCATCTACATTTTCAGGGCCACAAGGGAAACCAATACGCATAGTATAGGACTCATACGGATACTTTGATGATGATCCACTAGCACCAACACCATAGACGCCACTTTTTTCTTCTCTGAGAATCTCAATTAATTTGATAGAGAGAAGTTCTCCCAGAGAACTGAGGTGATAGTTTGTTTGCTTGTCATATGGTTTTTCGCCGGTAAAGTTGATTGTAACCATACTCTTAGGGTCTGTCCCCTTATTAACAACCTCTTTTACTACCCCTTTTGGAGGTCTAACGCCTAAGTCTTTCCATGTTTCTACCTCATCACTACCCGGAAGACTGCCAAGGTACTGCGATAGCAGAGGAGTAATTTCTTCAATTGCAAAGTTGCCCACGAAAAAGAAAGTAAAGCCTCCGGCATTAGCGAATCTTTCTTCAAATATCTCGAATGACTTATCAAAGTTTATTTTGTCTAAATCTTCAATTGAAGGGAAGCCACCACCACGAGGGTGATTTTGTGTCATGATTCGACTTGATTTATCAGCATAATAGAACTGTGGGTTAGACATGAGGTTTTGCAATAGCATTTTATTCCTCATGATAAACGATTGAAAGGCTACAGAGTCTTTCCGCGGATTTGTAAAATACAAGTTAATGAGCTGCAACATTGTTTCGAGATCTTTTGGTGCGGCATTTCCTCTAAACCCTTCACTAAGTGTGCTTAGGTATGGCGCCACAGCCACAGTTTTTCCGGCCAGCATTTTCTGTAGATTAACTGCAGAAAATTCGGCAACGCCACTTTGGTTAATTATATCAGTAGCATTATCAGCTGAATACGAGTCTTCGTCAGAATATAAAGAAGATCCTCCGGCACTATAACCAGACATAAGAATTTCATCATTTTTAAAATCTGTTGGCTTAAGAACCACTTTAAGACCATTTGCAAATGTTATCTCTGTTATACCTAAGTCCTCAATGTTTTTTGTTGCAGCAACAGTGCCGGCAATAGGCAATGTGCTCATTAGAGATGTCCCTAAATTTTCTTCAGCATAAGGCTCAATCTTCAATTCTCCCGCCGCGTCTAACATAGCGAGAACCTCTTCTTCTGATGGCAGAACAACACCTTCTTTAGCAGGCCCGGTTATAACTACTACCCTGTTTTCTTTAGTTATAAACTGGTTTGCAAGAGCATTTACTTCCTCAACAGTTATCCCGGGCACGAGGGCTTTGATAGACTCATTTTCATACTCAATTCCCGGAATAGGCTCATTTTGCAAGAATGCTCTGATATATTCTCTCGCATATGAGGCTGACTCAGTCTTGTCTCTTTCATTATAAGATTGATCATACCTGTTTAAAACCACCTTTTTATAACGCTCCAGTTCACCCTTGGTAAAGCCGTATTGTCGTACACGTTCATTTTCCTCAATAAGGGTCAGCAAGCCTTTTTCAACACCATCTTCTCCTACCACAGCAAAGGAACTATAGCTACTTTTTGTTCTCACCATGCCGCCAAAACTTGTGCTAGCAAAAATAAATGGCGGATCTGCCGACTGGGTAAGTTCACTCAAGCGCTCATTTAGCATGCCATTATAGAGCTGATGTACGGCATCTCTACGATATTCCTTTAAAGTAGTGGTCTCTAGAATATCAGCTTTGTATAATAGCTGGATTTGAGTGAATGAAGCCTCTTTGTCACTGGTTACTGCCACAAATGTTTGCTCATGATCTGGTACAGAGTAAAAAGTTCTGTCTCTACTGTTTTTAGGGTTTTTAATTTTTCCAAAACGAGACTTTATTTTTGCTTCCATTTCGTCAACATCAACATCACCTACAGCAATTATCGACATTAAGTCAGGGCGATACCAATCTTTATAATATCTTTTAATTACATCGTATGATGCATTTTCTATAATATCTTTTTTGCCAATAGGTAACCTAACGGCATACCTGGAATTCTTAAAGAGAACAGGGAAATACTGATCTCTCATTCGCTGGTTAGCACCTCTGCCTAATCTCCACTCTTCAATAACAACACCGCGCTCTTTGTCAACTTCTTCTTCATCGAAGGTAATATTATGTGCCCAATCTTCTAAAATTAGTAGGCCCTTATCTAACACCTCTTCATCATCTGTTGGCAGTGGTAAAATATAAACAGTTTCATCAAAGCTGGTGTAAGCGTTCAGGTCTGCTCCAAACTCAACTCCTATCGACTGGAGAAAACTAACGATCTCGTTTTTTTCGAAATTCTTAGTGCCATTAAAAGCCATGTGTTCAATAAAGTGTGCTAGTCCTAACTGGTCTTCATCTTCCAGCACAGATCCAACATTAACAACCAAGCGCATTTCTACTCGCTTCTCCGGCTTAGTGTTTTTACGGATATAATAAGTCATACCGTTTTTTAATGTGCCAACTTTCACGTTGGGGTCTACAGGGAGGGGATTGTTAAGGTCTCCACTAATATTCATTTCCTGACTTAGGGCTGGTGTTGTTAGACTACCAATCAGCAGGAATAGAGCAAAAATATTTTTCATGATGGGTTTTGGTTTAATTGGGGACTAAATTAATGATTAATTCAAACAAATGCAGAATTGTTAAAATATCGCGTAACGACAATTTGATTAATTGTTGTGGAAAGGCCGAAAAAGAAAAAGCAATGTTTTAACATTGTTTTAATCAAAATCATAAAATGTCTTATTCAGCATAATCCGATCAAGCATCTTAATAATTCTTGCTGCCTTAGTATCCTCCTTTTTTGCTGAGTAGATCCAGTCCAAATAGGCTTTTTGTTGACCTTCAGTAAGAGCTAAAAAGTTATTATAAACTTTGTTCGACTCGTTTTTAAGGCAGCCTATAATTTCATTTGGTATGGTTAGAGAGGTTTCGTCCTTGAACAATATTATTCGCACAAAATCTCCTGCTTCCTTGCCAATATTTTTTCTGATGGCCGCTTTTACAGGAAGAAAGAGTTTGCCATTGCCCATGGGCATTAGCTTATAAAACTTCAGCTTATAATTATCAATATTCCCATTAACCCTTACCCAGCCAAAAGGGGCTTTTTTTATCTTGTTTAACTTCCGGAATCTCAGCAAAAGTCCACCCCACTTTACCGGGAAACTTTTTCAATTGATATTCTTTATCTACGAGAAGCTTACTCATCGATCACAAGCATAGGCTGCACTCAAATAGTATAACCACCATCTGCGGTATAGACACCTCCACTACAAAATGCTCCTGCAGGCGAACCCAGCAATAGTGCCAGGCCGGCAACGTCTTCCGGTTCAGCAAGCATATTAAGCGGCTGTTTTCTCATCACCGAATTCAATATTTTTTCATTACTCCACAGCGCTTCACTGAATTTAGTTTTTATCAGTCCAGGGCAAATAACATTAGCACGAATACCAACCTGTCCCCATTCCTTAGCCATTACTTTAGTGAGAGAGATCAGCGCAGACTTACTAACACTATAAATACCAAGCATTGCTTCAGGGGTGAGTCCACCAATGCTGCTAATATTTATTATTGAGCCACCGCCTCTCGAGACCATACTCGGGTACACCATTTTTGCTAATTCAAAAGGCCCCTTTACGTTTACTTGCATAATCTTGTCAAAGGCCGCTTCATCTGTATCTAGCACAGGTCCGAAAACGGGATTAATTGCCGCGTTGTTCACTAAAATATCTATGGCCTCGTATTTACTTATCACCTCGTCAACTAGTTTTCTCATGCTTTCTGAGTTGCCTATAATACCAGCTATAGGATGTACATCAATGCCTTCTGCACGCATCTTATTGGCAACCTCATCCAGCGCCTCCTGCTTACGACTTGAAATTACAACCTTAGCACCGGCCTGTCCCATAGCGGTGGCCATAGCCAGACCAATCCCCTTACTGGCTCCGGTAATTAGAGCTACCTTTCCGGTTAAATCAAACTTCTCTTGAATTTTCATGGCAATTTTAATTAAGACGTTAAAATAGCAATAATTATTAAACCTTGAGGGTCACTTTTGGCCCTTCATCAATATAAATTGTGAATAGAATTATAATAAGTTTCACTGCAAAGTTGGGACAAACCTAAAATTTGCCTAATTTGAGCGTTTATTACCTTTTATAATGAAGAAATCGATAAAAGTGTTTTGGCTAAGTTTTGCTGTTTATTCAGTAATAACCTTTACGGGGACACTTGTGGTTGAGCAAAATCAAAATAATTTAGGGTTTCTTATCAATATGAAAGGCTATATTCCAATAATGAAATATTATACTTTCTTAGGGCTTATATTTTTTGCTGTAGCTTTTTTTACAATGTGGCGCAATCATCTGCGCAAGTTCAAGACTATTAATCGACTTGAAGAAGAAAAAAGAGAATTGAAAGCAGCGTTGTACGATTTAAAGAAAAAGACAGAAAAACCTCCTCATATTAAAGAGGATTCTGATCAGTCCGAACAAGAAAAATAATATGATTGCAAAAACATTTGGCAGCGCCGTTTATGGTGTTGATGCTAAACTGATAATTATTGAAGTAACCATTGGCACTGCTATTAGCAAGGTGAGAATACACATGAGTGGCTTACCGGACTCTGCCGTAAAGGAAAGTGCTCATCGAGTTGAATCTGCAATAAAAACCATTGGCTATCATATGCCGAGGCAAAACGCAATTGTTAACCTGGCACCGGCAGATATACGTAAAGAAGGCACATCTTTCGATTTGCCTATTGCTCTTTGCATCCTTGTGGCATCTGAGCAAATAGACACCCCTAACCTGGAAGAGTATATGATAATGGGTGAAATTGCTCTTGACGGAACGTTACGTACAATAAAAGGGGTGTTGCCCATTGCGATTGAAGCTAGAAATAAAGGCCTAAAAGGCTTGATTTTACCTAAAGAAAATGCTGCCGAGGCTGCGATAGTAAACAATCTCGACATAATTGGTGTAGAGACCCTAAAGGAGGCAATTGAATTTCTTACAGGAGAAAAGAAGGTTTTGCCGACAGTTGTTGATACCCGAGATGTATTTAGCCATGACATTAATAATTATGATGTAGACTTTAGTGATGTTCAAGGGCAAGAAAATATAAAGAGGGCTTTGGAAATTGCTGCTGCGGGAGGTCATAATGCTATAATGATTGGCCCTCCGGGTGCTGGAAAAACTATGTTAGCCAAAAGGTTGTCCTCAATATTACCACCACTATCACTACAGGAGGCCCTCGAGACGACCAAAGTGCATTCGGTGGCAGGTAAACTAGGTAAAGAAGGAACCCTTATGACTCAAAGGCCCTATCGGTCTCCACACCATACAATCTCCGATGTAGCACTTGTTGGTGGTGGCGGGAATCCACACCCTGGGGAGATATCGCTGGCAAACAACGGCGTATTATTTTTAGACGAATTACCTGAGTTTAAAAGAAATGTACTTGAGGTTATGCGCCAGCCAATGGAAGAGCGTAGAGTTACCATTTCAAGGGCTAAGGTTTCACTAGAATTTCCGGCAAATTTTATGCTCATAGCGAGCATGAACCCTTGTCCTTGTGGCTATTATAATCACCCTGAGAAGGAGTGTGTTTGTGCGCCGGGAGTGGTGCAGCGTTACCTGAATAAAGTAAGTGGGCCGTTGCTTGATCGTATTGATTTACATGTTGAGGTTACCCCCGTTTCATTTGATCAAATTGCTGATAATCGAAAGAATGAAAGTAGCAAGGCTATCCGAGAGCGGGTAATTGAGGCCAGAGAATTACAACTAAAGCGCTTTTCTGATAACAAAGAAATTTTCTCTAATGCTATGATGCCTTCAGCTATGGTAAAAGAAATTTGTGAAATTAATAATGCAGGCCGCACATTATTAAAAACGGCCATGGAAAAACTTGGCCTTTCCGCTCGGGCTTACGACCGAATCCTAAAGGTTTCCCGTACCATAGCGGACCTGGCCGGGAGTGAGGATATTAAAATTGAACATTTGGCCGAAGCCATACAATACCGTAGTCTGGATAGAGAAAACTGGGCAGACAATTAATGATTAATAGAAAGCGGATTGGTGATAGAGGCGAGGATAATGCGGTAAACTTTCTCCTTGCTAATGGCTATGAAGTATTACAAAGGAATTTTCGGTTTGGTAGAGGAGAGGTTGATATTATCGCACAGAAAAGTGAAATTCTGGTTTTTATTGAGGTAAAAACCAGAAAAAACACTAATTATGGCTACCCGGAAACTTTTTTAAGTGAGCCACAACAAGAACGAATTCATTTAGCCGCTGAGGAATATGTGATTCAGAATAAATGGCAAGGAAATATTCGCTTTGATATAATATCTATATTATGGGATGCTGATACATCTAACTTCGAACATTTTGAAGACGCATTTTGAAGCAGATTAAGAAATTAACTACGAAGTGTTTTTAGCGAATAATTCGGGAATTTCATCACGAATGGCATCATTTTCCATATTCGTAGTTGGTTTAGCCCATTATTATTTTTACTTTAACAGCATGCTACTCGTAGACAAATTTTTCGAATGCACAGTTCCCGAACAATGCCGGATCATTTATCTGGAAGGCGAATTTGTTATGGCAATTCGTTATTATGAATACAAAGTGAATATGTATGTTCTTGGGGACCAGCTTATTGAAGTATTTTATAATCATAAACTGGACAAGATTCATAACATTCAGCTATTAGATTACTCTAGCTCTAGAATGAACTTCTATGCTGATCAAGTAAGCCTGGATGACTTGTACTTGCCTCAAGAAGGCAGGTAAACCTCAAGAATTTTAGACGCGTTTTCGGGGTTGATAGTAATTTCCTCAATGTTCGCGGGAATAAAGTAGGTGTCCCCCTTAGAATATGCGTAAGAACCATTATTGGTCTTCAATGAGCCACTTCCTTCTAAAACCATTAAAATCACGAAAGAATCAAGCTCGTTATAGGTCTTAGTAATTGGCGTGTTAGTTAATATGCGATTACAAACAAAGTATTTGCTAACCGATAGCTCAACCTCACCTTGATTCTGGTCGTAAGTAGTTTTATAGTCATCATAATAACTAAAGTCGATAGCATCTAATGCTTCATCTACATGTAATTCTCGCTTATTGCCATTTTTATCTACCCTATCAAAATCATAAATTCTATAGGTGATATCGGATGTTTGCTGTATTTCGGCAATTAACAGTCCCTGGCCAATGGTATGTACCCTTCCGGCGGGTAAAAAGAAAACGTCATCGTTCAAAACTTCTTCCCTGTTAAGCAGATCTGTTAATCTCCCGGAATTAAAATAGTCGAGATATTCATCTCTGTTTGTAGCTTTCTTAAAGCCTGATATTAATGTAGCCCCATCTTCAGCATCTATCACATACCACATCTCCGTTTTTCCGAAACTGTTATGACGTTTTTTTGCTAAGTCATCATCAGGGTGAACCTGAATAGATAAATCCCGGTTGGCATCTATAAACTTTATTAACAAAGGGAACTTGGTACCGAAATCTTGATATGTTCTATCCCCTATTAGTGCACCCTTATACTTCTGAATCAACATAGTAAGGGTTTTTCCTTTCAGGGCCCCTTCTTCTACCTCGGATATATTATCTTCAACACCTGAGATTTCCCATGACTCTCCGCAAGTTTCAATATTACCAATGGGTTTATTTAAAATATCCCCAAGCTTTTTGCCACCCCAGATAGTTGGCTTTAAAATAGGTTTAAATTTTAAAGGATATAGTTCTGTATTACTCAAGATCGCATTTTTTTATAGGTGTTAATTAAGCCATTGGTTGATGAGTCGTGGTTAGATATAGTATTGTCATCGAGCAGTTCTGGTAAAATATTATTTGCCAGTTGTTTGCCTAACTCAACACCCCATTGGTCGAAGCTATTTATGTTCCACACCACACCCTGAACAAATATTTTATGCTCATACATAGCGATCAGGCTGCCCAGCGTTTGGGGGGTTATTTTTTTTACAAGAATGGAGTTTGTGGGCCTATTACCATCAAAAGTTTTAAAAGGTAATAATTCTTCAATTTCTGCAGGTAATTTTCCCTGGGCCTCCATGTCTTCCTTAGCTTCTTCTCGTGTTTTACCCATCATCAAAGCCTCTGTCTGGGCAAAGAAGTTAGCCAGGAGTTTGTTATGGTGGTCACTAATGGGATTATGGCTTATGGCAGGTGCGATAAAGTCGCAAGGTATTATTTTGCTACCTTGATGGATAAGTTGATAAAACGCATGCTGGCCGTTAGTGCCGGGTTCACCCCATACAATTGGCCCGGTTTGGTAGTCTACCCTGCTGCCTGACTTGTCTACAGATTTACCATTGCTTTCCATATTGCCTTGCTGAAAATATGCGGCGAAACGATGCATATATTGGTCATATGGAAGGATTGCTTCTGTTTCATAACCGAAGAAATTATTATACCAAACACCAATCATGGCCAGGATGACCGGAATATTTTCTTTAATAGGCGTGTTATAAAAATGATTGTCCATTTCATGAGCTCCATCAAGCAATTCTTCGAAATTTTTGAAGCCAATATTTAACGCAATAGACAAGCCAATGGCAGACCAAAGGGAGTATCGGCCTCCTACCCAATCCCAAAACCCAAACATGTTATCAGGGTTTATACCAAAAGCAGTTACAGCTTCTGTATTTGTTGAGAGTGCTACGAAGTGATTCGCCACTGCTGCTTCATCGTCCAGGTTATCAATTAACCAAGCTCTTGCAGTAAGGGCATTAGTCATGGTTTCCTGAGTAGTAAACGTCTTTGATGCGATAAGAAATAATGTGGTTTCCGGGTTCACCTTTTTAAGCGTCTCGGCAATATGGGTGCCATCTACATTGGAAACAAAATAAGACTCAACACCTTCTACTTTATATGCTTTTAACGCCTCTGTAACCATTACCGGGCCCAGGTCGGACCCACCAATACCAATATTTACAATCTGTTTAATTGGCGAGCCTGTGAAACCTCGCCATCCACCTGAGTGTATTTGCTCGCAAAAGGCTTTCATTTTATCGAGTTCCTTATTCACCGCCGGCATCACATCTTCTCCACCAACAAGAATAGGTTTGTTTGATCTGTTGCGTAAAGCAGTATGTAAAACAGCTCGCTTTTCAGTGTTGTTTATTTCTTCTCCGGCAAACATTGCTGCAATGGAGTCTTTTAAGCCAGCGTCAACAGTAAGCTCGAGGAGGAGTTCAATTGTTTTTTTGGATATTTTATTCTTTGAGAAATCGAATAAAAAATCTTGCCACGAAATAGAGAATTCGTTAAACCTATCATCATTATTTTTAAACAAGTTAATGATAGAATCATTTTTAACCTCATTATAATGAGACTGTAGATTTTTCCAGGCAGGGGTATTTGTCATGCTTTCTTTATGCATAGTGCAAATCAAACTAAATTGATTGAAACTGAGCTAAGTTTACAACATAAAAAAGCTCCACCTTTAGTGGAGCCTTATAGGATATAAATAATTTTAAGAGCTAAATCTTACCTGTTATTCCTTCACTAACATTGATAACGTGGTCGCCAACTTTTTCACAACCGGCAATTAACTCAATATAATGTAGGGCATCTTTTACGTGATACTCACCTTTTTCAACCTTCTTCAGGTATTCTCGTCTTAACTCACTGCGCATGGCATTAATTTCTCTTTCTTTATTAAGGGCTTCATCAATAGTTACCTTCGAGTATTCTGAGTTAAGGTTGGAACGCATAATATGCAAAGCCTCATCAAGTAATCCGTAAATCTTTAAAAGATTATTAATTTGTTCTTCGGAGAACCATTGTTCAGATTCGAGCTGACGTTCTATGGTTAGGGAGATTTGATAAAAAATATCACCAATTCGCTCCATGTCATTTACGTTACTAAGCAATGCTCTGATTTTGAAAGAAGATTCTTCGCTTATATTACCTTCGGCCACCTTGGCCAGGAATGTAGCAATTTCCACCTCCATTCTATCAGTTATTTCCTCATATTGCTTCATCTTATCCATCATCTTCTTTCTGGATTTATGCTGCTTTTTGCTAATAAGCACCCTAGTAAATTCTGACATTTTAGTAGTTACCTTAGCAAATTTGGCAATTTCTTTTCTTGCTTCAAGAATGGATATTTCAGGTGTAGGCATAATATTTACCCCAATAAACTCAAGATGAAACTCTTCATCATCACCTTTTGAGGGTACCATCTTGGTAACTAATTTGGCTATTTGAGGGACAAACAAAACCATAACGGATGTATTAATTATATTAAACAAGGTATGGAAAATTGACAAGCCTATAGGAATAGCTGTTGCTTCCAAAATTGGAGATACTCCCATTGTTTTTTCCATATAGGAATCAATGCCATGTATAAAAGGCAAAAAGAGAATTAGCATCCAGACTACTCCACTCATATTAAATATAAAGTGAGCCCGGGCAGCGCGTTTTGCGTGTACATTGGCAATCATGGCTGCTAAATTGGCAGTAATAGTAGTGCCAATATTCTCTCCTAACACCATGGCAGCTGCAAGTTCAAAGGGAATCCACCCTTGATTTGCCATGACTAAAGTAACCGCCATAGCTGCACTTGAAGATTGCACTACCAGGGTTACAATAGTACCAATAGCTACAAACATAATTATGGATAAATATCCCATATCTGCATAATGCTGTAAAAATGCCAGTATCTCTGGGTTAGATTTTAAGTCAGGTACCGCCCCTTTTAAGAAAGACAAGCCCATAAATAATAAGGCAAAGCCAATTAGTACCTCTCCCCATGCTCGAGGCTTACTTTTTGAAGCAAATAGCAAGGGTGCCCCAAAGGCAATGATAGGCAGTGCAAAGGCAGAAATTTTTACTTTAAAGCCAATTAGGGAAATTATCCAGGCAGTAACTGTGGTGCCTATATTGGCTCCCATAATTACTCCTATTGACTCTACAAGATTTAGTAACCCCGCATTTACAAAACTTACAACCATAACTGTAGTAGCGGAAGATGATTGTACCAAGGCGGTTAATAAGAAACCAGTAAAAACCCCTTTAAATCGATTGGAGGTCATGGCGCCTAATATTTGCCTCATCTTAGAGCCGGCAACTTTTTG
>Ga0164315_10001034_pt1 | contig 20482 bp, 15 predicted proteins | sample GuaBasSedimGuay6_FD_113737 | JGI IMG/M metagenome (GOLD analysis project Ga0164315, IMG submission 113737) | Subseafloor sediment microbial communities from Guaymas Basin, Gulf of California, Mexico - Guay6, Core 4569-2, 0-3 cm | ecosystem: Environmental > Aquatic > Marine > Hydrothermal vents... | reverse complement strand
GGGTACTTGGGTGAGAGCTTTGTATTGAGTTTCTTCCGGCAATGATGTTGAAAAACCATTTACATATACCTCTACCGTATTCCATCCTTCAGGCTCAACAAAGAGTTGATGTCTGTCTCTGTCAGCAAAGCGGCTAATCTTGTCTTCTATTGAAGGACAATATCGTGGCCCCTGTCCCTGTATCCTACCCGCATACATCGGCGACTTTTCAAATCCCTCTTCTAAAAAATTATGTACGGTTGGATTAGTATAGGTTATAAAGCAACTCCTTTGTTTGGCAAGTGGCTTAGTATCTGTAAAAGAAAACTTCTCAGGATTTTCATCTCCCTGCTGTTCTTCCATTTTACTGTAGTCCAGAGACCTTCCATCTACCCTGGGAGGCGTGCCTGTTTTCATTCTGCCAGACGCAAAACCTAAGGCTTCAAGATTTTCTGTAATTCCATGAGCAGCATGTTCTCCTGTTCGGCCGCCACCAAACTGTTTTTCGCCGATATGAATTTTACCATTAAGAAAAGTGCCGTTGGTAAGCACAACCGAACGGGCTTCAATTTCAATTCCCATGGCAGTTTTGATACCGTAAACTTTACCCCCTTTGGTAAGCAGACCCACAACCATTTCTTGCCAGAAATCCAGGTTGGCAATGTTCTCCAGCGCTAATCGCCACTCCTGAGCAAATAGCATCCTGTCGTTTTGAGTTCTTGGGCTCCACATTGCAGGGCCTTTTGATTTGTTTAGCATCCTAAACTGGATCATCGACTTATCGCTAATGATACCTGATAACCCACCAAGCGCATCGATTTCTCTTACAATCTGCCCTTTAGCTACTCCGCCCATTGCCGGGTTGCACGACATCTGAGCAATGGTGCCCATGTTCATGGTGATAAGCAATACGCTTGATCCCATATTGGCCGCAGCTGAAGCTGCTTCACATCCGGCGTGACCGGCCCCGACAACAATTACATCGTATTTTTTAAACATCTTATATTATGTTCCACGTGGAACAATTAGCATTAATTAATATGTTTCACGTGAAACATTGGTGAAAATCAGCGCAAAGATAAGCAAGCATCTTCTTTTTTGCGCATTTCTTGCTTTTCAGCTTTGGTCTTATCTTTTAAACCAATCAAGTGCAGGAGGCCATGAATTATTACCCTGTGTAATTCATCGGTGAATTCTTTTTCAAGCGTAGCGGCGTTTTCCTTTACCCGGTCAATACTTATAAAAATATCCGCTTCAAGATTTTCTTTTTCTTCGGAATGATCAAATGTTATAATATCTGTAAGAGTATCGTGGTTTAAATATTGTTGGTTCAGTTCTAAAAGATGGTTATCCGAGCAGAAGACATAACTTATATTCTCAGCTTTATAGCCTTCTTGTTTTAGAATCTGTTCCACCCAGGCAGCTGTTTGGTCTTCTTTATCCAGGGTAAAGGAAATGTCTTCGGTAAAAAAATAAACTGCCAAGAGGAAGGACTTTATTCTATATAAAAGATTAACTCAACCACACTACCGTTTTCGGAGAACGTAACTTCATCGGCAAGGTGTTTCATAAGAAAGATGCCACGCCCACCCGGTTTTTCAATATTCTCCGGCGCGGTAGGGTCGGGTAGATTATGGTAATCAAAGCCTACCCCCTCGTCTTCTATGCGAAACTTAAGCTGACTTTCGTTTAGCATTAGTGATATCGAAACGTTCTTTGAGGTGATATTTTGATTGCCATGTTTTATGGCATTGTTTACAGACTCGGTAACCGAAATCATTATATTCCCATAGATGTCATCATTAAGCTGAAACTTTTCTTTGGCATTATCTATGAAGCTCTCAATAATCCGGATATTATCGGATAGTGATGGGATCTGGATATTTATATTTTGCATGAGAACAATTTATCTTATATTGTTGGTTATCAATTATTTATAGTGCCTGACTGTTGTTTAAGCCGCTCAAAATATTGTCCTACTTCTATTTTGAAAAAAGGCACTAGCTGAGCCGGCACTGTCTTTAATAATTCAATTTCTTTTTCTCGTTGTTTAACATATTCTTCAAAAGCCTTTGGGAGCATTTTGTCATATTGAGTAGCAGATTTAGCTTCACGCTTTGTCTCCAGCTCACGTTCACGCATTGCTTTTTCCGCAATGAGCATCCGCGTAAGAATTTGCTGCTGCCGCTGCTGCATCTGTCGACTAAGTCTTTTATTGACCAGATCTACCTCGGTTTGCTCCATTTGTTGTGTCATCTTATCCATTTCGCCCTGCTCATTACCACCATATTTTTCATTGGCTTCTTCAAGAGCCTTGCGAACGCGTTCTTGTTCAGCTGCCAATTTAGCTAATTCTTCAGATAATTCTCTGCCACTCTTACCACTTTCACTAAGTTCACGTATTTGCTGGTTCAATTGTTTCTGCATTTCTGCTAAACCTGGTATTTGTTGTTCGCCCTTGCTCTTGTCTCCTTTGCCCATAGCATTGGCCATACTTTCTTGCATCTGCCTCATAACATTATCAAGCATGAGGGCTAAATTATTAACCGACGTCATAGTTAGCTGTTGGCTAACAGCAGCGTCGGCTTTTTTTCTTTCGCGGATAGCTTCTATACTAGCGTCCATATTTTGGTTCATCTCGTTTAATTCTCTGGTTACAAAAGATGAAATTGCCATAACGCGCGACGAAAGCGCCAATAGGCTGTCGTTTATGATTTTAGAGTCTTCTTTAAGCGTTAATTGTTCCTGAGAAAGAGTAATGAAAGCCGGATCGCTCTGGTTTACTCCCTTGAAGTCGACCATCAACTTCTCCTGATCGAAGGACATCTCAATTAAGTTGTTCAAAATCAACTGTAGGTCACCTAAATCTTCCTGCATTTGTTGCGATTGAGAAGACGATTGCATGTTCTCAATCTTCTTGCCAATCTGCTTCATTTTCTCAGTTGCACTTTTCTGAGACTGTTTTGATTTATTCCTATTATTTTTTTCTAGATTCTCTTTAGCATCATTTTGTTGCTCGTTCACCTCCTTCTCTTCCCCTGATGTATCTTCAGTAGAATTTGGTCTTTTTAACTCCTGATTTAACTCTTTTGCTTCGTCGAGGTTTTCTTGAAACTCTTTGAATTTTTCATTCAACTTACCCTGATCTTGGGCGAGTGAATCATTTGGCTGAGATTTTTCTTCTGTCTCCTTTGTAAGCTGTTCTTGCTCTTCTATTAATTCATTGAGATCTTCACCCGCTTCTTGAATTTTTTGCTCATACTGAATTTGTTTAAAGAACTCAAGGGCTCTGTCTAGTTCTTGTTCCAGGTTTAATTCTTTGTTTTGAATTTTTTGCAATAAATCCTGAACAGATTCAGTGTTCTCGTATGATTCTAATAGTTTTTGTAGCTCCTCATAAAGCTCCCTGGTCTCATCGTCCATGAGCCCGTCTAAGAGTTCTTGCAACTGTTCCTGCTTTTCTTCGATCTGGGGAGACGAAGACTCGAACTTCTTTTGTTGTTCAGAAAGCATTTTATTTTCTTCTTGAAGTTTTGCAATCTGCTCTTCAAGGTTTTCTTTTTGCTCCATGAGGTTTTCGAGCATTTGCTCTTCTTGCCAACTCAGCTCTTTTTTACCTTTTAATTGCTCAACAAGCTTATCTATGTTTTCTTTTAACTCTTTAGCATCATCTGCGGCATCTGTAATTTGCTCCTTGGTGTTATTTTTACTTTCCTCTAGTTTTTCGCGTGCCTCTTCTTCGTTTGGTATATTTAGATAGAACAATCGGGATCGTGTGCTTTTATATTTGTTAATAGCATCATTATCAACTACTTGTAAGTAAAACTGTAGTTGGTCGCCAGCATTAAGGTTTAGCGAATCCAGCATCCATTGATAAAATAATGACTGACTTGTTGAGCCATAGTCAACGGGGAGTGATATTACTCCCTTGCCGGTACTGTTTTTAGAATAATGCAGCCTCAGGTTACTTAGCCCATGGTCATCAGAAAGGTTACCGGCAAAAACAACATATTTATATAATAAAGTGTCTGCCAACATTTTTACGTCAATTTCCGGGGCTTTGTCTTTTATTACATTTACCTCATAAATAATGGTGCCTTGTTGATGGCCATTATCATTGGTTAATTGCAGACTATAGGCCTGTTTTTTAAAGATTTGTTTCGTGAACGAAAAACTTTGGTCACTTTCTGGTGATACGCTCAGGCTATCATCAGTAAATTGAACCATTAACAAATCTGTAAACTTTGAGTTAATGTTCCAAGTGATAGTGGTTCCTTCAGGAACCTCGAAGCTGCCAACATTTTGAAATGATTCATCAGGCAGGCGCAAATATGGTGGATAATGTAAACTAACTGAAAAACGCGACAATGATGGGCGGTCAACAACCTCGAGCACATACTCTTTAGAATTATAGGAAGCTGCTTCAATAGTAAAAGTCTTGCTCGAAGTAATATTTGGAAAGAGAACTTCGAAAGAGCCAACTCCGGCATTGACCATCCTAATCTTCTTTCCATTTGTAACAAAAAAGGCGTCTTCTGGCAGGGCTTCACCTGTTAGCGTTACTTGTAGTAAATAATCTTCATTTCTAAAGGCCATTAGTTTATTTGAAAGCTCAAAAGCAAAAGGCGCCTGAGGAATATAGGCTTTGTTAAAATTTATTATTCGCTCGCTACTGCCAATAAAACCAACCGGGAATATTGCAATCAATCCCGCAATTAGCAAAACAAGGGGCAAAATGTATCGCAGAAGATTTTGCTTTTCATTGTTAAAGCTAACCGCCTCAATAAAGGTATAGCTATTCATATCGCTTGCCCGTTGCATTAAACTTGCTTTTGCCAGAGAGTTTTCGGCAAAAGGTTTCGAGGATAATTGAATATAATTTAAAAGCTTATCACCTAGATTCGGAAAGTACATGCCTATTTCTGTTGCTGCATCTTCATCAGAGACGGAGGCCTCCGACCGAAATAATTGTACTAAAGGTCTAATAACTCGCAAGAAGAGAATGCTACCGCTAGAAAGGATAAATAAGATTAGCAAGGTTGCCCTTATGCCACTATTAAATCTACCAACTGCCTCTAAGCCACTAAGGGTAAGGTAAACCAATAGCACAGTTCCCAGGAACAAAACTCCTCCTTCAAGAAGTTTTTTCTTGATAAGCTTCACCTTATACTGATGGAGCTTTTGATCTATATTTTGCTGATTATCAGTCAATTATAACTTGTTATAATAGTTGACGTACCTATTTTACGTAATCTAGCTTATTGGGTTGAATTTTGTGTACAGTATATAGGTATATTTTTAAGAATAACGATTAATTAGAATCGCGGGAATAAAAAATGCCATTGCACAAAGGCAATGGCATTTATCTGCGCTGGTCTTATACCAACTCTATTATTATTAATGAATTATAAAACCCCTTCTGCTATCATAGCATCTGCAACTTTAATAAATCCGGCAATATTGGCGCCTGCCATATAATCACCCTCTTTACCATATTTCGCAGCCGTTTTCAAACAGTTATCATGAATGTTGGTCATGATACCTCTTAATTTCGTATCAACTTCTTCTGATGTCCAGTATGTCCCTCCAAAGTTTTGTACCATTTCCAATCCTGAGGTTGCAACTCCACCGGCATTTGATGCTTTTCCCGGAGCATAGTTAACTCCTCCAGCAACCAACACCCCAATTGCATCAGGCGTTGTTGGCATATTAGCACCTTCAGCAACTAGTATAATGCCATTTTTAACTAAATTCTTAGCATCTTCAGCATTTAGCTCATTCTGCGTTGCACACGGTAGAGCAAGATCTGCTTCAATATTCCAAAGAGGGTTACTGGTAGCATTTTTATCGCGGGGAGTGAAGGTGGCGCTGCTATATTTATCCGCATACTCACTGATTCTTCCTCTTCTCACTTCTTTAAGATCCATGATATAATCAAGTTTCTCCATGTCAATTCCATCTGGATCATGAATAAACCCTGATGAATCAGAGGCAGTAATAGGAATACCACCATTCTGAATTATTTTTTCAATAGCGAACTGGGCGACATTCCCACTTCCGGAAACAATACATTTTTTACCTTTTATAGTATCGTTCTTTACCGCCAACATGTCCATGGCAAAATAAATTAAGCCCCAGCCGGTTGCTTCAGGTCTGATAAGGCTTCCACCCCAATCCTGGCCTTTACCCGTAAGGATACCCACAAATTCATTTTTAATTTTTTTGTACATGCCGAAAAGATAGCCAATCTCTCTGCCGCCAACACCGATATCTCCTGCAGGAATATCAGTTCTATGACCAATATGCTTCGAAAGTTCCTGCATAAAACTTTGAGTGAAGCGCATTACTTCTTCATCAGATTTTCCCCTGGGATCAAAATCGGAACCACCTTTACCACCACCCATAGGCAGACCGGTAAGGGCATTTTTAAAGATTTGTTCGTAGGCCAAAAACTTAAGAATACTTAAGTTAACAGATGGGTGAAAACGAAGACCACCTTTATATGGACCGATAGCGCTGTTCATTTGCACCCGGTATCCTCGGTTTACATTTATAATACCCTGGTCATCGACCCATGGAACGCGAAACATTATTGTTCTTTCCGGCTCAGCGATCCGGTCAAAAATATTGTTTTTAATGTACTCGGGCTTCTGCTCAAGCACTTGCTTAACATTTAAATAAACCTCATCAACAGCCTGATGAAACTCGGTTTCACCAGGTGTCCTTTGCTTAATTCTATCAATTACAGATTGACTCATTTCTAATATTATTTAATAAGTAAAACTTGATTACATGTTTGATAATTTTTCTTTGAGAAAATAAGCGGTATGGTTTGCTTTCAGCTTAACCATTGCTTCTGGGGTGCCGGCAAAATTCACCTCGCCTCCTTTATCGCCACCATCAGGGCCAAGATCTATGACCCAATCTGCGGATTTTATAACTTCCATATTGTGTTCTATCACAACCACGGTATTTCCTTGATCAACGAGTGCATTTATGGCATCCAGAAGCTTCTGAATATCATGGAAATGCAGCCCCGTTGTTGGCTCATCAAAGATGAATAAAATGTTTGAAATTCCCGCCTTTCCTTTACCTAAAAATGACGCCAATTTCACCCTTTGTGCTTCACCGCCACTTAATGAACTGGAAGACTGTCCTAATTTGATATAACCGAGGCCAACTTCATATAATGGCCGCAATTTTGTAATAATTGCCTGCTTGTCAGTAAAGAACTCTAATGCCTCTTCAATGGTCAAGTCCAGAACCTGACTAATGTTATGATTTTTGTAGGTAATGTCCAGCACTTCCCGCTTAAACCTTTGGCCTTTGCAGTTATCACAGGTAAGATGAATGTCGGCCATAAACTGCATCTCAATTTTAACGGTTCCCTCACCAGAACAAACCTCACACCTGCCGCCTTCAACATTAAAAGAAAAATGAGCCGGTTTAAACCCTCTTTGTTTTGCCAGTGGCTGGTCAGAAAACAAGGAGCGCATAGCATCATATGCCTTAACATAAGTCACCGGGTTAGAGCGCGATGACTTGCCAATAGGATTTTGGTCGACATATTCAATTTGCTGAATATCTTTATAATCTCCATCCAGGGATGAAAACCTACCAGTTGGCACGGTGGTGGTACCCAGGATCTTACCCAACGCGGGATAAAGAATATTTGTGACAAGCGTAGATTTACCTGAGCCACTAATCCCGGTAACGGTAGTAAGAACACCAAGCGGAAACTCTGCATCAATAGATTTGAGGTTATTTTCAGTAGCACCCGTGATTTTTATTGAACGACTCCATTTCCTTCGTTTTGGCGGAATTTCTATTTTGGAAGCTCCAGTTAAATAGCGAGTGGTATGGGTATTAGCTTTCTTAATTTCATCAAAACCACCCTGAAACACTAACTCTCCACCATGGGCACCGGCATCAGGACCAATATCAATTAACTGGTCGGCATTTTTCATTATCTCTTCTTCGTGCTCAACCACTATAACGGTGTTGCCTTTATTGCGAAGGTTTTTTAGCACCTCCATTAAACGACTAGTGTCTTTAGGATGAAGGCCAATACTCGGCTCATCGAGAATATACATTGCGCCAACCAATACACTGCCTAACGAGGTTGCTAACTTTATACGCTGAAACTCTCCTCCCGAAAGTGAAGATGTCATTCGGTTTAAGGTGAGATAGCCTAGTCCAACATAATTCAAATATTCCAGGCGGCTGGTAATCTCTATTAGAATTCTTCTGGCAATAGATTGTTCATGGTCGGTAAGCTTTAAGTTCTTAAAAAACTCGGACAGATCATTTATTTGATATAGCACCAGATCAATAATAGAGGTGTCGTTTATTTTTACATAAGAGGCGTCTTTTCTAAGCCGCGTTCCCCTGCACTCCGGGCAAACAGTTCGCCCACGGTATCGAGACAACATTACCCGATATTGAATCTTAATAGTTTTTGATTCCAGAAACTTAAAAAAGGCATGTAATCCTTTGAATCTACCATGTCCCTTCCCGTGACCTCCCCACAGAAGCTCCTTCTCTTCTAAGGATAAGTCTAAATAAGGACGGTGAATAGGAAAATCTATTTCTGCAGCTATTTCCAGTAGAGGAGCCAGCCACCTTTTCATTGTTTCACTTCGCCAGGGTGCTACTGCTCCTTCATAAATAGATAAAGATTCATCGGGAATCACAAGATGTGGATCTATGCCCAGAATATTTCCAAAGCCTTCGCAGTGCTTACATGCACCATAAGGATTGTTAAAGCTGAATAAATTTACCGACGGCTCTTCAAAACTCATGCCGTCGTGTTCAAACTTATCAGAAAATTCTCTTGGCTGATTTCCGACGACAAGAATATTGCAAACACCATGTCCTTCAAAGAATGCTGTTTTTATTGAGTCGGCGAGCCTGAACTGGCTATCCTCATCATCTGCGACAACACCGCGGTCAATAAGAATATCTATATTGTCGGGTTTAACATTTGTGCCGATAAGATCTTCGATTTGTGTTGCTTCTCCTTCTAATAGCAGCCTGGTATATCCTTTACTCAGCAGTATTTCGAGCTCCTTTTCAAAAGGCCGGTTTGGTTGCAATACCAATGGGCAACTAACCATATATCTGGTTCCTGCATCAGCAGAAAGCACATAATCTACTACATCAGAAACAGAGTCCCGGCTAATTATATCGCCACTTATGGGAGAGTAGGTTGTGCCAATGCGAGCAAAAAGTAGTTTAAGATAATCGTATATCTCTGTAGATGTTCCAACCGTTGACCGAGGATTACGGGTGTTTACTCTTTGCTCTATTGATATTGCCGGTGATACACCTTTTATATAATCAACCTCCGGTTTTTCCATTCGGCCTAAAAACTGTCGCGCATAAGCAGACAGGCTTTCTACATACATTCTCTGGCCTTCAGCAAAAAGTGTATCGAATGCCAACGAAGATTTCCCGGAGCCGGAAAGCCCGGTAATAACCACGAGTTTATTACGCGGGATAGCAACACTTAAGTTTTTTAGATTGTTGACACGTGCACCTTTAATGATAATAAATTGTCGCGGATCCAGCTTTTCTAAATTTTGATTATCAGGGGTTTTTGTTGCTTCCGTCATAAGCTGACAAATATAGATATTTGACTGACCTTTAGTGGCTTATAAATTTAGGATTTTAAAATATTTTATAGGCCACGCTAACATTGATCAGTATTAAAAAAGTACAATACAATTTATTTCTGACTGGCCACAATAAGACCCCCCATTTTTCGTTACTAGCCCATTCTGCTCATTTTAGAATGATTTGTTAATAATCAGCCCTAATGCTTAAAAATCGAAGTATTTGAAAAATAATATAAAATTCTTTTGTCATTACTCCCCTCTTTTCCTACATTTGGTTGTATCAATTAATTAAAAATCAATTAAAACCATCAATAATTGCGTATGATATAAACCTCTACTTTACCAAAGGAATAAGTTTACATGAGTAATAACGCACTGAGTGACAGCCAGTTGGTGAAGCTGTTTTTAAAAGGAAACGAAGGAGGTTTTGAGGTCTTAATTGAAAGATACGAATCCAGAATTTTTACATCCATTCATTTAATTGTTAAAGACCGGTATATTGCCGAGGATCTTCGACAAGAGACCTTTATTAAGGCTATAAATACAATTAAAGCCGGAAGGTATAATGATGAAGGCAAATTCCAGCCCTGGATTATGCGTATTGCGCACAATCTAGCCATCGATCACTTTAGAAAATCCAAGCGCTTTCCAACGATTGTCATGGAGGACGGATCTAATGTTTTTAACACGTTAGAATTTTCGGAGGCACCATATGAAATAATTCAAGAGCAAAAAGATACTAAAGCCAAACTTCGGGCGTTAGTAGAAGAACTGCCGGAAGCTCAGCGAGAGGTGTTGGTAATGAGACATTACATGGAGATGAGTTTTCAGGATATTGCTGAGAGCACCGGTGTAAGTATAAATACAGCATTAGGAAGAATGCGCTATGCTTTAATTAACCTGAGAAAAAAGATGTTAAAACATAATATTGCCTATGACCAAAACATTTACCCAAAATGACCTAATCAGGTATATCTATAATGAGACTTCACATGAGGAGTCTAGCGAAATTCAACAAGCTTTACTATGCGATGGCTCTTTGCAAGAAGAGTACAAAAGTCTTAGTGGAGTAAAATCTATGCTGGATGAGCTGTTGGAAACAACATCTTCAACTTCAGTATAGGGCACTCGTTATTAAGTTTAGCAATTCCTCTAAATAGACTATCTTGCAATCTGCCAAATTACTTAGGTGGATGACAAGAAAAGAGCGCTATAAGGCAGTTGTAGAACTGTTCAAAAAAATTAATCCTGATGCCGAAACGGAGTTAGAATATAACGACCCGTTTCAGTTGCTTATTGCCGTGATCTTAAGCGCGCAATGCACAGATGAAAGAATAAACAAGGTTACACCGGCTTTATTTGATCATTTTCCAACACCAGAACACCTTTCTGTTGTTAGTGCGGAAGAGGTATATCCATTTATTAAATCTGTAACCTACCCCAACAATAAATCTAAGCACCTGGCAGGAATGGCCAAAATGCTAGTGGATGATTTTAACAGTGAAGTGCCGGGCGATCTAGCCGACCTGCAAAAACTACCAGGCGTTGGCAGGAAAACAGCCAATGTTATTGCTTCTGTAATTTATAATCAGCCGGCCATGGCTGTCGATACGCACGTCTTTAGAGTGTCAAAAAGAATTGGTTTAGCCAATCAGAACGCAAAAACACCTCTGGAGGTTGAGAAACAGCTAATTAAATATTTAGATAAGGCCGATGTGGCTGTTGCCCATCATTGGTTAATTCTTCATGGTCGGTATGTGTGTCTGGCTCGCAAACCGAAATGTGAAGAATGTAAGCTTAGCCACCTGTGTAGATATTTTGAGAAAAACTTTTTATAGGAAAAGTAATGTGTGGTATCAACATTATTATTACTACTCAAGAATCTGTGAAAAAGTCTCTGCTGGCCATGCAGGAGACAACAAAGTCTCGAGGGCCTGATTCTTCAGGTTTGCTTGTACATACAAGTGTAAATTGGCAAATAGCAATAGGCGTAAACCGCTTGCAAGTAGTTGATAGAAATGAAAAATCTAATCAACCGATGGTCTCTCCATGTGGTAATTATGTGCTGGCCTATAATGGCGAAGTGTATAATTATCAGGATTTAAAAAACCAGCTAATAATCATAGGCTATACTTTTACCACAAACTCAGACACGGAAGTTGTTTTAACATGGATCATGGAGCATGGAGCAAAAGGTATTGCAGACTTTAAAGGAATGTTTGCTCTGGCATTTATTAATTTAAGAGAAAGAGAGGTCGCAATTGCTCGTGATCGTCATGGCATTAAACCACTATATGTGTACCAATCCACTGAAAAAATAGTAATATCATCCTCAGCCAGGGCAATTGAAACTTCTGGATTGGTAAAGCTTGAGTTAAATAATAATGCCATAAATGATTACTTGTCTTATCGGCACGTGATAGGGAATGCCACTTTCTATCAGGAAATAAAACGGCAAGAACCAGGTGCTGTTACCACATTTAACAGCAGCTTATCCGCTGTAAATGTTGATATCAAGTCGCCACCGGCGGAAAAGGAAAGGGGCTTGAAATCAATATTAGTTGACACTCTTGCTATGCTTTATGATGCCCCAACACCCGCTGGGCTTATGCTGAGTGGAGGTGTTGATTCAACCTTATTGTTAGCGGTTTTAAATAAAGAGCTGGGAGTTCAAGGGCTTAATACATATACCTTAGACATAGGAGTAGACAGAAAATGGGCTAAACAGGCGGCAGTTCAGTATGGTAGTAATCATCACGAAATACCGGTTTCACCAGAAGTTCTACATTATATAGATGATTTTTTAAACAAGACAGACCAGCCCATCGCTGATCATGGAGCATTTGCTACATGGCTGGTGGCCAGGGAAGCAACCAAAAACAGCAATATTCTCTTGTCGGGAGCCGGCGCTGATGAGCTTTTTGGTGGTTATAACCGTCACAGGGCATATTACTATTATTTAAAGCACCAGCAACAGGCTCTGTTTGTGGCAAAATTTGTTCGCGGAGCCGGAATTAATGGGTTGTTTCCTCTGGGGTTGAAGCAACTATTAACCGGCATAGATGAAAATCCAAGAATTACATATCAAAACTTTCTGCAGAATCATGGAATTAAAAAAAATGATAATTCTGGAGAATTATGGGATAAGCCAAAGTCTTTGATGGAAAACCTTCAAAAGGCTCTTGATTTCGATCGCAGTAACTACCTGGTAGGAGATGTTTTAGCGATTACAGACAACTCCACTATGCAACATGGCGTAGAGGCGCGAGTTCCGTTTCTTTATGATGATGTAGTTAGTCATGCCGGCACTATTTCAATTGAAGAAAAAATGAAACACTCAGGCAAGGGCCAACTTAAAGAGATACTTAAAGGTTTTAATGGACAAAATTATACCCAAAGAGCGAAACAGGGTTTTGGCCTACCAATGGGAAACTGGCTACGTGATAAAAACAGCAACTGGTTATGGGAGTTCCTTTTAAAGGACTCGCCATTATTTGAAATAGTACCCAAGTCAGAAGTTTATCAGCTTCTACGATTACATCAGGCAAGTAAACACGACTACAGTATGCAATTATGGTCTATTTTAGTGTTAGAAAAATGGCTAAGTCGTTTTTATAGATGAAAGTACTATACATCCATCAGTATTTCAGGACCCCCGAAGAAGGAGGAGCTATTCGCTCATACTATCTCGCAAAGGGGCTGGTGGATCATGGTATTGAGGTTGAATTAATTACGGCACACAATAGCAGAAAGCCAATAACTAAAAACATTGACGGCATAAAAGTTCACTACCTGCCGGTGTTTTATGATAATGAACAAGGCTTTATACAAAGAACTTATGCCTTTTTTAAATTTATGCACCTTGCCAGAAAGAAGGCGAGAGATATTAAAAATATTGATATCTGTTATGCGACATCTACACCTTTAACCATTGGCTTGTCGGCTCTTAAGATTAAACGCGACCAAAATATCCCATACTATTTTGAGGTTCGAGACCTGTGGCCGGAAGCCCCGTTTCAGATGGGCGTAATTAAAAACAAATACATTAAAAAATATCTTAAGAACCTAGAGAAGCAGGTATATCGTAATGCGAGTAAGATTGTGGCACTCTCACCGGGAATAAAGGAACAAATTGAGAGCGAAGGCTCAGATAAACTAATTACGGTGATTCCGAATATGTCGGATGTGGACTTCTTTGTTCCGGAGGAAAAGACGCCAGAGATGGAGGCCCTTTTCAATGTAGAAGGAAACTTTGTGGTAAGCTATTTTGGCACCATTGGCCTGGCTAACCATTTAGAATACCTGTTGGCTGTGGCTAACGAATCACTTAAGGCCAACTTACCAATCCAATATTTAATAATTGGCAGCGGGGGCCAGCTTACAAGGTTGAAATATCTTGTTAAGCACTTTAACCTGGATAATGTTCGGTTTTTGCCATTTCAGAGTAAGTTTAATCTAAAGCGGGTATTAAATGTTACCGATGCGGCATACGTGTCTTTTGCGAGGAAGCCAATTATGGAAACAAATAGCCCTAATAAGTTTTTTGATGCTTTGGCTTCAGGTAAAATGATTGTCACCAACACTAAAGGCTGGGTAAAAGATATTGTTGAAAATGACAATTGTGGTTTTTATTATGACCCCGACAAGCCTAAAGAGTTTGTTCGTTCAATAATACCGTACCTGGAATCATCGATACGGCTCAAACAATCTCAGCAAAATGCTCGCATGGTTGCAGAAACCAAATTTGCAAAATCAGCTCAGGTTGAAAAGCTTATTGAATTGATATCTCAGCCTTAAAGAATTAACTATTTATGACCACAATTATTAATCTTCAGGACATTTTATCTGCCGTAAAAGATGTTGATGTTGTGGCTGTAATGGAGGAGGCTTTTGTCGAATACAGCAATGGCAATTCGGTTGTACCGCCGGTTGGCGAACTATTATTTGACAAGCCAAAAGGAGATACACATATTAAATATGGCTATATAAAAGGCCAGCAACTCTATTGTATTAAAATAGCCTCCGGCTTTTATGATAACCCAAAACTTGGCCTTTCTTCCAGCCAGGGCATGATGCTGCTCTTCAGTCAAAAAACAGGTGAGCCCGTCGCAATATTATTAGATGAAGGAAAGCTAACGGATTTACGCACTGCCGCCGCCGGAGCATTGGCAGCAAAGTATTTTGCTCCTCAAAAGATAAAGGCTATAGGTATAATTGGCACAGGAATTCAGGCAAGGCTACAGCTACAGTATCTGCAAAAACAAACAAATTGCAAAGAAGTCTGGATCTGGGGAAGAAATACTCAGAATGTGAAAAAGTTCAAAGATGAAATAGACTCTAGTTACGCTGTTCACATTGCTTCTTCAGCAGCAGAACTTGCGAAGACTTGCAACCTGATTGTAAGCACAACCTCTTCAAATAAGCCACTATTATTTGCTGATGATATAATGCCGGGAACACATATTACAGCAATGGGCTCTGACACATCCGGAAAACAAGAATTAGAAAGCAAGTTACTAGAAAGAGCAGATATACTAATTGCTGATAGTATAAGCCAAAGCAAAAGCCGGGGCGAGGTCTTTCGTGCTATTGAAGACCGAGCGATTAAGCCCGAAAAAGTTCAGGAGCTTGGCAATGTTATTCAGAAGAAATCTTTGCAAAGAACAAGTGAAGAGCAAATAAGCATTGTTGACCTTACGGGTGTGGCCGTGCAAGACATAATGATTGCTACGGCAGTTTATAAAAACCATTTTCGCCCTTAATTTTATATAATGAAGATTCCAATATTTGAGCTGGAAAGAGTACAGTCACTTTTCGAGAACACTGTCGACTATAACCTTACTGAAAGTGGCTTCCATCCATATACCCTGAATGAGCTATTGGATAAGGAGCAGCTAGAAAACCTGAATAATCTCGTTTTGAGCTACGGTCAGACCAATGGCTCCATTCCTCTTCGAAGGAGAATAAGTGATTTATATGATGAAACCAATGTAGATAACATATTGGTAACCAATGGTTCTGCTGAAGCAAACTTTATTGCTTGTCATACATTATTGGAGGAAGGTGATGAAGTAGTAATGATGCTTCCCAACTATATGCAGATTTGGGGAATTGCTGAGGAAATGGGTTGTTCCGTTAAGGGTTTTAGCCTATCCGCAGATGATAAATGGGCTCCCGACCTCGCAGAATTGAGGGAGAAGGTGACATCAAAGACAAAAATGATAGCTATCTGTAATCCTAACAACCCAACCGGCTATATTCTCACCAAAGAAGAGATGAAGGAAGTTATAGCCATTGCCAAGAGTGTAGATGCGTGGATTTTTAGTGATGAAGTTTATAGAGGAGCCGAACTAAATGGTATTACGATAAACAGCTTTCTTGGGATGTATGACAAGGTGTTGGTTAATGGGGGCTTGTCAAAAGCTTATGCCCTCCCGGGACTGAGACTCGGCTGGTTAGCAGGACCAGAAAAGATGATTGCAGACTCCTGGGCATATTCTGATTATACATCAATTACAGCAGGAATAATGAGCCACTTCCTTGGCGAAATTGCTTTGCGGCCAGACAAGCGGCAGGAAATATTGGCAAGAAACAGGGCGATGCTGAATGAAAACTTGGCAGTAGTAAAAGAGTGGCTGGATCAATACGGCAACTTATTCGAATATATTGACCCACAAGGCGGCGGAATGTTATTTATTAAATACAATCTGGAGATTAACTCAACCGAGTTGGCGGAATGGCTACGCACCGAGAAGAGCGTATTTATTTTGGCCGGAGATACATTTGGCATGGATAAATACTTTAGAATTGGCATTGGAGCACCCAAAGAATATTTACTTGAAGGATTAGAAAGGGTGAAGGAGGCTTTAAAAGAGCGATTTGGCGTATAAACACCTATGCACGAAGGGTATTTATCAATGCGACCCTTGGAGAATTAGAGTTCTACCTAGGCACTTTCTAAAAAGGATTATACTTTGCCCCGTTTAGGATCTCCTGTGCATCCGGGTTGGCCATAAGTTCCTGTAGGCTAACCTTGCTATTACGCTCATGGTACGCCTTAACAATATCCCAGCCAATCCAGGCCCCAACTCTACCCGGGCACTGCGTCCCAATTTCCGTTACGTTTGGCCTTTCGTCTAAATATTTGGATTTGGTTGTATGCTTGGTTTCAAACAGAAGCTCGTTCTCTAAGAAATGATACCACAAGAGGTTCTTGTTTTCTTTAACATTTACCAGCTCCTTATCATCATACCAAATAATTAATGAGTCAGGTGTACACGGCATCATATTTTTAGTAAAGAAGTATTTCTTACCATAGTAGATCATATCAGCAGCCATGGTGTTATCAGCAGGATCCTCACGTAGATAGCGATCGGCGTAAAGTAATATAGTTGCCGGCACTATGTAGGGTTTATCGTATCGCTGCAAAATATATTGAGGGATTCCTTGAGGCCTGTATTTGCCCTGTGGACCAAGGTAAAAGTCGAGGCCAATAATAATTCGCTCTTCGCTTACATACATTTCACTACTACCAAAGCCAGTAACCATAGTCTGAATTACCGGAGGCTTAAAATCAGGATAATAATAGCGTATATAAGAAAAAGCCTCCTCAAATTCTTTTTTCATATCACTCATGTCGCCAAAGTATTTCTCTGTCTCCATCAGCAACGAATCTGTATAAGGGTTTTTTAATACCCGGAACATCTCCCTGGCAAGTATGGTATCCGAAGGATATTGATTTGAACCTAGAAATTCTCGCGCTAGTATCGGGTAGTTTTGCAAAAACTGTAACAGCTCGCCAGGGTTTGTAACAGCAAACAAGCGGTCTTCCAGTCGCTCAAGGACTACTGGTACGCTTTCGGTTAGGGAGGGGGCATCTATGCATATTTTTTCTTCTATTGAGCAAGAAAAAAGAGCCAGTACAAGAAGAGCTATTAATTTTTTCATGAGGTGCAATGATAATTAAGCAGAACATTACCTCAAAACGTAATGGCCCAATTAATCGTATAATGAAATACTAAATGCCTGGTTACTAATATTCCCGAGGTAACAATTACCCCGGTCAAAAATATTCAGATTGAACCCCTAATCTATTTCAATTATCTCCATCTCGCTATTCAGGAACTTATATTCTGTCATAGGCAAAGAAGAATCCTCAATCATTTTTATCCATTTATGATATTTCATAAACCACTTGAAGCGTACAGAGTAAACTCCTCTGGAGAAATATGAATATAAATATGGATGTAACGCCAGCGTTACATTATTTTCATTCTGATCAACGAGCAAATGCTTGAGCATTTGCTCAATATCCTCTGACACCTGAATTGAAGCAGTAATTTGACCGGTTCCATTGCATGTAGGACATTTTTCGGCGGTGCTGATATTTACCTCAGGTCTTACCCGTTGTCTGGTAATTTGCATCAGGCCAAATTTTGATAAAGGCAATACGGTAAATTTCGACCGGTCGCCCTTCATCTAATCCTTAATTTTTTGATACAGCAGCTTTTTATTTTCAGCCCTTCGCATATCAATAAAGTCAATGACAATAATACCACCCATATCTCGTAGGCGTAATTGCCTGGCAACCTCAGCGGCAGATTCCATGTTAACAGATAACGCTGTAGATTCCTGATCGGATTCTGAGTTTGATTTATTACCACTGTTTACATCAACAACATGTAATGCTTCAGTGTGTTCAATGATTAAATAGCCCCCACCTCTTACGCTAACCGAACGGCCAAAGAGCAGCTTAATTTGCTTTTCAATGCCAAAGGCCTCAAAAATCTTGGCTCGCCCATTATAATACTTAACTATCTTCTCCTTCTCGGGGGCAATTTTTTTAGTATAGGCTTTAATCTCTTCAAACATCTCCTTGTCATCGATAGTAATACTATCAAAGGATTCGTTTAATACATCTCTTAGAATAGATGATGTTTTGTTTATTTCTCCGATGACGACATCACGAGGTTTTGCTGTTCGAAGGGTTTTTATACCACTTCTCCAATCCTCAAAAAGGTGGTTGAGGTCGTTATGAAGCGCAGCAACATCTTTACCATCGGCAACAGTTCGGATGATTATACCGAAGTTTTCGGGCTTAATAGATGTTAACAGGCGTACGAGCCGCTTGCGTTCATCGCTATTTGTTATTTTTTTAGATACGCTTACCGTATTTGAGAACGGTACCAATATGATATACCGTCCGGCAAGTGACAACTCACAGGATAACCTTGGCCCTTTGGTGGAAATGGGTTCTTTTACCACTTGCACCAGAATCTTCTGGTTTTTAGTAAGAACATCTGCGATCTTCCCGTGCTTATTAATATCGGGAAGAATCTTAATCTTACTTAAGTCGCTGGTTACTCCGCCTTTGTGTTGAACTTGCTTCGTATACTTATTTAGCGACAATATTTTTGGTCCGAGATCAAGATAGTGAAGAAACGCATCTTTTTGATATCCAACATCTATAAATGCTGCGTTTAAACCGGGAACAACTTTTTTAACAGTTCCCAGGTATATTTCTCCAACAGTAAATTGATTTCCATCTTCTTCACGATGGTACTCCAGAAGACCTTTGTCTTTTAGTAGGGCTATTCGGCATCCTTGCTGAGTTGAACTAACTACTAATTCGTTACTCAAAACTTTAATGCTTTAAATGAATAAATACTTTTGAAACGGCTATAAAAGATAAACCAATTCCAGTTCAGGCTCTTTAGCCTAAAATCTACTTCTTCTTGTGTCTGTTTTTTCTTAGACGCTTCTTTCGCTTGTGTGTAGCGATTTTATGTCTTTTTCTTTTTTTACCGCAAGGCATAATCTTAAATTTTTGTTGTTAACAATCGGCCTAAGCCGCTGTATTTAATTATTTATATAGGCCAAAAGCCTAATTTGTAACTATTTCAATTATCTAATACCCAATCACAAATTGAACGGGAGCGCAAAGTTATCCCTTTTGTAGAAATAATCAAGCATAAACCACTCGATTTTAAGTAGCAATAAAGAAATAAGCGGATTTTTAGAACGAAAACCTCCAGGTTAACCTACCTTGGAGCTTCCTTTTATTTTATTAACAAAAACTTTAGAAGGCTTAAAACTCGGAACATAATGCTCATCAATAACAATGGCTGTGTTCTTAGATATGTTTCTGGCAATTTTCTTAGCTCTCTTTTTGTTGATAAAACTACCAAAGCCTCTAACATAAATGTTTTCACCATCGGCCATAGAATTCTTTACAACATTAAAAAATGCTTCTACTGTTACACTAACATCGGCCTTATCGATACCGGTTTTATCTGCTATTTGAGAGATTACGTCTGCTTTAGTCACGTTAAAAAGTTTTAATAAATTAATATAAATGGCTAGAAGCCAATGATTTTGGCACAAATTTAACCGCAAAGTTTTAATATAAAAATAATTCAAAGAGTTTTGCGAAGCATTCATGGACAATCACCTAAAGAACTTGCAAGATCACCCATTTTCAATAGCCATTATCAAATGGTATAATAAGAACAAGCGCGCTCTTCCCTGGCGAGAATCTCCTAACCCATACCGTATATGGCTGTCAGAAATAATTCTTCAGCAAACCAGGGTAGCTCAGGGGTTGCCCTATTACAACCTTTTTGTAAACAATTACCCAGAAGTTTATGATTTAGCAAGTGCTAGCGAAGATGAAGTATTGCGTTTATGGCAAGGTCTAGGCTATTATTCGCGGGCAAGAAATCTTCACAAATGCGCCAAAGTGATTATCTTAACTCATAATGGCAATTTTCCTAATACAATGAAGTCTTTACTTGCTTTACCCGGCATTGGCAGGTATACAGCGGCGGCTATTGCCTCTTTGGCCTTTAATGAGGCAGTGCCCGTGGTAGATGGAAATGTATACAGGG
>Ga0164315_10001033_pt1 | contig 20487 bp, 20 predicted proteins | sample GuaBasSedimGuay6_FD_113737 | JGI IMG/M metagenome (GOLD analysis project Ga0164315, IMG submission 113737) | Subseafloor sediment microbial communities from Guaymas Basin, Gulf of California, Mexico - Guay6, Core 4569-2, 0-3 cm | ecosystem: Environmental > Aquatic > Marine > Hydrothermal vents... | reverse complement strand
TAACACCTGGAATTCGGCCGAAAAATAGTGCTCACGGTGATCAGCACCGTACCATGACACCCGCTGAAGCTATTAATGCTGGTAGTAATTATCTTGTTATCGGTCGACCAATAACTGAAGCTATTGATCCAATGGCTGCACTGGAAGCTATTGAAAAAAGCTTATAAAAAAAGCCTGTATTCATATGAACACAGGCTTTGATGAAGATATATTTTCAATTAGACTTTAAACTTACTTGCAGCCTCTTGTAGTTGGGCTGATAATGCTGACATTGTGTCAACAGCCGCCGATGTTTCCCGGGCTCCTTCTGCCGTATGCTCCGCAACCTGACTGATATTGACAATACCCCGGTTAATATCTTCTGCCACTGTTGATTGCTCGTTAGCTGCACTGGAAATTGCTGCGCTCATTTCATCCATTTTGGTAATCATCGCCGTAATCGAATCTAAAGCTACACCAGCACTTGCCGCTTTTTCAACACTGGTTTTGGCACGTCCACGGCCTTCCTCCATCACACTTACAGCAGCATTAGCACCACTTTGTAATCGGCCAACCATCTCTTCAATTTCATGTGTTGATGATTGTGTCCTTGCAGCCAAGGTGCGTACTTCATCGGCAACTACTGCAAAACCACGACCATGTTCACCTGCTCTAGCTGCCTCAATTGCAGCATTCAAAGCCAGTAAATTTGTTTGTTCCGTAATGCCTCGAATAACATCCACAATGGCACCGATATTACCAATATCAGTTTCAAGATCACTAAGTGTTTCAGCTGCTTTTTCTACTTCACTTGCTAATGAGTCAATGGCGCCCATAGCCTCGGTTACGACTTGCTTACCAGCCTGTGCTTCACTATCAGCATCTCGGGCAGCATCTGCTGTATTAGCTGCTGTTCTAGCCACTTCCTGTACCGATGTAGCCATTTCATTCATTGCAGTCGCCACTTGGCTTATCTCAGTTTGCTGCGTTAACACACCATCTACTGTTTGCTTACTAATGGTGGCCATATCATTTGTGGCTATTTCCAGTTGAGACACACCTCCAACCAATGTATGAACCAAATTAGCAATATTTTTCCGTGCACTATCTAACTCAAATGCCATCCAGCTAAAATCACTCTTACCCGCAATAACAACTTTCTGAGTCAGGTCGCCTTTTTTAATATTCTGGATACCTGAAACTAGGGTGCTAGCTCGTTTGCCGCCAAATTCACCAATGTAGCTTGCAATCAGATATAGCGACACACTACCGACTATTGTGAAAACAATAGCTATTTTTAACTGCTGACCAGTAGTCATGCCTGACGACTCTAGGTACCAGTACAAGCCCATTAACAACAACAACTCTACAATACCTATGCCAGCAACTATTTGCATTCGCTGTTTTAAAGAATAATTTTCCAGTTTAAACATTTTTAACTCCACTATTAGGCATATAAACTGACACCCACTTCAATATCTTGTTCAGCTGTTACCGCTTGTTGTTCGTTGTCAATTCTATCATCTGATAACACTGATTGTTCAGTCTCAGCGTTAACACTTTCTTTATCAGCCTGACTGTTGTCAGCTTGCTCAAAATCATGTTGCAACACATCTGCATCGGCAAATTCCAGACCATTTTCAATAAAACTGTCTCGTAATCTCGGTAATGCTTGTTCCAATGCATCACGCGTCGCTGCGTGCTGTGCAACAAACGTCACATGGACTTTCTCATCATGCATAGCTAGCTTAACTTCAATTGGCCCTAAGTTCGCGGGGTTAAGCTTCAATGTCGCTTGCTGAATTCCTTCACGTACCATCCAGATAACACGACCACTCAAAACACGATTCCATGCCTTACTTTGTACTGCTGGTTGAATATCTAGGCTAGGTACTTCTGATCTTGCTATCGATTCTGTAACACCTGCTGTTGCGGGCATATTAACAAAGGCGTTGGTTATAGCATTACTGGTTCTATCTGCTTGTTGACTGGTCTGCTGCACCATTGTCTTCACTAACTCTGTTAACTGTAACTCTTTGAACACGGGTTTTTTATCAACAAACTGTTCGGTAGTTAATAACGTTTTCAGATCACTCTTAATAGGACTATTTTCACCATCCTTACCAGACAACCTTGCTGACAATGCTTGCAATATATCAGGTCGTATTTTTAGTGTTTCTGATTGCTGTTTATTTTGGATTAAGGTTTCAACATCTGCTGACACTAGCTTTTCAAGCTTTTTATTCGTATCTGTAGTCACCACTGGATTAGGGTTATTGGCGACACTATCTATTACTTGATGTACTGCAGTGTGTAGCTCTTGAGTGGGTAATTGGGAAATGGGCTGCCCACTCAAGAGGTTAACACTGTCAGCTATATCTGAACCAAGTTCGGTTTCATCTGTTACAACTACCAATTTTTCTATAGTTTGTTCTGTGTCGAGTGTTAACACTTCAGGTGATTGAGCAATGACTTCTTGTACAATAGATTGTTCATCCGGCAAAGTATTGCCGTATTTATTTTCCGGTTGTTCCGCTTTCTGCTGATGTTGATCGTTGGCCTTTATATCTGATTGTTTAGCATCAGAAGTTGCTACTTTATCTGTCAGTTCTTGCTTATCAATATGCTTATCTAACTCGGACGAAAAAGTATGATGGCCTTCATTTTTAGTGTCTGACTGACTATTAACAGCATTTGTTTTTCCACCCGTATTAATGGTCGGGTTGACGCTGTCTGCACTAAGCAAAAATTCCTGATTCATGACTTCTCCCTAACGTCACCAGATGACGTTTTAGTTACTACCAACTAGAGAAGCAATCACTATGCCAAACAGCAGTGATTCTTAAAGATAGTTTTAGGATGTTTTTATTATTATTTCGTCCACAAATAAACAGCATGGGCAATATTACCGTTACCACTGTAATAAAACTCACTACAAAGCTGCCTAAGTAAGCCTTCACCCCGTCCACACAAACTCTCATTTTCAGCCAATGCCTTAGCATGCTGTTGATAATCAAAACCTTCACCACTATCAGCAATTTCAATATCTAAGCGACCACCAGTTGATTCAGGTTGGTGAGACAATGACACTTTGATAAAACCATCTTGTAATTCCGCTAATCGTTGTCCGCGTAATAAGTAATATTCGGTAAAGCCATTAGCACTTTCTTTGAGCTTGGAATCCAGATTTAATAAACCATGCTCCAGAGCATTACTGCATAACTCAGCTAACACAGTATAAATGCGTTGCCGATGCTCATGTGGAGCCTGAATCTGTACAACAATATTGACCAATAGAGGTACAATATCAAGCGTACGCAATGTGTGGGCAGAAAAATAAAAATGGGCATCCCATTGGGAAGCAGCAATATCAGATTGCTGTGATGTACTAGGTGTTGAAAAATCTAATTGATGCACGATAGCAACGTCTAATTCAACCATCGTTAAATCATCAGTCTGGCCATCAGAAAACTCCGTCAGCACCTGTTCCAATGTCGCTAGATCCCGACCTTTTGCTAAAGCCAGGTCTATACTATGCTGACCAAATTTATCTCCCTGCTTATTGACTGCATGGCTAACGCCATCAGAGCACCAAAACACCTTGTCACCAGCAGCCACTTCTACAAAAACCGTTTCAAGATCTGCCTTATGCATTTCAGATACACCTAGCGGAAGATGGTCTGATACAACTCTATGCTTGATCTGAGAATCCTGATCAATAACTAACATATCAGGCAAACCACCATTCCAGACTGCCAACATTTTTCCTTCTTGTTCCAGCTCAACCAAACAGGCGGCACAAAACAAATTTTCCGGCAAAATAAATAATAACTTCTTATTGATCTCTTCAATAATGTCACTGATGCTAAAACCTTTTTGGGTCATTCCATAAAAGACTTCAGCAACAGGTAATGCACCTACAGCTGCTGGTAAACCATGACCAGTAAAATCTCCAATAAATATATTAATACCACCTGACGGCTTAGGAGCACTTAAAACAAGATCACCACTGAATCGGGCTAGAGGCTTACTCAACACTTGAAGACAAGGTAAATCAGTCCCACTCATTGTGGCAATGCGATCATACAAGTGATCTGCGGCAGCTAAATTCTGCTCAAAATCATTCTGCAGCTCTTGTATGTCATTAGTGACTTCAGACCGATTAATGGCTCTAATTTCCAGCAAAAAATAATATTGTTGCTGTAATTCAATACTTTTAATCGTAAGTTGTTGAGAGGAAGATTCGTTGATGAATGCTAATGATAGCGTGATTGATTCTTGTAATTTCTGGCCAAGAACATTATCAAGAGCTTTATTTAACAAGGCTGGCAGCTCAGAATTCGAAAAAAGTGCTGCTAATGTTTTCATTGTCGCATGTTGCGAGCTGATCTGGCTTTTCTCAACTAACCAGTTATTCCAAAATACAATCTTATGGTGCTGATCTAGGATTAGAACACCATAGTCCGAACTTTCTAATACTTGAATTGCAAGTTGCTGTTGCAAATCCATATTCAAAGTCTCATCTTTTAGCGGTTATAGCTAGGCTATAGCTATAGCCTAGCTAATTGCGAACAGCTTCTGGAAATTTGATATTTCGAGGATATTATTTATTTCTGAGCGACAATTAGTCAACTCGATTCGTGCACTATCACCACCAGCATAATCACGTAGTAGCAATAACATTCCTAAGGCAGAACTATCCATATAATCAGCAGATGCAAAATTTAAAATAAAACGATTTCCTGGAGAGCCACCTTCATACGCTTCACGAAACTCACCTTGTACGCTGAAATCAAAGCGACCATCGATATTAATAATCCGCTGGTTGCCATCAGTCTTAGCTGAAATACCCATTTAAATCTATCCTTAAAATACGTAGTGATTAACGCAAAGTGCTGTATTCTAATCTAGATCGACCAAATGCACCAATTAAAACAATTCGATGTCACCGGTATCAAGGTCTTGTTGCGAAACAGCTTTATGTTCTACAGATTTAATTTTTGGCTTTAATTCAGTCAAGGAATGTTCAATTTCTGTTAACAGCACACGATAATCATCCAGTATTTCAGGTTTCATCCGAGCTTCATGTAACTGGTCGACTAACTCACTTAATTTATTGACCGCATCCAACCTCTGAACAATATGCGCCGACAGCTGGGTACACATATCTTCAAACTGCAACGATGTTATTGCCTGATTTACCATTACAGTCATTTGTTGCGATACTTCACCTGTTTTCTCAATAATTTTGTTCGATTGTTCGTTCACTTCAGTCATCGTTGTAGACATTTCTGTCACTTGTTGCTTACCGTTCAAAGCTATGTTCATATCGGCTGAAACAACTCTATTCACAATCTCAGTGGCTGCAAACAGACTATTTTTGACATCACTTGTTAATGCATTTATTTCTTCACTAAAATCATCCGACTTTTGTGATAATTTACGAACTTCATCGGCAACGACAGCAAAACCACGGCCTGCTTCACCTGCACGCGCAGCCTCAATGGCAGCATTAAGTGCCAGTAAATTAGTTTGTGAGGCAATATCTTTAACATCACCTAATAAAGAAAAAACACCATCAACCTTTTTAGTCATATCATCCAAGCTATGCATCAACGACATGCTATCCTTGCTGTTGTTCAAAATCATATCTACAAAATAAGCCAGTAACTTATCTATTTCACTGATAAATGTATTTATGCCGCCCTCAGTTTCATCATTGCGTAACAAACCATTTAACATGCTGGCCTGCTGCTCACCTTGACTGTTTAAGCCCTGAAAACTATTAGTCAAATTCATGATCGCATCTTGAATTAAACTATTGACCTGATCACTTTCAGAACGGATTAAGGTCAGCTGCTCTTTTAAATGAGAATACGCCTCATCATGCAACGCATGAACATCTGCCGAAATGACTGGTTCAACTGCTTGCTTTTCTACTGGAACATTTTCATCTACCTTCTCGGCGAGTAAAATCGGCAACAATAACCATATCAATGCTGTTACAACCACTAAAACACTAGCAAATAAATTGGATTGCCAGAAGCCAATCCCGGCAAGACATAGTGTCACTAATAATGGTACAGCTGTTTGTTTAGTCATATGTTATTTTTAGTATTTCTATATCGAGAAGTCAATTTTAGTTATACCTGAAATCAATGCAATTGTTATGCCTTTAAAATAGTTATCCAGATACTATTCAGAAACCAACTTCAATAATTTTCCAGCAATTTTAGTTAATGGTAGCTGTAGCTCAGCGGCCCCTATTTTTACTGCTTGTCCTGGCATTCCCCAGACTACACTGCTTTTTTCATCTTGGACAAAATTAAAGGCTCCCGCTTCTTTCATTTCCAGCATTCCTTTAGCACCATCATCTCCCATACCGGTCAACATCAAACCTATCGCATTAGCACCCACATTCTGAGCAACCGATCTGAATAACACATCAACTGATGGTTTATGGCGACTAACGGGCGGACCATCATTCAATTTACAATAAAAACGGGCACCACTACGCTCAACAATTAAGTGTTTATCGCCTGGTGCAATATAAGCATGGCCAGGTAATATTTGTTGACCATCTTCAGCCTCACTCACTTCAATTGCACAAACCCCATTGACTCGTTCAGCAAATGGACCACTGAAGCTGGCAGGAATATGTTGGACAATAACAATGCCGGGACAGTCCGCAGGTAACTCCCTTAATACATCTTTAATAGCTTCGGTACCACCCGTTGATGAACCGATAGCGATGATCTTGTCTGTTGTTTTTAAATGTGAAGGTATCGTACTAAGCGGGCGTTTTGTTAATATCGCATCAGCAGTTAATTTTCTGGTACATTCGCCTGTACAGGTTTTCTTTCTGGTGCAAGAGCATGAATATTAACAACAGAAGCTGTTTTGACTTTTTCGACAATTTCATCAGCATAGTTGCTGAGGGTATTGGATAAATCAAGTTTTGGTTTAGCAACAAAATCCACTGCACCTAACTCTAAAGCTTCCAAGGTAACTTGTGCACCTTGTTCTGTTAGCGTAGATACCATCACTACAGCCATCGGGTGCAAACGCATCAAATTTCTCAGAAAGGTTACGCCGTCCATCCGAGGCATTTCAACATCTAAAGTCAGCACATCAGGTTTAAGTTGTTTTATCTTTTCTCGTGCTTGATAAGGATCAATAGCTGTGCCAACAACCTCAATATCAGGGTCAGCATTAAGAATTTGACTCAGTAACTTTCTAACTAATGCTGAATCATCAACAACGAGGACTTTTATCTTTGCCATGGACTTCCTGTACTCAATAATTACTAATAACCAAGTATAAAGGTAGAGTTTATATCTTCGTTACCAGTCTGCCAATCCTATTTTTGATTAAAATCAAAATAATTCAACACCACCTGAATCTGGTTGCACATCCAATTCACGTTGATAGGCTTGTTCACGTTGAATAAGTGTTTCATTGTGCAATGAACGTAGACGCTTAACTCTCAATCGTCCAGAATCGGGGTAATACATCACTTTTCTTGGATAAATATCACCTAAGTCCTGCACCACAATATCAAGTTGTTCCGTAAGTAAATATTCGAGCACAAACTCAATGTTACGAGAACCGATATCTGACATACTGGCCATAATTTTTCCACCACCAGTTAATTTGATTTCTAAATTGTTGCGGTTGCCACCATTTTTCAAAATATCATTAATTAAGTGTTCCATAGCATAACTGCCATAGCGTGTTGCAGAATCCATCCAGTCAGCGCTGGCATGCTCACTCTTCTTTGGCAACATAAAATGGTTCATTCCACCAATACCAAATATCTTGTCGCGAATACATGCTGATACGCAGGATCCTAAAGTGGTGGCTACAGCTTCATCAGGCTGGGTTGTCACATAATATTCACCCGGCAGAATTTTAGCCGCCCATGTCTTGTGAGTGCGATCCCAATAACGGTTAACATGCTCAAAATCAGCCAAGCAAGAAGGCTGTGGTGGACGTTGCACAGGCATTATTGATTCTTCCTGTAGATGGTGTGTCCCAGTGAATCAAAACGTGTAGAAACTTTATAAAGTGTTTCGGAATGTCCAATAAACAAATGTGCATCAGGTGCTAAAATATCAGCATAACGTTCAAATAATACCCGTTGGGTATCCTTATCAAAGTAAATCACTACGTTACGGCAAAACATAAAGTCAAACTGACCTTTCATTGGCCATTGATGCAATAAATTAAGACGCTTAAAGCTAATCATTTGTTGCAATTCAGGGCTGACCTTAACCATATCAGCCTTATCACCACGACCACGTTTAAACCAGCGTTTTATTCGTTCTTCAGGCAAGCCTTCAATACGATCTGCACGATAAATCCCACTTTGGCCTTGTGCTACTACATTAGCATCTAAATCTGTGGCTAGAATTTTAACATCCCATTGTTCAAAGTCCGGTAAAAACTCTTTTAATATCATGGCAATACTATAAGGCTCTTCACCTGTTGAACAGCCAGCAGACCAGATTCGGATACGTTTATTATGCTTATTCTTTTCAACCAGATCAGGGATAACAGTGTGTGCCAAAAACTCGAAATGATGATTTTCGCGAAAAAATGCCGTTAAGTTAGTCGTGATGGCATTGATCATGAAATCCTGTTCATCTTCATCACCCGCTTCTAAAGCATCACAAAATGCATCAAAACTGCCAAAACCACCTTTACGAATACGCTTCGACAAGCGCCCATAAACCATATCCTTTTTGGCATTACTGAGAACAATACCAGTATGTTCAGTTACAAATTGCCGAATACGCTCAAAGCTGGCATCAGTAAACTCAAACTCACGGTTCCGACTTGCTGTCATAGCTGCTGTCCCTAAATACTTCTAACCTAGCCAGAGTTAAAACTCATCCCATTCATCATCGTCATCATCAGCAACTGGTGCCGGTTTTGGTGTGGATTTAGGCTTAGCTTTGGCTTTCTTAACCACTGGTTTTGCTTTAGTTTTCCTGGCAGTAACCACCGGAGCAGGTTCATCAGACTCATCACCCACCTCAAAAAATGACATCAACCGTTGCAGGCTCTTACCCTGGTCATCCAAAGATTCACTTGCTGCTGCTGCCTGTTCTACCAGTGCGGCATTTTGCTGAGTCATTTCATCCATCTGGCCGACAGCTTTAGTGACTTGCTCGATACCTTGTGTTTGTTCTGCACCTGCCGCTGCAATTTCAGAAATAATGTCACCCACTTTTTTCGAGCTGGCCACAATTTCCTCCAAGGTTCTACCTGATTCATCCACTAGTGCTGAACCTTCTTTGACTTTCTCACCACTATCATTAATCAACTCTTTAATCTCTTTGGCAGCAGAGGCTGATCGTTGGGCAAGGTTACGAACTTCTGAAGCAACCACAGCAAAACCTCGACCTTGCTCGCCCGCTCTTGCAGCTTCAACTGCAGCATTTAGAGCCAATAGATTAGTTTGGAATGCAATCTCATCGATGACACCAATAATATCGGTCACTTTTTTGCTTGAAGTACTGATTGCCAACATAGCAGCAATCGCTTCTTTAATGACCGAACCACCTTTCTCAGCTTGCTCACGACTCGATGCTGCCAACTGATTTGCCTGACGGGCATTATCAGAGTTTTGACGAACTGTACTGGTTAGTTCTTCCATACTCGAAGCTGTTTCTTCCAACGATGAAGCTTGCTGCTCTGTACGTTGACTTAAATCAACATTACCCTCAGAAATTTCGCTGGCTGCTGTTCCGATACTGGTTGACGTATCATTAATTTCTTGAACTGTTTCAGCCATTTTATTAACCGAATCATTCAAAGCGTCAGCTAATGTTGCAAACAGTCCCTGATATTCGCCATCCATATTCTGGGTTAAATCACCGTTAGATAAAGCACCTGATACTCGAATTGTTTCTTGTACCGGTGCTAAAACAGTATCCATTATGCTATTAATTCCCCCAGCGATATTTTCCATAAAACCTGAATAATCACTGGTATCAATACGCTCTTCTAACTGTCCTGCTCCAGCTGCTGTAATCAATGTTTTAATTGCATTTTCTGCATTCACTTGATCAGTAATATCTTTCCACTCAACCAAATTACCCATATAGTTACCATCAGCATCAACAATGGCACTGGCATTAAGATCGAAGTGTAAATCTAATAATTGAATTTGACTACGATATGGCAAGTTATCTACATCGGCCAAGATTTTTGCCTGATGCGAAGGATCTTTATGAAAATCATCGATACAGGTACCAAGCAATTTATTTAAGTCTATTTTAGGAAAAATCTTTCTTAATTCTGTTAAACGGTTTTCCAGCAATGCCATTACAGATGGATTGGCAAACGTAATTACTCGGTCAGCATTACATATCATCAATGCAGTGGTTGCACCGTCTATCGCCGATTGTAAACGGCTTACTTCTACAGCTTGTCTATCTGCTTCAGCCTGAGCATTAACTTGGTCAGTGATGTCTTTCCACTCAACCAAATTGCCCATATAGTGACCATCAGCATCAACAATAGCACTAGCATTTAAATCAAAATGAATATCTAATAACTGAATTTGAGCTTGATAAGGCAGATTATCAACATCAGACAAAATCCCGGCCTGAAGTGATGGGTCTTTATGGAAGTCATCTATATTTGTGCCAATCAATTTTTTCAAATTAAGTCCGGGAAATACTTTGCGCAACTCCGTCAGACGATTTTGCAACAAACTCATTACCGCTGGATTAGCATAGGTAATAACACGATTCTCATCACACATCATCAACGCAGTGGATGCACCATCTACAGCTGCCCGCATTGTTATCAATTCTTGACTATCTGTTTGTTTATTCGTTGCCATTTCTTCAGCCTCCACTGGCTCATATGCTTCTAACATAATCGTTGTCACATTATTTAACGTATTTTGCCACGCATCGTTAACTTGTGATGTCCATTTGTTGCCCAATATTTCTGACATTACCGAGATCAATGCATCGGTAAACATTTGATATTGTTCCAAGGAAACACCGTAGTGCATATGCCTCGCACCTAACCCCAATAAATAGTCTTTTAATACAGCAGGCTTATCTAGGTTTTGTACCAGCAACACCAATGAGGCCAACAGCTTTTTCTGTTGTCCCACTACTGAAACAGTATCAAACAATGGGGCTAGCTTAGGATTTTGTTCAAATAACTTTTCATAAAAACGGCTAACCAGTGCTTCACCTTGAGGTGCTAAAGCAGCAAAACTTTCTTCTACTAGCTCTATTTCTGTTTTAGCAGTTGCTGTTTTTTTTCTGCTAGTTCGCCGTGTTCGCGTACGTTTTGGAGGTAACACTGCTTTTTTAGCAGTGCTGTCCTCTTCGGCCAGCCACGCTAATGGGTCATTACCCATATGTGTTTTCTTTTCTGCCATTAGCTGGTTCTCCCCCGTAAAAGGTCTTGAGCAAGTGAGAAGTAATCTTCTGCACCCGCACTATTCTTTCTGTATTCAAATATTGTTTTTCCAAAACTGGGGCTTTCTGCCAATGCAACATTTTCACGAATTACCGTATTAAAAACGCGCCCTGGAAAATATTTCAAAATTCTATTTCTCACTTCATGCGTTAATCGTCGGCGCATATTCATCCGTGTCGAAAGTAGCCATAATTTGATGGCATGCCCTGACATAGATTCTGCACTTTTTAAAATCTGCATCATGCGTGACAAACCTTGCAATGATAAATAATCACCTGATACTGGTATCAATACTTCACCAGCAGCAAACATAGCGTTGATACCTAATAATCCTGATGATGGCGGACAGTCGATCAAAATAAAATCCTGCTCTATTAATGTCGAATTCTCTATTGCTAATCGGAGTTTATGCCCTCGGCTAGCGCCACCAGTAGCAACATGTTCGTAGTCAGCCAACTGGGGACCGGCAGAAACCACATCAAGATTGTCTCTTACCGTAACTTTCACATCATCAATCAACACATCTTCCAGTAAAACCATGTCTAAACCCGCTTGTTTATTATCCAAGCCGAACCCTGTTACAACCTGTCCTTGTGCATCCATATCTAATAACGTTACCCGCTTACCAGACAAAGCAAGTGCATGGCCAAGGTTGATGGTAGTTGTTGTTTTTCCAACCCCACCTTTCTGGTTCATGACTGCTATTATTCGACACACAATAATTGACCTATATGCACTCTATTAACCTATCGACTCAACGCTTAACAATCGATCAACATTTAAAATCATCATCATCTTGTCATCAACTGGCACCAAGCCACTGATATAGTTAATATCCACATGAGCACCCAAATCAGGGGTTGGTCTAATATCTTCCGGCAACACATTATGAGCATCGGATACCGCATCAACGACAACCCCAACCGTTCGTTGACCGCCACCTTCTACCTTGAGAACGATTACCACTGTTGTAGGTGTATATTCTCTTGCTGGCATATCAAAACGAATACGTAAATCCACTACTGGAATAATTGTTCCTCGCAGATTCAGCACACCGCACAAATAATGAGGTGTATTCGGTACAGAAGTAACTCTATCCCAACCTTTTATCTCTTGAACACGAAGGATCTCAACACCATATTCTTCATCGTCCAATATAAAGCTCAGATATTGTTCTGTTCCTTGTTCAAAATCGCCAAGGGTATCTGTATAGTCATTCGCCTGTTGTAATTCGGTCACATCATTACTCCTCAGGCTACCTGTTCATCATTTATCAACACTTTTGCCAATGACGGGTCTTTGTATAATGTCATCAGCCCAGGTACGTCCAAAATCAAGGCAACGGTACCATCGCCCAGAATAGTTGCACCAGACAAACCGAGTACTTTGCGATAATTAGTTTCCAGACTTTTTATAACGACCTGCTGCTGACCCAATAAATCATCAATAAACAACCCAACTTTTTGACCCGCACCCTCGACAATTACCAACAAACCATCTTCCAGATCTGTTGATTTAGGGTGCAAACCAAATATTTCATAAAGGCGGATAATAGGTACATATTCATCACGCAATGGATAGAGCTCACCTTTACCTGATAGGCGTTTTACATCAGTAGATTTAATTTCTAGAGATTCAATAATTGAAACCAATGGTATGATGTAGTTTTCACCAGCCACTCGAATAGTTTGTCCGTCCATAATCGCTAATGTGAGTGGCAAACGAATGGTAAAGGTCGAACCTTCACCTTTCTTTGACACGACTGAAACACTACCACCAAGACTTAAAATATTTTTACGAACCACATCCATTCCTACGCCTCGGCCTGAAATATCAGTAACCACATCCGCAGTTGAAAAACCTGGTAGGAAAATCAATTCATGAATCTTATCTGGACTAAGCACCTCTGAAGCATCCACCAAACCTTTTTCAACAGCCTTATTGAAGATTTTATCTTCATTTAAACCGGCGCCATCGTCACTAATTTCGATAATTATATTACCGCCCTGATGAAAAGCATTTAGGTGTAATTGACCTATCTCTTCTTTACCTGCTGCCAAGCGGACTTCGGGCATTTCCAATCCATGATCAAGTGAGTTACGCACCAGATGTACTAATGGATCACCAATTTTTTCCATCACCGTTTTATCAAGTTCGGTTTGCTCACCTGATAACTTTAACTCGACTTTTTTTCCTGATGTACCCGACAAGTCATGTACCAGACGCGGGAAACGATTAAATGCAAAACTTATTGGCAACATCCGAATACGCATAATACTTTCTTGCATTTCACGAGTATTTTGTTCCAACTGCGCCAAGCCATCTATTAATTGAGGCAACATATCTTGGGTAAAACTATCACCTATCTGACCTAACATGGACTGAGTGATTACTAACTCACCGACCAAATTAATCAGTGAGTCCACCTTATCGGTACCCACGCGAATAGATGTTGTTGCTGGAGTAGCAGAGGACGCTTTTGGTTTTGCATCCTCAACTTGTTTGGTAGCTGCTTGCTCAACAACAATAATAGGAACTTGATGATCAGCTGATTCGTCCTTGATTGATCCAGCCGTATTCTCAACTGCAACGGTACTTTCACCCACTATTTCTTCAATAGCTAAATCACATTCATCGTCAACCCATTCGAAGATTTCAACTACCTCTTCTTTTGGAATATCTCCCATAAGCGTTAACTGCCATGATAGATAACTGTCTTCTGGTTCCAAATCTGAAAATGGTGGTAACTTCGAATCATCAACAACAACAGCCAATTCACCCAAAGTTTCTAGTTCCCGCAACATCCGTACCGGATCATTGCCTGTCTGCAATAGATGTTGATGTGGCCGAAAATTAATATTCCAACCTATAGTAATTTGTGTCGACTCAACCATGTCAGCAGTCAAATCAACTTCTATAGGATTTCCAGTTACTCCAGATGCTTCAGATGCCTCACCTGCCAACATTGCTTCCAGCTTTTGTCTTATTTCTGCAATGCGTTGAGCGTCCGTATCAGTTTTTTGTTGAACTGCAATCAACATCTCACGTAATACATCAACAGTTTCTAGTAATAAATTGGTTGATTCGCTGGATACGTCACGCTCACCGTTACGCATTTCATCGAGCAATGTTTCCATTACATGAGTGAATTCTGATACATCCATAAAGCCAAAAGTACCGGCACCACCTTTTATTGAATGAGCCGCTCTGAATATAGTATTGATAGATTCAACATCAGCAGCACCAACATCAAGGTTGAGCAAACCACTTTCCATAGCATCGAGTCCTTCGAAGCTTTCTTCGAAAAAGACATCATGAAATTGTGAAATATCAATACTCATAGGGTGTATTTCCTAATAAACTCAAAACGTACCTTCCTTTCAAAACAGCCAAAAAACTCGTTTTTAAAGGAATATATCTACCCAAGCACTTTTCTAACTGTTGCTAATAATTGGTCTGGGTTAAACGGTTTCACCAACCAACCGGTTGCACCAGCAGCCCTTCCTTCTTGTTTTTTTTCCGTGCCAGCTTCAGTTGTTAACACCAATATTGGTGTAAACCGATAAGCAGGTAATGCTCGCAATTCTCGGGTTAATGTCAGCCCATCCATTACTGGCATATTCACATCTGTCAGCACCAAATCAAATGCCTGCATTTTAGCGATAGTGAGTGCTTGCTGACCATCTGCTGCTTCTGTCACCGTATGGCCTGCACCTTTTAATGTAAATGCCACCATTTGTCGCATAGAAGCTGAATCATCAACTGCTAAAATTTTTGCCATGACTGATTGTTCTCCTTATCTCTAGCACCCAGCATAGATGCATTAATCTTAAATATTACCTTTAATCTTGAGCAGATAACTACACTGTATTTTTATCTATATTCATTAGCTGTGCCAGACCTAATAATCGGGCACTACGGCAAAAAGCCTCGCTGGCTTGATCCCAGATTAAAGGATTACCATTTGATACGGCCTCTTTAGAATAGGCATAAAGAACCTGTAACGCTGCTGCATCAACACGTTCAAGTTGGCTAGCATCAAATTGTACGGTCTTTCCTTCAGCTAACAATACTAATAACTCTGCATATAAATCACCGACGTCAGCAATACTAAGTGCATCACCACAATCTATTTTTACTGTCTCTTTATCTGACATGAATTACAGCAACCTCTTATTAATAGCGAATCAGGTAATCACTAAAGTTTTGTAGTGTCCGCTCCCAACACCCATTATTACCGCCCTGTTGAACAGCTGCAACTGAGAGGAACATTCTTGCCGCTTTCAGATTGCCACTATGGAATTTCAGTATCTGGATAGGATAATAACTCTTCACTCTAATCTCTGCTTTAACCCTTACCATAGCTTACTTTACTAATTTATACATATTTAAAAACTACACATTCTTACTACTTTCTATTAGCAATAATGCAGAGACCATGCCAGTGTATCGGCGGTTTGGAGGTTTTGATTAACTTAGAAGTTATTTTGGTTTGCGTAACCACTGACTCGTATTGCGCTCATCATTGTCATCTTGCTCTTTTTTTATTTCAATACGCACTTCTTCGTGATGATAACGGCTCACCAAAGACTGCATTGCTTGTTCCTTGCTTCGTACTTTTTTCCATTGTTCCTGCTGCTGCTGTAAAACTTCAAGACTAATTTTAACTTGTTGTTGCTGAGCGAGAATAGCTTGATCAAGTTGAGCTAGGAACCCACGAAGCTCCAACACTTTCTGAGCACTCATGGAAAGAACATCTCCTGAACGAAGTCTAGCCAGATATTCACCTTGATAGCGATACAGTTCCTCTAACTGATTGGTATCTCTTATCCACAGAGCATTGGCCTCACCTACTTTTATCAAAGCAGCTTCGGTAGCCTTGACTGCAAGGTCAACAATAGGAGTTAGTCTTTTTGAACGTTTCATCTTTCAATAAGAACAGAAAAATATAAAACTGACCAGTTTTAGTTTCTATTTTGCCCTGGATTAAAAATTTCTGGCATTTTCATTGTTTCATCTGCTGCCGGTGGTGATAGTTGCATCGTTGTCGTTAAATTATCGACACTTTGTTGCCAATCTATAGATTGATTCATTCCTTGTTGAATTAAAGACTGCAATTTCGGGAACATGGCAATGGCCTCATCAATCTTTGGATCGCTACCCATAGCGTAGGCACCGACATTGATAAGATCTTGATTCTGGCGATATGTTGAATAAATTTGTTTGAAATATTGAGCCTGTTCAAAGTGTTCTTCATTAATAATCTGTGGCATTACACGACTTATTGATGCTTCAACATCAACTGCAGGATATAACCCTGCCTCTGATAATTGTCGTGATAAAACAATGTGGCCATCAAGAATAGCTCGTGCTGCATCAGCCACCGGATCTTGCTGATCATCTCCTTCCGTTAATACCGTATAAATAGCAGTAATTGCACCACCATTGGCACCATTTCCTGCACGCTCAACTAATTGTGGCAGTAATGAAAATACTGAAGGTGGATAACCTTTAGTTGCCGGTGGTTCACCAATTGCCAAAGCTATTTCGCGTTGCGCCTGAGCATAACGAGTTAAGGAGTCCATCAACAGTAAAACTTGTTTTCCTTGATCTCGGAAATATTCAGCAATACTAGTCGCGAGCATTGCACCATGTAAACGCATTAATGGTGAGTGATCAGCGGGTGATGCAACAACGACAGCCCTTGATAAACCTTCTTCTCCCAGAATATCTTCAATAAATTCTTTTACTTCTCGACCACGCTCACCAATCAAACCTACGACAATTACATCTGCCTCAGTAAATCGGGTCATCATGCCAAGTAATACACTTTTACCAACGCCACTACCAGCAAATAAGCCCATACGTTGACCTCGGCCAATACTAAATAGGGCATTGATAGCTTGTACTCCAACATCTAAATGCTGCCGTACAGGAGCTCGCTGCAATGGGTTTACTGGTTTCCCATGTAGCGGAATCCGCTCTTTAACACGGAGTGGGCCCTTACCATCAAGAGGTTTACAGGCCCCATCTACTACTCTTCCCAACAGTGCTTCACCTACCGGAACTTGTGAATCGCTACGAATAGGTCGAACCCGAGCATTAGGTACTAAACCTCGAATATCACCTATGGGCATTAAATATAGTGTTTCACCTGCAAAACCTACCACTTCTGCTTCTATCAGATTACCTGAAGCACCTTGAATTTCACAACGGCTACCGATAGGTGCCTGAAAGCCAATAGCTTCAAGTGTTAAACCCACCATACGGGTTAAACGACCTTCAATTGATAAAACTTCAGAGGTATCAGTGTCCAGACGATGCTGACAATCTTTCAATCGTTCATGCCAGTTGTCTGTTCGATCAGCGAGTCTTGCCAAGTCTAAATCAGGGTCAGTCGGTGCTATCATCCGATCGATTGCCTCCTAGCAATTTGTTAATAACACTCTCGAGACGTGCTTCAACCGTTGCATCGACCATGGTATCTGCAGTTTCTAAACGGCAACCGCCACGGGTAAGCACCGGGTCTTCCAGCCATTGCCAACTAGCACCATCATCATCCAGAGATAGTCCATTTTTGACCAATTCAGTATCTTGTGGATTCAAGTAAATTTTGATCTTACGATCATTAATAGGTAATACAGAGATGGCAGCACGAATGGCACCAATAACGTGTTCTGGATCCGCTTTTAGTTCACGCCGGACAATTTGTCGAGCCACTGTGGTAACCAATGTAATTAAATCATTTTCAATTTGCTGATCTAGATCATTTAAAGGGGTATTCAAACTGACCATGATTTGCTTGAGGTAATCTAATTGCTGGATAATGTCGGCTTGACCTGCTTCTAGTCCAGCCTTACGGCCTTCATCAAAACCAGCTTTAAAGCCTTCTTGTTTAGCTTCATTTTGTAATGACTCAATGCCTTCAACAGTTAGAAATGCATTTTCAACATTAGTAACAGCCACAACATGTGGTGCTTGCCAACGCTGATAATCAGCTAATTCTTCCGAAGTCACCTCATTAGCTTGGGCAGAAACCAATTCATCAGAGGAAGTCATCTCCACTGCCTCCACCCAACATGATCTCACCTTTATCGGATAAACTTCGTGCGGCAGAAAGAATAGCTTTTTGAGCCATTTCAACATCACTGACACGGACTGGCCCACTGGCTTCCAGATCATCTCGCATCATTTCAGCTGCACGTTGAGACATATTGTTGAAGAATTTTTCTTTGAGTCCTTCATCAGCACCTTTCAAGGCTAACATTAAGTCATCTGTTGAAATCTCACGCATTAATGTTTGGAAGCCTCGGTCGTCAATATCAATAAGATTATCGAATACAAACATAAGATCTTCAATATTTTGACCCAAGTCAGGCTCTGATTCTTTAATTTGTTCCATAATACTGGCTTCTACACTACCCTCAACAAAGTTCAGGATATCTGCTGCAGTTTTTACCCCACCAACTGTTGCTGTTTGCCCACCTGCAGTACCACTAAACTGTTTCTCCAATATCTCATTCAATTCAGTTAACGCTGATGGTTGCACACCATCAAGGGTTGCAATCCGAAGTAATATATTCGCCTGATCACGTTCAGGAAACATTCCCAGAACTTGTGCAGCCTGATCGGGCTCTAGAAATGAACTAACAATGGAAATAATTTGTGGGTGTTCTAGTTTGATAACTTCATAAATAGCCCGTGCATCCATCCATTTGAGCTGCTCCAATCCAGTGGTATTACCACCTGACAGGATCCGGTCTAATAAACTTCCGGCCTTATCTTCCCCTAATGCTCCCACCAACATATTGCGAACATAATCATGAGAACCAATTCCCAAGCCTGTTTGTTCTTCAACTGTCGCAACAAAGTTATCCAGTACACCTTGAACTTCTTCCCGGCTAACATTGGTCAACACAGACATTGCTGCACCTATTTTCTGCACTTCTTTAGGAGTCATATGCTTTAGTATTTCAGACGCTTCAGATTCACCTACTGAACGTAAAAATACTGCCGCTTTATCAACACCAGCTAAATTTCTAACTTGCTCTGCCATCAGGATTCGCTCGCTGTCCAATTTTTAACTACTTGAGCCACGAGTGCTGGATCTTGCTGCACCAAACTTCGTACATTAGTTAGCTGGCCTTCCAAATCTTCTGCACCAGTTGTTATTTTATCCATCTCATTTGTGGCTACTCCACCGGCACCCATTGCTATGGCTTGTCCTGGTGCCATACCATCATTCGCTAATCCAGCTGCAGACACGGGTACTTTGTTTAAATCTTTAAAGGCAGGACGAATAACACCAAATACTAGAAATAAAACCAGCAATCCACCTAAGACTTGTTTCACAACATTCCATACCCAATCTTGTTCCCATATAGGCAATGCCGGGATTGATTCTTCAACCGGTGGTGCCATAAATGGAGCATTAACTACATTCAAACTATCACCGCGTGCTTTATTAAAACCAATTGCATCCATAATAAGTGCATTAATCCGTGTCATCTCTGCTTCAGATAATGGTATTGATTGTACATTACCTTCATCATCTAAAGTACGACGCTCATCTACTAACACTGCAACACTTAGCTGTTGAATTGAACCAGGAGCTATGCGGGTATGACTAATTGTGCGATCTATCTCATAATTTCGAGTACTGTGTTTACTCTTGCTTCCTGATTGTCCGCTTACAAACATACTTCCTGCTTCACCTGATGATAACTCTGGTGCTACGCCACCTCCAGGTGGTTGGTTAGATAAAGCTCCAGGCACTCCCAGTGGTCCATTTGCACCTAGCCTATTTTCTTCTTCTATCTGCTCACTACGAACTACTGTCAAATCAGGGTTAAAACTCTCATGCGTCTGCTCACTAACTGTAAAATCGACTTCCGCTACAACCTGTGCACGCACACCATCCATCCCAACTATAGGAGCCAATATATCCTCAATACGGCTTATATAACGTTGTTCAAGTTTTTTAGTATATTCTAGCTGAGTATCACTTAATGCAAGACCTTGATCACGCTCAGGTCGACTTAGTAAATTACCTTTTTG
>Ga0164315_10001032_pt1 | contig 20502 bp, 9 predicted proteins | sample GuaBasSedimGuay6_FD_113737 | JGI IMG/M metagenome (GOLD analysis project Ga0164315, IMG submission 113737) | Subseafloor sediment microbial communities from Guaymas Basin, Gulf of California, Mexico - Guay6, Core 4569-2, 0-3 cm | ecosystem: Environmental > Aquatic > Marine > Hydrothermal vents >... | reverse complement strand
TAAGGACCCATGAACATCATATACATTCTGAAAACATCAGACCCATATTCATCAATAAAACTACCCGGATTAACAACTTTATCTTTTGGTTTACTCATCTTAGCACCATTGGCTGTAATTGTACCTTGATGAATCAATCGTTTGAATGGTTCATCTGAATTAACCATTCCTATATCGCGTAAAAATTTGTGAATAAATCTTGCATAAAGCAAATGCATTGTTGCATGCTCCGCACCACCAACATACATATTAACCGGAGTCCAATCATCGCCAAGTTTTGTGTCAAACATTCCATCTGAGAATTTTGGATTAAGGTAGCGCAAATAATACCACGATGAATCCATGAATGTATCCATTGTGTCAACATCACGTTTTGATGCACCACCACATTTTGGACAAGTTGTATTAACGAACTCAGAATTATCCGCAAGCGGAGAAGCCCCATCATGTTTGAAATCAACATCGTATGGTAGCTCAACAGGAAGTTGATCCTCCGGAACCGGAACTTCACCGCATGAATCACAATAAAGAATAGGTATAGGAGTTCCCCAATAACGTTGACGAGAAATTAACCAATCACGCAAACGATAATTGATTTTCTGTTCACCACTGTTCTTATCACTAAGCCAATCGGTAATGGTGGATTTAAATTCTACTGAATCCATTCCATCAAATTGTGCCGAATTAATCATTGTCCCCGACTCAGTAAAAGCTTCTTTTAATTCAGTCTCTACATCAGCACCTTTTTCAAGAATCACTTTGCGAATTGGAAGATTAAACTTTGTCGCAAATTCAAAGTCACGTACATCGTGACCTGGAACAGCCATTACAGAACCAGTTCCATAATTTGCAAGTGCATAATCAGCAATCCATATTGAAATTTTTTCTCCGTTAACTGGGTTGATAGCATAAGCACCAGTAGGAACACCAGTTTTTTCTTTTACGGTTGAAGTTCTCTCAATCTCAGATAGTGATTTGATAGACTCAATATAATTATTAACATCTTCTTTCTGTTCATCAATAGTTAACTCTTGAACTAAATCAAGTTCAGGGGCAAGCACAACATAAGACACACCAAATAGTGTGTCTGGACGAGTTGTGAAAACACGAATCTCTTTGTCTTCATGTCCAACAACGCCAAACTTAACCTCAGTTCCAAAACTTTTCCCAATCCAATGTTCCTGCATCAACTTAGTTTTTGCAGGCCAATCAATATTCTTTAATCCTTCTAAAAGCTCATCAGCATAATTTGTGATTTTGAAAAACCACTGAGTTAGATTTTTACGTTCAACCATAGTATCACAGCGTTCACAAGTTCCATCGGCTTGAACCTGCTCATTAGCAAGCACAGTCTGACAAGATGGACACCAATTAACGGGAGCATTTTTTCTGTAAGCTAATCCCTTTTTGTAGAGCTGAATAAATAGCCATTGATTCCATTTGTAATATTCTGGAACGCAAGTCATTAGCTCTGCATCCCAATCGTACATACAACCCATTGTTTTTAATTGTTCACGAATGTCGTCAATATTTTTTAATGTGCTGTCCTGTGGATGAATTCCAGTTTTGATAGCATAATTTTCAGCTGGAAGTCCAAAAGCATCATATCCCATTGGTTCAAAAACATTGAAGCCACGTAACTTTTTATAACGTGCCCAGCTATCAGTTGGTGCATAATTGTACCAATGGCCAATGTGAAGTTTTGATCCAGATGGATAGATAAACATTACTAATGTATAGAGAGCTTTTTTCAAATCGGTCAAATCTGTTTTGTAGGTTTTATTATCCTCCCACGTCTTTTGCCACTTCTTTTCAACTTCTGCAAATGGATATTTCATGCTTGCTAAATCCTTATCTCTTATTAAACTAATTACAATTTTTAATACAATTTACAAAAATAGCCAAATGGGAAAGTTTAAGCAAAGTAAATGTTTTTATCCATTGTTATAGAGAAAAACGTGATATTTGGAAATTATATCATTAGAAAAATAATTGATTCTAATTTACATTTAAACCTTTGCCAATTATGAAATGTCTAACGAGCATCTCAATTGTAACAAATATTGGAGAATGAAATGAAAAGAGAAACATTTAAAAGGCGAGCAGCAATTACAATTATTTTGTTTTTGGTAAATATTATTTGTGTGGGTCAATCACTAACGTATCATATTGTTGATACAAATATTAAAGAATATTACAGCGATGATGCAATTATTTCAGCTCCACAATTAGGCGATGATTTTTATGGTCAAGATGCAAGCTATAGCGGAAATCAGTCTTCCTATACAAATAATGGCGATGGCACAATTACAGATAATATTACTGGATTGATGTGGGAAGAGGATATGGGAGAGAAAATTTCATATTCTGAAGCCTTTACAAAAGCCTCTATCTCAAATTTGGCTAATTACTCAGATTGGCGTGTACCAACAATCAAAGAATTATATTCTTTAATTCAATTTGATGGAAGAGTAATGGGAGCTGAAGCAATTAAACTATTTATAGACACTTCTTACTTTAATCAACCAATTGGAAATGTTGATATTGGTGAACGTGAAATTGATGCTCAAACTTGGTCAAGCACACAATATGTAGGACTAACGATGAATGGGGACACAACTGTTTTTGGAGTTAACTTTATTGATGGAAGAATTAAGGGATATCCTAAATATCAACCTCCAATAGGTGCTGTTCCTATGACAATGTATTTTAGAATGGTCCGCGGAAATACTTCTTATGGAATAAATAATTTTATCGATAACGGAGATGGAACTGTAACAGATAATGCCACGGGATTGATGTGGCAGCAGGCTGATGATGGAACTTCACGTGATTGGGAAAATTCATTATCATATGCTGAAAATTTATCGTTAGCCGGAAATAATGATTGGCGTTTGCCCAACGCAAAAGAGTTACATAGTATATTAGATTATACTCGATCGCCTCAAACATCTGCCTCACCAGCGATCAATCCAATATTTTCAGTTACTAAAATTACAGATCCAGATGGTAATCCTGAGCAATATCCATATTTTTGGACAAGTACTTCACATTTAGATGGAGCAAATCCTTATTCGAGTGCAGTATATATAGCTTTTGGTGAAGCACAAGGGGAGATGAATGGGAGCCTAATGGATGTGCATGGAGCAGGAGCACAACGGAGTGATCCTAAGTCAGGTTCTCAAGGAGACTATCCACAGTTTTTTGGACCACAGGGTGATGTACGATATGTTTTCAATTATGTTAGATGTGTTCGAGACGTTTCATCCGCAACATCTATTAAAGAGAGCAATAATATTGAATTTAATCTTAATGTTTATCCAAATCCAACAAGAAATGAACTAACAATTTCGTCTGATGTAGAAATGAATACAATTAGTATTTATAATGCAATTGGCGAGAGAGTAATGAATGTTAAGCCGAATCAAAAATCAACTCTTATTAATACATCGAATCTATCAACGGGGATATACTTTGTAAATATTAAAACCAGTTTAGGAAGAAATACTTTTAAGAAATTAATAGTTGCAAAGTAAATTAAAGATTAAATGCTCTCAAAAACAAAATGTGGCTAAAGCCCAATTAGAGTGATGCTGTTTCCCGTCGGTTAAAACCGACGGAAATATTTTAGAGATATTTTATTAATCTTCAGACTCTTGTTACAATAACAAATAGTTAAATATCTATTTACTCTGTTCCCAACTATATTTTTCCATAAACTCTTCAACTTCCTCTGAAAATGTTTTCCGTCTATGATGTTCTTCTTGTTTTTTAATATACTCTCTAACTTTGGCAATATGACTTTCACTTACACTCACGGACCAATAATCATCTTGCCAAGACAATTTATTATCATTCCCAATATTTGCATTGAACCAATGGGAACTTTCCCCTTTTATTAGCTGAACCATTTTACTTATTGATAAATCCTTAGATAACGAAATCAAGCAATGAACATGATCGTCAGAACCATTAACTGTATCTAGAAATATTTTATTCTTTTTGGCATTTTCTTTCATGTGTTTAAACAGCTTATCCCTTGATTCTCTATCAATTAATAATCTTTCTCTGTTTTTTGTAGTAAAAACTAAATGCACCCAGACCCTTACCCAACTCATAGTTTGCCCCATTTAATTAATATTTCAAACAAAGTTTAATTCTTGGGGTTAAGAGAGAAGTATCTCTAAAATTTCCGTTCGTTTTAACGAACGGGAAAACTGAAATAAACAATCGTGGGCTTTAGCCACAATTTGCATCTAGAATTAATCAAGTTGTTTAACTTGTACTTTGCGGATCCATATCAATAATTGGTTTGATATCACTAAATTTTGAGAGTTTGTTATATTCAATGAATGATTCAAGCACAGCATCGCGCAGATACTTTCCGTTTGGATCGATAGATTTTTGACTTTTGATTAAAATTTTAAATCTGTATTTGCCCTTAATCCGAGCAATCATTGCTGGTTGTGGAACAGAGATTGAAAGAGAAGCGGCTTTTTTAATTAAGAAATTATAGAAATCATTCAATGCTCCTCGTGCTTTGTGCTCACTATCATCTTTTGTTTCTACTGTACAAATTCTTGTGAATGGTGGATATTCGCTCTCTTCTCGTAGTTTAATTTCGTTTTCGTAAAAGCCGGTATAATCGTTTGCTACAACTTTTTGAAGAACAAAGTGAGATGGGTTTTGAGTTTGGATCAGGACTTCCCCTTCAATTGAGCTTCGTCCAGCTCTGCCAGAAACTTGAGTCAGCAATTGAAACGTTCTTTCATCAGCTCTAAAATCTGGAATCCACAATGTTGTTTCTGCAGAAATAACACCAACAAGAGTTACATTTGAAAAGTCCAATCCTTTAGCAACAATCTGTGTCCCAACAAGAATTTGTGTTTCACCACTTTTAAATCTATTTAAAATTTCACCTAATTTTCCCTTTCTATTCAAAGTATCAGAATCAATTCTTTCAATTTTAACATCTGGAAAATTATAAAGGAGTTCATCTTCAACGCGTTGTGTGCCAGTTCCGAAAAATTTTAGAGACAACGAACCACATTTTACACAAGCCTTGGGAACTGTTTTTTTGTCCCCACAATAGTGACATTGGAGGATGTTTTTATTAATGTGATGCACCATTGATACTGAGCAATTTTCACACATCTCAATTTCGCCACAGTCTTCGCAGTAAATTTGTGTTGCAAATCCACGTCTGTTTTGAAGGATAATTACAGACTCTTTTTTTTCTAAGCGATCCTTAATTTTATTTATTAAGGCTTGTGAAAATGCACCATCCATTTTTTTAAGTTGTTGTTCAGATGAAACATTTATCAAGCTCACCTTGGGCAATTTTGCATCATCAATTCGGTTTTTTAATTCGAGCAATTTATATTTTTTATTTATTGCATTGTACATGCTTTCAATAGAAGGTGTAGCGGAGCCAAGGAGTATTGGGGCGTTATTCATATGAGCTTTAATCACAGCAGCATCGCGGGCATTATATTTTGGTACCATGTCATATTGCTTGTAGCTTCCATCATGTTCTTCATCAACTATTATTACACCAACATTTTTTAACGGAGCAAAAAGTGCTGAGCGAGGACCAATGACCACACGATATTTACCATTAATTATTCCACGCCATGCATCGTAACGCTCACCCAGCGACATTCGGCTATGCATCACAGTAATTGACTCACCGAGCTCATTATAAAACCGAGTTGTAATTTGTGGAGTGAGTGATATTTCTGGAACTAGCACAATAGCGTTTCGTCCGCTATCCAATGCTTTTCTTACAAGTTCAATATAGACTTGTGTTTTTCCACTACCAGTAACACCATGCAGCAAGAATGGCTTAAACTTTTTTGATAGAATATCATTCGAAACTTTTTCCACAATTGAATTTTGTTCAACCGTTAGCTTTAATGTTTTCTTTTCTTCTTCATAAGTCTCGATGAATTTCCGCTCAACTTCTTTATAATAAACATCTATTAAATCTTTTTTGAATAATGAATTTACAGAAGATTGATTTGAATTAGTTTTTTTCAAAAGTTGAGCTAAAGGAAACTCCTCTTCTGATGCAGAGAGCAATTCCATTAAAATTATTACTTGCTTTGTCGATCGCTTTTCTATATCGGGTAAAACTGCGTATATGTCATCGATACTTTTATTTAGCTTTACATGTTTAATCTTTTTTACTTTAACTTTTGCATCTTCAATTACATTTATAAGTGAGATTGCCCCTTTTTTTTCAAGCGTATTAAGAATTGAGTAAATTGATTTTTTCTTAGCCAGTTTTTGTAAAAGTGAGATTGTGTATGTCTCCTTCTGACTTAATAAATCCAAAACTTTAGCACGCGTAGAATTTTTGTTTTTCTCTTCTTTATAAAGGGAGAAACAGAAATCCATATCGGCAACAACTTTTTTCTTCGATTCTACATCCAATCCATAAGGAACAGAATTTCGTAAGGCTTCTCCAAGTGAGCTAATATAATATTCACTTACCCACTCATAAAATTTTAACTCCTCTTTCCCAAATATTGGAGTGGAATCAAGTACATCCCGAATTGGTTTAATTTTATGCTTAGTCTCAGGTTCTTCAATTACATCAATCACAAATCCCGTAAGAGTTCTTTTTCCAAATGGAACTAAAACTCGAACTCCGACAAGGACTAACTCTTCAAATTCTTTTGGAATTGAATAAGTAAAATCTTTTCTAAACGGAAGAGGAAATGCAATTTTAGCAAACATGGCAAAGACGTGAAAAGTGAGAGGTGAGAGGTGAGTGGTAAGAGGTAAGACACAAGACACAAGAGTTCTCGTGAATCGTAAGTCTTCCGAGGGAATGCATGCGAAGTGAATCGTGAAGTAAAAGTTCAAAATCCAACACCCAACATCTAGCATCCGAAAAAACACTTTCCAATATGTTGTTGAGTTTAATCACAATACGGCCGGTTCTGTAAGGGTTAATGTTTGTTTTTGAACATCGAGCTCTGCATTTATTCCAAATGGAATTGTATATTTATTTTCAACATGGCCGAAGGAGAGACCATAAATAACGGGAACTCCAAGGTCGTAAAGCTTATTGTAAAGCACCTCCTTTAACGAAAGTGATTGTTCCCCTTTGGCAGAACCAACCCTAGCATTACACCTTCTGAAAATTCCTAGAGCAACTCCTGCAATTTCTTCTAGCTTGCCAGCTTGATATAGATGTGTCAACATTCTATCAACCCTATATGGTTTTTCATCAACCTCCTCGAGATAAAGAATTTTGTTTTTGTAATCAACATCATAGGGAGTTCCGAGAAAAGTTACAGCAAGACTGAGATTTCCACCAATAAGTTCACCATGAGCCTTCCCTTCCCGAATTGTATAGATCTCATAATCTGATCCACTATCGTCGGCGGGAGTAAAAACCGTTTCCTCTTCTGGTTTCATAATTGTCTTCACAAGATTATCTACAGTAAATTCATTAAATGTTGACGTGGCAACAGGTCCATGAAATGTAACCAAACCAGTTTGTGAATAGATTGCATAATGAAGCGCCGTGATATCACTATATCCAACAAGCACTTTTGGATTTGCTTTGATAGCATCATAGTCTATTTGTCGAAGCATTCTAGCAACGCCATATCCACCACGCACGCAGAAGATTCCATCAACTTTATCATTTTCGAACATATGATTTATATCATTGGCACGTACGGCATCCTTACCGGCAAGATATCCGTACTTATCGTGTATATTTTTAGTGAAGTATGGTTTAAATCCAAGTGACTCAATATTTTCAATCGCTTCATCTAATTGTTTTGGTGAAATATATCCAGCTGGAGTTATAAGTCCAACAGTATCCCCTTTACGTAATCGTGATGGCTTAATCTTAGTCGGCAGACTAATTTTGTTATTGGGATTACCATAAATATTGCTGGTTCCAGATAATGCTGCAACACCAGTTAACAAAGTGCTGTTTCTAATAAAGGCGCGTCTTTTCATTTGCTAATACTTATTGAATATTGATCACTGAGTAAAGAAGAGTAAATTTATTACCTTTGAGATTCAATCTTCTTTATTTGATATTTGCAAAGCATTAAAAATGCTTTTATTTTAGACAACTTATAATCAAAAAATAAAAATACTAAGAGGAGAATTAGAATGCAGAAATATATTTTATTAGTTGTCTTTACTGTTTTAATGAGTGCAAATTTATTTGCTGATGATGCAAAAAAATATGGAAAAGAAATCACATCAACTGAAAAAGTTAAAGTCTCAGAAATATTGGAAAACCCTAAAAACTACGAAGGTAAAAAAGTTCTAGTTGAAGGAACAGTTTTAAATGTTTGTGCAAAAAGAGGCTGTTGGATTGAATTAGCAAGTGACAAAGAATTTGAATCAATACGTGTAAAAGTAAAGGATGGAGTGATTGTTTTTCCAATGGAAGCAAAAGGTAAAACTGCGTTAGTTGAAGGAGAGTTCTACTCATTTAATGTTGAAATAGATGCTGAATGTTCCGGAAAAGATTGTGGTGATCACAAAAAAGAAGGAACGGAAGCGGAATGTGAACATGGTGAAAAACAAGTGGAGACAATTTACCAAATTAAAGGTCTTGGAGCTGAGATTTAGAAATCTTAGAGTGTATGTCATTGCGAGCCAGCCTTGCCGCTAGAAAGGGCGTCTGTTTTTTGACGACAGATTGCCCAAAATGGATTCTTACAGAGCTTCTTCCGCCATGCGGGATTGCAATGACAAACTTTTACAATTTTAAACTACCTTGCTACTCCCAATACTACTCCCTCACTCTCATTGTGCAATCTATCAACAGAAGTAATTACATAAACTCCATTTTGATCAGATGTGTCCAATTTAAAATATCTTGTCTTTTTGTTCAACACTTTTTTAATAATGTTTTCAGGGTTATTTAAATCAATTTCACTTTTTGAATTAAACTTATAAACCAGATAGTAGTTTGGAAACTCACGATCTGCAGCTGCGTCTGGTAAATTCCAATAAATAAGTAATCCTGCTTTTGTCTCAACTAAATGAACATTTTCAGGCTTTACTGGAGGAATTGAGTCAATCCACTCCATAGCTGGAGGGAGAGCAATGTTTTTATACCAATCATTTTTCATAGAATCTGCAAGGCCACTCCAATTACGAGTAATTGACTTTGCAGAGAAATAGACAGAGCCTAGTACATTTGGAGTATTCCTGTTTAAACGAATTTGATCTCCAATTTCACTCTTTTTCTTTTCATAATTTGATGCGGACATTTTGCTTGAATATTGTCCAATATATAGATGTCGCTGAGTCGTAACAGTTGACCACCAGAGAACTATTTTTGAGTAATCTGCCTTAGCGTGCCCAATTTCCCAATAGACCTGAGGAGTTATGTAATCCACGATATTATTTTCGAGCCAGTTTAATGGATCGCAATAAATTACATCGTATGAGTTAAATCCATTTGTACCCGTAAATTCATTCCGCACAATACCGAAGGGTGATATTCCAAATTTTACATACGGCTTTTCTTCCTTTACAATATTGTAAATTTCTTTCATCAGTAGATTAATATTATCTCTTCTCCAATCATCAATATTTGTAATGCCACGACTATGATTAAGATAAGTTAGTGAATCCTCGTTCGATATTTTTGGTCCGTAGGGATAAAAATAATCATCAAAGTGAATTCCATCAATATCATAATTTACTAATACATCCTTCATCACACTTAAAATATGAGTCCTAACTTCTGGTAGGCCAGGATCTAGTATTTTTAATTTATTCGAAATAATAATCCATTCTGGGTGTTGTACTGAAACATGGCTTTCGTCCAATGAATAAGAGGTTGTGTCCCTCACAGCGCGGTATGGATTAAACCAAGCATGGAGCTCAATTCCTCGTTTGTGCGATTCTTCTATTGCAAATTGAAGGGGATCGTAAAATGGTTCTGGAGCTTTGCCCTGTTTTCCGGTAAGCCAATGGGACCAAGGCTCAAAGTTAGATTTGTAAAGTGCGTCGCATTCAGTACGAATTTGAAAAAATAGTGCATTCATTCCAGCATTGGCGAGAGAATCTATCTGATTAATTAAATTCTGTTTTTGAATTGATACTGATGTATCTCTATTCAAAGGCCAATCGATATTGACAACAGTTGCAATCCATGCCCCCCTGAATTCTCTTTTGGGATTTGGGTTTTGTGAAAATGTAGTTCCTATAAGAACAACTAATAAAAAGAGTATTGTTTTATTCATAAATTTAACACCTTAAAATGATTTTTTATATATCAAAAATAAGAATTATCTAATAATAAAGTTATTATTATTGTTTTAATAACCATTAGCTTAAAGTTTTAATTCTTCATGTGTTACCTTTTCCCTTTATGAATTCTCACACAATTATATTAATATTAAATCTTTTCTTGCTAAGGTTACAACATTTTCGTACAATGTAAAATAGGTTTTAAGGAAAAGATAGAATTTATCAATAAACTCGTTTTTTATTCCTGAACAACTATTGCTACAAACCTCCAAGAGTTTGGGTATTAAAAGATTTTAGCCAGAATTTAGATCAAAAAAACAGTTCTATTTTTTTTCCACACCATAAAACATTTTTTAATTTCTTTATGGAGGATTTATGCGATTTAGAATTACAGCTATTCTTATTCTAATCCTAGCCGCTACAACCGTAGCACAAACTAACATTTCCGGAACAATATCAAGTGACTCAACTCTAGTTCTTGCTGGAAGCCCTTATATTGTAACAGGAAATGTGACACTTAATAATGGCTCAACATTAACTGTAGATCCAAATGTTGTGGTAAGATTTAATCCAGGCACAAGAATTTACATTTATGGAGTACTTGATGCAAATTCTGCAATATTTACTTCTTCTGCAGATACAGCAGGTGGTACACCTGCAAAAGGTGATTGGGGTAATATCCAAGTTGGAAATTATTCTAATACAGGTTCTGCACACTTTAGTAAGTGCCAAATTAAATATGGTGGTAATAGTGATTACTCAAATCTCTATATCTACAAAGGTACTGCAACATTAGATACTACTTCTGTTTCTCAATCAAAATATGATGGAGTTAAATTGGCAGCTGGGTCTAATATTGTTAATATTACCGGAAGTGATATTTCTAATTGTGCTTCATTAGGGGTGTATGTAACTACAGGAGTAACCGCTAATATTACAAACTCAACTATCCAAACTTGCGATTGGCCAATTAGATATGATGGTACAGCATCTGTTGTATTTACTGGAAATGTTAATTTAGCTGGTAATACTCATGATGGAATATATATTTATAATAATGGTCATAATACTATGACTTGGGATACGGTTGCGGTTCCTTATGTATTAAGAACAGATTTCACAATAAACGATGGTCAAACATTAACAATTGCACCAACAAATGTTATTAAATCAGTATCTGGAAGATTGTACGTAAATGGAACACTTAATGCCGAAACAATAGCGGGGGAAGAAATTTATTTCACATCATACAAAAATGATAATTTAATGGGCGATACTAATGCTGATGGTGCTACAAGTGCTCCTTTATCAGGAGATTGGTACGGTATCTATTTTAGACCTCAAAGTGATGATGCTACAAATGTCATGACAAATTGTGAAGTAACTTTTGCCGGACGTGGAAGTACAGGAGCAATTTCAACAGATGATGCAAGCCCAACTATTACAAATTGTTCACTTGCAAATAATTATTATGGAGCTATGTTTATTGGGTTATCAAACCCAACATTTTCAAACAACACAATAGGTTCAAGTCAAATGGTTCCAGTAGCCTTATCATTTGAAGCCGCACCAGTTTTTACGGATAATTCATTCTCATTTTCTGATAATGAATATGATGCAATTGGTATTTTAGGTGGAACATTACGTGGAAATGCCATTCTTCCGCAAAGAGATTTTACCTCTGTTTCCAATGTAACTTATTTACTTCTTGGTAATGTAACGGTTCCATCTGGAATGACATTAACAATTAATGAGGGAATTGTAATTAAAGGTTATAACAGTTCTCATAGATTAATAATACAAGGAAAACTAACTGCTGATGGTACCGATGTAGATCCAATAGTGTTTACTTCAGCAAAGGACGATGGTTTTGGAAAACCGTTAGATACAAACAAAGATGGAACTGTATCTGTTCCGGCAATTGGAAATTGGGGCGGAATAGTTTTCGAAAATGGCAGTGACCCAACGTCAGTGATGGATAACTGCATTCTCCAATTTGGCAGCATGTCATCCAGTGTATATCACATTAATGGTGTTTGGGTTAATTCAGGGGGACTGACTTTAATAAACTCAAGTCCAACTATTACATACTCCACATTTAAGGATGTAAAATACGGGATATACGCTTTTGCATCATCAAACCCAACAATTGAAAATTGTAAATTTCAAAATTCAACCTATACACCAATTTTAATGTCTGTTTCTGCAAATCCAACTTTCTCTGGAAATACATTTACAAATTGCGGTATAACAGCTTTAGGAATTTGTGGTGAACACCTACCAACAAGTGGGACAATTTCTCAACGTAATGTTGCTGGGTACAACAATATTACGTACGCAATTATGGGAGATTTATATATTAATTCTGGTTCAAATGTAACTGTTGATCCAGGTGTAGTGATAAAGCCATGGAATAGTGTTGCTGTTTTTGTTGAAGGTGGTTTTAAGGCAGATGGAACTGAAGTAGATCCAATCGTTTTCACATCAATCAAAGATGATAATTTTGGAAATCCTGGCGATACAAACGGTGATGGAAACGCGACAGCACCTGCAGTAAATAATTGGGAAACAATTCACTTCAAATCAACAAGTGATGATGCATTTTCATTACTTGATAATTGTTTAATTAAATTTGGGGGTTCCAGTAGTAATGGTGCTGTAACCTATACTGATGCAGGTGCACCTATAACAAGCTCAACAATTTCAGATTCTCATTACGGAATTAAATGTAATGGAAGTTCTACCCCTAGTGTGGACTTGGTAACAATTCAAAATTGTAATTTTGATCCAATTGCGATGTCACTCAAATCAAATCCCACATTTTCAAATATTATATTCTCGGCTAATGGAAGTAGTGGCGTTAAAATTTTAGAAGGTACTCTTTCATCTGATGCAACCCTTTCAAAACGAAGCATTGCGGGATTTAGTAATATAGCATACATTGTTGATATCTTAACAGTTAGTCCAAATGCTACATTGACTATTGAACCAGGGGTTGTTATTAAATTTAACATTTACCATTACTATGGGATAACCGTTCAAGGTGCTTTAGTTGCAAATGGAAAACCAACAGAGAATATAGTTTTTACATCAATAAGAGATGATTCAAATGGTGGTGATACGAATAATGATGGAAATAATTCTGTTCCTGCAAAAGGGAACTGGAGAGATATTCAATTCCAATCATCAACATTAGATACTCTCAATTCACTTGAATATTGTTCTATAAGATATGGAGGCAACCGTTCATATCTATCTAACTATAATTGGGGTATAGTTCGAGTATTCAATGCAAATTTAAAAATGGATAATTGTATTGTTGAGCAATCATCATCTACTGGCATTGGAGTATTTGGAAGTGCAACACCTACTATTTCAAATACTGAGATTAACAATATTGAGTACACTCCTATCGCAATGAGTATGTTTTCAAATCCAACATTTTCAGGTAATAGCGCTCTTAATATTGGAATAATGGCATTGGGAATTGCAACTGAAAATTATTCTGTTGATGCTACGGTTCCAATTAGAACCTTTGGCGGCTATACTAATATTACATATTATTTATATGGAACAAGCACTGTAAATTCGGGAACAAGAATAGATATACCTGCCGGTGTAATTTTCAAGGGTGGAAGACTAAACATTAATGGAGGTTTAACAGTCTCTGGTTCTGTCACTGATCCTGTTGTTTTTACAGATGTGAAAGATGATAGTTACGGAAATCCCATGGACACAAATGGTGACGGTACTGCAACGTCTCCTTCTGCAACTGGAACTCGTATCCAGTTCTACGATGTAAGTGATGATGCAAATAGTACAATCGATAAGACAATATTTAGATATTCTGATATTGCTATTACATTAGATCAAGCATCCCCAACTTTGACTAACCTAACATTTAACAACAACAATTGGGGTGTTGACTTAATGGGCGTTTCCAATCCAGTATTAAATAATTCAGTTTTTGATGATTTAAAATTTGCTCCTTTCAGAACGTCTTTAGTTTCATATCCTGTTACAAGTGTTGGAAATACTATTTCAGGTTCAACTTATAGGGGAATCGGAGTTAGAGAAGAAACCTTAGTACAAGATGTAACATTACCTAAGCGTGATTTTGCAGGCATTACTAATATTTCATACATATTTGGAAATTATACAGTAGCCAGTAATGCTGTACTAACAATCGACCCAGGAGTAGTAATCAAATTTTTCCCAATCAAAAAACTAACTATTAAAAAAGGTTTACAAGCAATTGGTGGTTCAACGCCTGATAGTACAATTGTCTTTACAGATCTCAGAGATGATTTCTATGGAGGAGATACTAATTCAGATAGTACTGATACTACTCCTTGGAGTTCATATCAAGGTTGGTCCGGAATATATTTTGAAGATGAATCTCTAGATCCTTTATGTGTTATTGATAATTCTGTAATTCAATACGCAGGACTTTATTACTCTGGTGATAGAGGAGCAATTAACACTACAAATGCAAGTCCTACAATTACAAATTCTATATTAAAAGACAATTATCATGGGCTGGTTGCCAAAGGAGCTTCAAACCCAACAATAAACTATTGTGATATTTATCAAATTAGTGGATTGGGAGTAAAAAACGTTGATAAATCATTTGTAATAGATGCAGAAGATAATTGGTGGGGAAATGATACTGGTCCTACACATTCAGGAAACCCAGGCGGTACAGGGGTCGAGGTTACTGATGCTGTTAATTACGATCCATGGCTTGGTGCTGGAGCTTCAAATCCAATTATGGGAGATGTAAGTTTAAATGGTACTGTGCAAGCATTTGACGCATCAAAAGTACTTAAGCACGTTGTTGGTAGCGAGATTTTAAGCGCACTACAATTAAGTGTGGCAGATGTTTCCGGAGCTGGTGGTGTTACTGCTATGGATGCATCGCTAATTCTTCAATACTCTGTTGGCTTAATTACATCGTTCCCAGTTGAAGTTGGAAGTTCTATTCAGCCGGAGGCACCAAAAATGGATAACAAATCAAAACAATATTTAGCACTTCAAAAAGTTGAAAACACAATCTTATCAATTGCTGGAGCAACTGTAAATAGAGGTGAAGAATTCTCTATTCCAATAGATATTAGTAACACCAAGGGTGTAGTTGCAGTACAAATAGAAATAGATATTAATGGAGAATTATATTCGCTAAAAGATGTTTCGTTAGCGGATGAATTTTCTGATTACAACATCAGTTATGCATTTAACGAAGATACAGAGAAGTTAATAATTGCTATTGCTGGCACAAAACCGATGGAAGAAGAAGGAAATATTCTTACTCTTAATCTATTAGCCAACGAAGAGATTCGTGGAAATGTAACCGAAGAATTGGCCGTTTCAAAATTCCTGGCTAATGAAAGCAATTTTACAAAAGGTGTTTTCTCAGAATCAATTCAGTTTGTTGGAAAACCAACAACATATAGTTTAGAACAAAACTATCCCAATCCATTTAATCCATCTACAACCATATCTTACAAAATTCCAGATGATAACGTAGATGTTAAATTGGTTATTTATAATATTAAAGGAGAGGTTGTAAATACATTAGTTAACACATCTCAAAATGCAGGCACTTACAAAGTAACTTGGAAAGCCACAAATGATTATGGTGGAAAAGTTTCTACAGGTGTTTACATTTATAGAATAACTGCTGACAAATTCTCTTCAACAAAAAAACTAATGGTTCTTAAGTAAATTGTTTAATTAATGAGCGATAGTTTACTATCGCTCAAAAACAAATGGATAGAAAATGAAAAAATTATTAAAAATAATATATTTGCTATTGCTTCCGCTCTATTCTACTTTTGGACAAGGTCTAATAGGTGTATCTATTCTTGATACAAACATGGTTGTAGGAGATACAATATTTGTTCCTATTTATGTTGATAGTACTTTAACTGGAGAAAATGTTTCATCATTCAATTTACAGTTTGGTTTTAATGATTATTATTTTATTGTTGATTCAGCATATTCAGACGGAACAATAACGGCAGGATGGGGAGATGTAGCTTACAACACTAGCACAGAAGATAGAATATCTGTTGCGGCAGCTGGATCCACGAATCTAACTGGTACCGGAATTCTTCTATATTTAAGAGTTAGAGCAATTAGGCCTGGTACTACAAATCTTTCATTCACAGATACAACATATAATTACTTTAATGAAGGAAGCCCAAGAGTATTATTAGATTATGGACGCATTGCAATAACTGCAAAGCCCACAATAAGTGTATATCCAAATTCTGAAATTCTTACAACTGGAGATACGAAACAGTTTTCAGCCTCATCTGGAACGGCACCATATTCTTGGAGCGTTACTAATGGTTCGGTAGCCACTATTGATCCCAATGGGCTACTAACAGCAACGAGCAAAGGGACAACACAAGTTGTTGCCCAAGATGAAAATGGAATTATTGATACAACAGATGGAGTTGTTGAGATAAGAGCGTTTGAATTGAGTTCAAGAGACACATCCCACTATCAAGGTCAAACGGTTGATATTCCAATTTACACAACTGACTTGACAGGATTGAATTATACAGCAGGAAAATTCACACTTGAACTTAATCAAACAATATTAACTCCATTGGAAATTATTACAGCAGGAACTTTGCTAAGCGGATACTCTACTCCAGCCTTTGAGTTTCGTGATGGAAAACTAAACATTGCGTTTGCTGGTGTTACTCCTTTGGCTGGCTCAGGGGTATTAATGGTAGTTCGATATCAAATAACATCAGAAAATTCGAATAACACATATCTAACATTCTCAGATTTATTGTTTAATGAAAATGATATTGGAAATGGAGTGCGCTCATATTTTAACACATTAGCATTAGCAAATCTAAACATTTCACCTTCTACAGGAAGTTTGTTAGCGGGTGAAACATTACAGTTTAGTGCTTCAAATGGAATTGAGCCTTATTCTTGGAGTGTTAGTAATCCAACCCTCGCTACTATTGATGCTACTGGCCTACTCACTGCAGTTAAAGGGGGAGTGGTAACGGTTTCCGCAGAGGATGCATTTGGTGGCTCTGGTAGTTCGGGAAACATAAATCTGTATGATACAGAAGTTACAATTCCAGATACAACTTCTGATATTGGTTCAGTTATTGATCTACCAATTTATATGGCTGATTTATCATCTGGGTTCTCAATTGTTTCTATGCAGACAGATATTCTTTTTGATTCATCAAAAGTTAAATTTGATCAGGTTGTTACTTCTGGTGCTTCTACTGATGGATGGTCTTTCTCGGTTAATGATATGGGAAACAAGGTTGTTATTGCTGGTGCTAATACAAGTGGATTCAATACAGCTGGAGCAATTGTTAAATTGAGATTTAATGTTTCTCCAAAAGGTTTGGACGGAAATTACACCAACGTTTCATTAGAAAATTTCTTGTTTAATGAAGGTTCTCCAAATGCAAGAATTGAAAATGGAAGAATAACTATTGCAACAGTTCCAGACGCACCAACCGGATTGATCGCAACAGCTTTGGGAAGTAATCAGCTAAGTTTGGCGTGGATTGATAATTCCAACAACGAATCTGGTTTCAAAGTAGAAAGGAAAACAGGAGCTGCCGGCACATGGAGTCAAATAGCAGCGGTTTCTCAAAATATTACTTCTTATATAAATTCCGGTTTGGCTGTTTCAACTGAATATTTCTATAGAGTTAGGGCATATAATAGTGTTGGTGATTCCGAATATTCAAACGAAGCTAGTGCAATTACATCTGATGGAACACCTGAAGCCCCAACTAACTTAGGAGTAATTTTAGATGCCGCTGATAGTAGTGGAACTATAAGTGTTTCTTGGATAGATAATTCTACTGACGAGCTTGGCTTTATTCTTGAACATTCAATAAATACGGGCGGCACATGGACACAGGTTGCTTCACTCAGCGCTAATGAAACTTTTTATGCACATACTAATTTAGTTGATGGAACTGAATATTTTTATAGGGTGGCAGCATTTAATGGTAATGGAAACTCTACATATTCAAATGTGGAGTCAGAAATTACAATTATGAATCCACCAACTGAATTAGAATCTCTGATTCTAGTAAAATCTCTGATTCCACAAACCACAAGTAATGTAGTAGCTTTAGTCTGGAATGATGAATCTGAAAGTGAAGAGGGATATATTATTGAACGTAAAGAAGGTACGTCAAAATTCACCCCAATTGATACTGTTGGAGTAGGAGTTGAATTTGTTGAAGATTTTGATGTAATTCTAGGTGTAACTTATACTTATCGTGTTAAAGGATATAATTCAAAGACAGAATCTTATTATTCAAATGAGTTTGGAATTACTTTGGTTGGTGTAAATTCCGAAGAAAATATTCCAAGTAAATTTGAACTATCGCAAAATTATCCAAATCCATTTAATCCTTCAACAATGATTAGATTTAGTCTTCCGGAAGCAAGTTTTGTGAATATAACAATCTATAACTTATTAGGTGAAAAGGTCCGCACTCTTCGTAACAAAAATGTTGAAAGCGGTTATCACGAAATGACATGGAATGCAACAAATGTTCCCAGCGGAATTTATTTAATTTCGATACGGTTTGAATCAAATTTTTCACACCAAACACATTCCTTTACAAAAAAAGCAATTCTTCTAAAATAAAAAATATACGAGCCTATCAATTTTGGTAGGCTCATATATCTGCCCAAATCACTTCTCATTAAATCTAAATTATACATTTGTTGTGAATAAAAATTTTGCAAAACACTCATTTATGAATATTTATACTAAACTTACAAAATAGATGCGGAACTTATTGAGGAGTAATACGTCTAAATTTGTTGCCAAAATATTGCGTGGAAATAATGAAACAATTTGCAAAAATAATAACATTTAGTCTGTTAATTGTCTTTGTTGGATGTCAAAAACAAGGATACAAAACAGAAATTATCCCCATTGAGGATTTCTTCAAAAATCCCCAAAACACCCAGTTTATTCTCTCTCCGGATGGAAAAATTTTAGCCTATCTAAAACCATGGGAAAACAGATTAAACCTTTTTGTAAAAGATCTCACTTCGAAAGTAGAAACTCAAATTACAAAAGAAAAGAATCATGACATCCAAAACATATTTTGGGTTAATAATTCAAATATTATATACTCAATTGATAAATATAATAATGACAATAATTCATTAGTCTGTATTTCTATTGATAAAGAGAAGACCAAGGAGTTAAATAATTCAAAAAACTCAAATGCGTATGTAATAAATACTCTGCCAGAATTTGAAAATGAAATAATTATTCAGACGAATGAAAGGGACCCTAAGAATTATGATGTATATCGTTATAATTTATCTAGTGATAAGAAAATAATAATTGGTCGAAATCCCGGAAATATTACTAGGTGGTTAACTGATCATAATGGAAAGCTCCGTGTTGCGATTTCAACGGATGGGGTAAATCGAGGAGTGCTATATAGAGATAAAGAGAGTGAGAATTTCAAAAAAATTAAAAGCGTAAACTTCACGAATGTTTTCCATCCAGTACTTTTTAGTGCCGACAACAAGAATGTTTATGTTCTCTCTAATGCGAAGAGCGATAGAACTGCTCTTATAAAATATGACATAAAAAAGGATTATGAGACTGAATTTGTTTATGAACATCCAGAAGTTGACATCGAATATGTTCATTATTCTATTATAGATAAAAGATTAACTGGCGTTTCATTTGTAAGCTGGAAAAGAGAATTCAATTTTTGGGATGAAAGAAGGAACAAGATTCAAAAAAGTCTTGAATGGAAAATTCCTAATATGGAATTAAATGAAGTCGGTACAGATTACGATGAAAAAACATATTTAATAAGAGCATCCTCAGATGAATCTTATGGTGCATATTATTTATATGATGTAACAAATGATTCTTTGGAAAAGATCTCGGAGATATCTCCTTGGTTAGAAAATTTTGAGTTCTCAAAAATGAAACCAATTCGATTTAAATCAAGAGATGGATTAACAATTAATGGTTACCTAACCCTCCCCAAAATGGAGATAATGGAAAACCTTCCTGCAGTTGTTTTAGCTCATGGTGGCCCTTGGTACAGAGACAAATGGGGATTTGATAAAACAGTGCAATTGCTTGCCAACAGAGGCTATGCAGTGCTCCAAGTCAATTATAGAGGCTCCGAAGGATATGGAAAAGAATTCTGGAAAAAAGGATTTAAGGAGTGGGGCGGAACTATGCAGGATGATGTTACCGATGGTGTT
>Ga0164315_10001031_pt1 | contig 20505 bp, 16 predicted proteins | sample GuaBasSedimGuay6_FD_113737 | JGI IMG/M metagenome (GOLD analysis project Ga0164315, IMG submission 113737) | Subseafloor sediment microbial communities from Guaymas Basin, Gulf of California, Mexico - Guay6, Core 4569-2, 0-3 cm | ecosystem: Environmental > Aquatic > Marine > Hydrothermal vents... | reverse complement strand
TTGCTGTTGGCCTATATGACAACCCACAATCTTTCGCACCATCGGCGTAGAGCTACGTAGTGATGTCACCGCGGACGAAGCGGTGGCCATTGGCGCCTCTATCCAGGGTGGTGTACTGGTCGGCGACGTGAAAGACGTCCTGTTGCTGGACGTGACCCCGCTGACCCTGGGTATTGAGACCATGGGTGGTGTGGCTACTTCATTGATCGAGAAGAACACGACGATTCCCACCAAGAAGTCGCAAATTTTCTCCACTGCGGATGACAACCAGAGCGCCGTGACCATTCATGTGGTGCAGGGTGAGCGCAAGCAGGCTACCGGGAACAAATCACTGGGTCGCTTCGACCTGGCCGATATTCCGCCGGCGCCGCGCGGCATGCCCCAGATCGAGGTAACTTTCGACCTGGACGCCAACGGTATCCTGCACGTGTCTGCCAAAGACAAGGCTACTGGCAAGGAGCAATCGATTCGCATCACCGCTTCGGGTGGTTTGAGCGATGAAGACATCGAAGGCATGGTAGCCGATGCCGAGGCTAACGCTGAGACTGATGCCAGGTTCGAGGAACTGGTCGCCTCGCGCAACACCTGCGATGGCCTGGTTCACGCGGCGAAGAAGACCATCGAAGAAGCCGCTGAGCACGCCACCGACGAAGAAAAGACAGCTATCGAAGCGGCCATCTCCGAGGCGGAAGACGCGCTCAAGGCCGACGATAAGGATGCCATCGACGCGGCGGCCACCAAACTGACCGAAGCAACCGGTCCTGTGGCGCAGAAAATGTATGCGGCGCAGGCAGCTGCAGCCGAAGGTGAGGCGGCTGACGCCGGCGCTGAACAGGCTGAACCTGCCGGTGACGATGTGGTCGATGCGGAATTCGAGGAAGTGAAGGACGACAAGGAGTAGGTGGGAGGCGCACCTCGGGGAGGCCATTCTCCGGGGGGCGTTTCGATAACGGGACGGACTTGAAGTGCGTCCCGCCAAATGACCAAGACAACGCGGGACATGAGTGCCCGCGCAGTCGTTTCAGAATGAGCGGGAGGCTGGCCTCCCCATAAGAAGCTGCAAGAGTTTATGTCAAAACGCGATTATTATGACGTTCTCGGTGTCGACAAGACTGCCGCCGAAAAGGAAGTCAAGAAGGCTTACCGCCGGGTGGCAATGAAATATCACCCGGATCGCAATCCGGATGATCCCGATGCGGATGAGAAGTTCAAGGAAGCCACTGAGGCCTACGATGTCCTGATGGACAGCCAAAAGCGCGCGGCCTATGACCAGTATGGCCATGCTGGGGTTGACCCCAGCATGGGCGGTGGCGGGTTCGGCGGCGGCAATTTCAGCGACATTTTTGGCGATGTTTTTGGCGACATATTCGGTGGGGGTGGCGGCCGCGGTGGAGCACAGCGTGGCGCTGATCTGCGCTATACCCTGGATATTTCCCTGGAAGATGCGGTCAGGGGCGCCACGGTTGAGATTCGAGTCCCCAGCCTGAGCACCTGCGAGCCCTGCGGTGGCTCTGGTGCCAAAAGGGGCAGCTCGCCCACCACCTGTGGCACCTGTGGCGGTGCGGGCCAGGTGCGTATGCAGCAGGGCGTATTTCAGGTGCAACAAACCTGCCCTGCCTGCCGTGGTCGCGGCAAGACCATTACCGACCCTTGTACCGTGTGCCGTGGTCAGGGTCGGGTAGAGAAGACCAAGACACTCTCGATCAAAGTGCCGCCGGGTGTTGATACGGGCGATCGCATTCGCTTGTCCGGTGAAGGCGAGGCGGGGCCGGAAGGTGGTCCGTCCGGTGATTTATTCGTGCAGATGTCGGTCAAGCAGCATGCTATTTTTGAACGCGATGGCAAGAATTTGTATTGTGAGGTGCCTATTACGTTTGTGGATGCCGCCCTTGGTGGTGAGTTGGAGGTGCCGACCCTGGGCGGTCGCGTTAAGCTTAAGATTCCTCCCGAGACACAGACCGGTAAGTTATTTCGCCTGCGTGGCAAGGGTGTTAAGCCGGTGCGCGGCGGCAGTGTTGGTGACTTGTTGTGCCGGGCAGTGCTGGAGACGCCGGTCAAGCTGAACAAAGCACAGAAAGCGCTGCTGGAGCAGTTTCAGGAGAGCCTGGGAGCGGCTGGACATACCCAGTCTCCTCGCCAGACCAGTTGGTTAGACGGGGTAAAAAGTTTTTTTGATGATATGAAAATATGACAACGCGAATCGCTATTACCGGCGCTGCCGGACGTATGGGACGCATGCTGATCGAGGCAATTGACCTGGTGGCTGAATTGCAGCTCACTGGCGCCATCGAACGACCGGATAGCAGCTTGCTGGGCGCAGATTCCGGCGAACTTGCCGGGCAGGGTAAAAGCGGTGTGCCGATAGTGGGGTCCCTGGCGCAAGTGATGGATGATGTTGATGTGTTGATCGACTTCACTATACCTGCCGCAACCATGGCCAATGTGGCTCTATGTGCCGAGCACGGTGTGGCAACGGTGATCGGTACCACCGGGTTTACTCCGCAGCAGCAGAGCGCAATCGAACAGGCCGCGGGTCACGTGCCCATATGCAAAGCCACCAATTTCAGTACTGGTGTCAATGTGTGCTTCCAATTGCTGGATATGGCTGCCCGGGCGCTGGGTGATGATGTGGATGTCGAGATATACGAGGCACATCATCGCCACAAAATTGATGCGCCTTCCGGGACCGCCCTTAGCATGGGGGAGGTGGTGGCCAATGCACTGGGCCGCGATCTGCACAAAGTCGCCGTCTATGGACGGCAAGGACAGACCGGTGCGCGTGAACGCGAGACCATTGGCTTTGCCACAGTACGGGGCGGCGATATCGTCGGAGACCACACCGTGACTTTTGCCGCAGAAGGGGAGCGTGTGGAGATTACCCATAAGGCTTCCAGTCGGATGTCTTTTGCCCGTGGTGCGGTGCGCGCGGCGGGTTGGCTGGTCGGGCAGAATGCGGGCCTGTATGACATGCGCGATGTGCTCGGCTTTACTGGGCCGACTAGCTTAGCTTAAGGAGAGCGCGCGGTGAGCGATTTTATCGTCAATATCGATGAGAGCAATGCGGCCCGGCTGCTGATTGAGGAGTCGCATAACAGGCCCGTGGTAGTCGATTTTTGGGCGCACTGGTGCGAACCCTGCAAGGTGCTGATGCCGCTGCTGGAAAAGATCGCCAACGAATACCAGGGCGCCTTCCTGTTGGCCAAAGTCAACGCCGATGAGCAGCAGATGATCGCCCAGCAGTTTGGTGTGCGCAGCCTGCCAACGGTAATGGTAATCCAGAATGGTCAGCCGGTAGATGGCTTCAGCGGCGCCCAGCCCGAAGCCCAGGTGCGGGAAATGCTGGAAAAATATCTACCCAAACCCTGGGACGGGTTGTTGCAGTTGGCCCAGGAAGCGATAGAGCAGGAGAACTTCGCTCAGGCCCTGACGCCCCTACGACAGGCCTGGGAGGAATCCGGTAAGCTCTATGAGATTACGGTAGTCTATGTACACGCCTTGATCGAGTGCCTGCGCCTGGATGAAGCCGAAGCAATTCTGAATGGCATTCGCATGGCAGACCAGGATACCACCTATGAACAGCTTTGCGCCCAGTTGGAGATCAAGCTTGAGGCGGCCAAGTCTCCGGAGATCGAGGCTCTTGAACGGCAGCTGGTGGCGAATCCAGACGATCTGGATGTGCAGTACCAGTTGGCGGTACAGTACACCGATGCCGGGCAGTTCAAGAACGCGATGGAGAACTTCGTCGCCATCCTGTGCAGGGATCTGGAGCACGGCGACGGCGCCACCAAAAAATTGCTGTTAGATACCATTGCCAGCCTTGGCAAAGGAGACCCTCTGGCGGCCCTGTACCAGCGTAGGCTGTATAGCCTGCTGCATTAATTCTTAACTCTTTCTCCCCGGCGCGTATGGCTCCGGCTGTAGTGCGGGAGGCTCACTGCCGAATTTTCCTGTTCCGCGATGTCCTGTAGGGTCAACAATTCTGTGCGCCACAATCCTTGTTAGCCAGGCCCGCCGGGCTTATATGTATGGTCGGGCGTCCACTATTTATGGCGGCTCCAACGAAGTACAGAAGAATATTATTGCCAAGGCCGTGCTGGGCCTGTAATCCCGCTGGGTGTCAGTTGAGAGAAGTTACAGAGAGGTAAGCGAGATGAATTTTGATTTTACCGAAGAGCAGGTCATGCTGCGCGATAGTGTGGCGCGCTTCATTGCGGACAACTACGACTTCGACACGCGCCAGAACATTGCCGGGTCAGATGAGGGCATGAGCCGTGACAACTGGCAGACCTTCGCTGAACTGGGTTGGCTGTCGATTCCCTTCGCAGAGGAGCACGGCGGCTTCGGCGGTAGTGCGGTGGATATCATGCTGATGATGGAACAACTGGGCAAGGGTCTGGTGCTGGAGCCTTACCTGGCCACAGTATTGCTGTTTGGCGGGCTGTTGCAACAAGGTGGCAGTGTCGAGCAGCAGGCAGACTATATCCCCAAAATCGTCGACGGTAGTTGCCTGGGGGCTTTCGCCTATCTGGAGCGGCAGAGCCGTTTTGAGTTGGCGGATGTGAAAACCAGCGCTCTGGCTCACGGTGACGGTTATAGCCTGAATGGCGAAAAAGTAGTTGTTTTTAACGGCGCCAATGCCGATCATGTCATCGTCTGCGCCCGTACCAGTGGTAAGGCGGCGGACGAACAGGGCATCAGTCTGTTTCTGCTGGCGACGGATGCTCCCGGAGTGGAAAAACTCAGCTACCGCATGATGGATGGACAGGTGGTCGCCAATCTGGTGTTTACCGATGTGCAGGTGCCCGCGGCCAACCTGGTGGGCGAGTTGGATGGGGGTTACCACCTGCTGGAATCAGTGGTTATGGACGCCAGCCTGGCCGTGGCGGCCGAAGCGGTCGGTATAATGGAGCAGCTCAATGCCAAGACCCTGGAATATACCAAGACACGGGAACAGTTTGGTGTAGCGATTGGCAGTTTTCAGGCGTTGCAGCACCGTATGGTTGATACTTTTATGGCTTACGAGCAGACCAGGTCACTGTTGTATCGTGCAGTATGTGTCATGACCGATGAGCGGGAAGATGCCGCTACTGCCATCCACGCCCTAAAGGTTATGGTGGATCGCGCTGGCAAGCAGGTGCTCGGAGAGGCCATCCAGTTGCATGGCGGTATGGGAATCACTGATGAACTGGATATCGGCCATTACGCCAAGCGACTGATGATGATCAACACAAGTTTTGGCAATGGCGATCATCATCAGGCAAAATTCAGCGCCTTGCGTTATAACTAGTGGAGCGCTATAAATCAGGCCATCAATGTTTGGCCACTACTGGAGCACAACTATGAAATTAGGCTTTCTGCTGAGTTATTCCGGCAAGCAAATTCATATACCTATGGACCTGATAAAACAGGCTGAATCCATGGGTTACGATTCCGTGTGGACCGCCGAGGCCTATGGCAGCGATGCCGTGACCCCGGCTGCCTGGGTGTTGGCCCAGACCGAGAAAATCAAGGTGGGTACCGCCATCATGCAAATGCCGGCACGCACGCCAGCGATGTGTGCCATGACGTCGATGTCCTTGCAGCAATTATCCGGTGGGCGGTTTATCGCCGGCCTGGGCGCCTCGGGTCCGCAAGTAGTTGAAGGCTGGCACGGTGTGCCCTACGGCAAGCCGGTAACCCGAACCAGGGAATATATCCAGATCATGCGCAAGATTATGGAGCGCGAAGCCCCGGTGGAGTTTGATGGCCAGATGTATCAGCTGCCCAATACGGGCGAGGGAACCACTGGTTTCGGTAAGCCGCTGAAATCGATTCTGGGTGCCTGCCCCGATCTTCCCATCTATACCGCGTCCATTACCCCGGCGGGTTTACGCTGTGCCGGCGAAGTGGCGGATGGAGTATTCCCGGTGTGGATGGACCCCAATAAATACGATATTCTGGGTGAGCATCTGGAAGCGGGTTTTGCCAGGGCAGGCAATGGCAAGAGCCTGGAGAACTTCGAAGTGGCCCCTTTTGTCATGGTCGCCGCGAACGATGATCTGGATGCGGCCTTTGATTCACTAAGGCCCTGGTTGGCTCTGTACATCGGTGGAATGGGGGCCAAGGACAAAAATTTCTATCACAATTACGCTACCCGCCTGGGTTATGGCGATGTGGCGGATCGCATTCAAGACCTATACCTCTCCGGCCAGAAAGTAGAGGCAGCAGCGTTGGTACCAAACGAGTTGCTGGATGAGGTGGCACTGATAGGCTCACACGACAGGATTAAAGAGCGACTGGCTCCCTGGAAAGAGGCGGGCAAACGCGGTGAGGTTGGCTCTATGTTGCTGAGTGTCCACGATCCAGTCATATTGGAGTTGTTCGCCAGAGAATTGCTTTAGTGCAGGTAGCCGACAAGGTCGTAATCGTTACCGGTGGTGCCAACGGTATTGGCAAGGCGCTGTGCGAACGATTTCACCAGGAGGGTGCTCGCAAAGTCGTTGTCGCCGATCTGGAGCAGGCCAATGCGCTAGCGGTGGCAGCCGTTGTCGATGGTGATGCCCATGGCGTTGATGTGCGCGATGAAGAGCAGATCAAGGCCATGGTGGCTGACGTTGAAGCTCGCTACGGAAGGGTAGATCTTTTTTGCAGTAACGCCGGTATTATCGCGTTTGACGGTGAACCCTGGTGGGCAACATCGGCACCCAACGCAACCTGGCAGGCCATGTGGGACATTCATGTGATGTCGCACGTGTATGGCGCCAGAGCCTGCCTACCTGGCATGCTGGAACGTGGCGAAGGTTACATGCTCAATACCGCTTCAGCGGCGGGATTGCTGAACCAGATCGGCGACGCCGCCTATTCCACCACCAAGCACGCGGCCATCGGTTTTGCCGAGGCCCTGGCAATTACCCACGGCGACGATGGCATCAAGGTTTCCGTATTGTGTCCGCAAGCCGTCGCCACCCGTATGATCGCTGATGTCGGCGAAGGCGATGGCGGAACCGCTGGAGTCGACGGTGTATTGACAGCCCAACAAGTGGCGGATGAAGTTGTGCGGGGACTCGCGGCTGAAACATTCCTGATTCTTCCTCACCAGCAGGTCGAGGAATACAGGCAACGAAAGGCCGCGGATTATGATCGCTGGCTGGGCGGTATGCGCAAGTTGCGTTTTAATCATAGCCCGGCTGCGGTTACCGAGATTACTTAATGGCGACTATCTATCTCATAAGGCATGGTCAGGCGTCCTTTGGGGCGGCCGATTACGATAAGCTCTCCGAGCTGGGCTGCAGGCAGGCCCGGGTGGTGGGCGAATATCTGAGTGAATGCGCTATCAATTTTGATGCGGTGTACAGCGGGGATCTGTTGCGACAACGGGAGACGGCCCGGCTGGCCATCGCCAGCCAACCGGGAGAAGTGACCCACCATATAGATCCCCGTTTCAATGAGATCCGGAACGACGAGCAACTGAAGCACCTTATGCCGGAGGTGGTGAAAACCAATCCGGCGATGCGGGCTCTGGTTGAGCGCGGCCTCAGTGCAAGCAAGGATTACCAAAAGGCGATCGACGCGGTATTCAACTACTGGGTGTCGCCCCGGTGCGACGACTCGCGTATCCAGAGCTGGGCTGATTATTCCGGTGGTACCCGCCAGGCCATGCAGGAAGTGATGCAGAGCCAGGGTGGTGGCAAGACAGTGGGAATTTTTGCCTCTGGCGGTACTATAGCGACCATTGTCGCCCAGGTGCTGGGGCTTGGGGGTGAGGCCACCTATCAGTTCTATGAGCCTATGTTTAACTGCTCGGTGAGCCAGCTATTTTACAGCGGCACCAGGGTCTCCCTGTCCTACTTCAATGACTGTTCCTTTCTACAGGTACTGGGTGCGCAGAAGAGCGAGAACCTGGTTTCCTACCGCTGAGTGACTGGCATGGCTATGGATATCTTTCTGGTAAGGCATGGAGAAGCGGCGGCGAGTTGGGGGGAGTCCAGCGACCCTGGTCTCAGCGAACTTGGCATGTTGCAAGCTGAACGGGCAGCGCAAAGCCTGCGTGAACTGGTTCCTGGCGATATCCAACTGCTGAGCAGTCCGCTGGCCCGCGCCCGCGAGACCGCTGCTCCGCTGGCGAAGAAGTTAGAGTTGCCTGTGCGGCTTTGCAATGTCTTTCGTGAAATTCCCGCTGCGGTCCCCCTGGCGCAGCGCCAGAGCTGGTTGCGGCAATTCATGCAGCAACATTGGGGCGAACAACCGGAGCACTTATGTGAATGGCGCGCCGCCGCATCGCAGCAATTATTGGATTTACGCCAACCCGCGGTCGTCTTTAGTCATTTTCTGGTTATCAATGCAATCGTCGGTCAGGTGCTGGGGCGCACTGAAACGCTCTGTTTCCGGCCTGACAACGGCTCTATTACCCGGCTGCGCCATACCGGGACGAGCCTGGAACTGGTTGCCCTGGGTGAAGAAAAGGAGACCGTGGTCTACTAAGGATCAAGCGGGTGGAGCCCAGTGCTCCGCCGGCACTCGGGCTGTCCATGGGGCGGGCGCCGTGCGCTATTGGCGGGGTAACAACCCGTTGAAGAATACATCGAAATAGTCGATAGCTGCAGCGTCGATGCCATCCACTTTACGCCACAAGTTGATATCCATGGCGGCATTTGTCGCCCCGGCAATTAAATTCTGGGCTACGAAAGTACTGACGGGACGTACGCTGCCATCCTTGATTCCTTCACGTATAAAGTCCCCAAAACATGCGTTGGCTTTGTCGGTGCGCTTCAGTATTTGTAGCCTGCGCTCTATGGGGAGTGCGGTAATTGTATTGTATCGTATGAGCGGGCCTTCTTTGGAATTCTGGATGTAAAAGATACGCCGGCAGGTCATCTCGACTTTCTCCAGTCCCCGACTCTCGCAGAGGATGGCCTGTTCGTGTATACGGTCTATGATGTCCTGGGAGCGGCGGTAGCAATTGAGCAGCAGGTCTTCCTTGTTCTTGATGTGATAATAGAATGCGCCCTTGGATACATTCAGGTGTTCGGCGATTTCATCCAGGGAGGTGCCATTAAAGCCCTGTCTGTTGAAAAACCGGGTGCCGGTCTTGAAGAACGCCTCCTGTTTGAGGCGGTTCTGCTCCTGGCGGTTAAAGCCTTGTAGCGCGTTAGCTCCTGCACCGTCGTAGTTGATATCGGTAGGCTGATATTCTCCGGGCCCCGCAAATATTCCGTGTGCCAGTATATCGAGCGCTTCTTTGGCGGTGTCGCGTACTTGCTCCAGAGGCATGTTGTGTAGCCAGGAGAAAGTCCAGTCTACTGAGCCCAGTATCGCACGGGTTATTGAGGTGGACTCACCCTGACGCAGGGAGCCGTCTGCAATACCCTGACGGATATATCGACGGATACGCCTGAACATGGCGATATATCGCGCTTCCACTTCCTCGCGGTGGGGACCCTTCAGAGTGGCGATTTCCAATAGAGCTGCGATGTGTGGCCCGCGACCCTCCTGGGCTGCCAGCCAGTTATCGAAATGCTGTAGAAAGAATGCGGAGGTACGATCGATGGCCGCAGAGTGTTTTTTTCTCGATCGCATCGAGGTTGTTGTGATGATGCTCCAGCGCCGCCATATAGCACTGGTAAATGAGCTCTTCCTTGCTTTTAACATAATAATAGAGACTGGTTTTGGTAAAGCCCAGACTTGCGGCTATATCACGCAGCGTAGTGGCGCGCGAGCCCTTGTAGTTAAACAGCTTGGCCGCCTGCGACAGGATGGCCATGCGCTTGGCATCATGCTGAGCCGTGCGATTGAATGGCGATGATTGGCTGCTTTGGCCGGAAGACGTGTCTGCTGTCATGGAGCTGGTGTCTGGCGGTCGGGTTGACCCAACCCCAGTGTAGCTACCTACCAATAATTCTAATATTCCAACTTTAAGTATTTTTTTTGTCGTTGTCTATAGTGCTGTGGATCAGGCCAGCTTTGTACACTCCCGGTGGCGAAAACAGTCCACGGTATGATCATTTAGCATACCGGTAGCCTGCATATGTGCGTACATGATGGTTGATCCGACGAAGGTAAACCCTCGTTTTTTCATGTCTTTACTGAGGGCATCGGAAATAGCACTGGTGGCGGGCAACTCGCCCACGGATTTCCATTTGTTCTGTATCGGCTGACCGTCGACAAAGTCCCATATATAGTCAGAAAAGCTACCTCGTTCCCGCTGCACCTGCAGGAAGGCGTGGGCATTTTTCCTGGCGCCGTAAACTTTGAGGCGATTGCGGATGATGCGAGGGTCCTGCAGCAACTTGTCCAGCTTGTTGTCACTGTAGCGGGAAAGTTTTTTCGCATTGAAGTTATCGAACAAAGCACGGTAGCCCTCTCGTTTACGCAATACCGTAATCCACGCCAGCCCCGCCTGGGCACCCTCCAGTATCAGAAATTCGAATAGGGTTTGGTCGTCGCGTACAGGCACGCCCCACTCTTCGTCGTGATATTTGATGTATAGCGGGTCGTCCCCGCACCACTCGCAGCGTGTCGGCATTGGTTTGGCTCCGTTGGCTGTTCAGTATGATGCGCCCGTTCTGCAGAGTCCACAGTTTGGGCGCGGTAGTGGTAGTCGGTGTGTAGCTGTGTCACACTTGATGGACAATTCCGGATGGTAATAAGATGACAGATTCGATCCTTTACAGCCGTGCCGGCCATGTAGGTCGGTTGGTTTTAAATAATCCCAAGCGACACAATTCGCTGGGTCAGGAACAATTGGAAGGAATCCGGGCGAGCCTGGCTGAAGTGACTGCCGATGAACAGGTGCGTGTGCTGATTGTTACCGGAGCGGGGGAAAAGACCTTCTGTGCCGGCGCGTCCTTGCAGGAGTTGGGTGCCGGGCAGATAAGCAGCGAATTCTTCCAGTCGACGACCGATCTACTGGCCAATCTGGCCATCCCCACCGTCTGCGCCCTGAATGGCAATGTGTTCGGGGGTGGGGTAGAGCTCGCGCTTTGTTGCGATTTTCGTATAGGCATTGAGGGCAGTCGTATGCGTGTGCCCGCTGCTGCCATCGGGTTGTGCTACCCGCCGCCTGGCATCCAACGGTATGTTGAACGCCTGGGTGTAAACCTCGCCAAGCGAATATTGATGGCATCTGAGGCCTTCGATGCAGAGGCGATGCTGGATATCGGTTTTCTGGACCATTTGGTGTTGCCCGGACAGCTGGAGGAGGCGACTAATGATCTTGCGCTACATATAGCGAGCCTGGCCCCGTTGGCTGTTCGCGCTATGAAGGAGATTCTGCATCAGGCTGCCTCTGGAGGTATAGACAATGAGCAGGCACAGAGGCTAGACCAACTCTGTGCTGATTCGGAAGATCTCCAGGAAGGTTTTAGCGCCCAGCGGGAAAAGCGCAAGCCCCGCTTCAAAGGCAAGTAACACCATCAGGTTGTTGGGGAAAGTGGGCCGTGGCAGTTCAGTTGCCTATCGACTGCCATCCAGGGAAATCCGAGCTTTGCCAACCAATTTAATCCTGCTAATTCCGTTTTCAGGCGCGCCACACTGGCCGCGCTGCACGCAGTGAGGCAATTGTCCGCGATAACGGCGACACTGAGTAAACCGAGAACAGGCTGGCCATCCACTGGGCTTAAAGCACGGCCGAAGCGCTCTCCACCCTGACTGACTGCGCGTTCAAAGTCACCGCGCATGGCATAGCCTTTGTGATTCAGTTTCAGCCGGGTAATCGCGGTACGGCTTCCTCTGGGGAAACGTACACCAACCAGCCAGTTTGCGCCATCGGGCTGCTTGCCAATCGTCGCGATGTCTTTATCCATCTCGATAAGTGCGTTACTCACCCCACTTTGCAGCAAAATCTTGCATACCGAGTCTATGGTGTAAGGGCGAATGCAGTTGTTGAGATCTATCAACATGCCTTTTCCGCTGAGACGCGCACCGTCTTCGCCGATTTCCAGGTGGCGCCAGCCCACCAGATTCAGCATCCCTCGGAGTTGCTCCGCGCTGGCGAGCAAGCGGCCTTTATCGTCATAGCAATTTTGTAACAGCCGGGTAGTGGGGTCAAACATGTGTTTGCTCTCATCCCACAGGGCTGCTACATACTGAAAAAGGCTGCGCACCTCCGCATCGAGAGGGGTAAATACGCCCGTTCCAGCTTCCCGATTAATGCGGCTAATAACACTTTCTGGCTCATAAGAGCTAAATTTGATCTCCAGCCGGCGGATCTCTTCCTGAGCCAGTGCTAGCAGTTGTGCGCCGCGCCCAGCACTGTTATTGACAAGCAGGTGACAGGAGCCGCCAAATGCCTGTATTCGACTTGCAGATTTCTCCGCGATCACCAGCGAGGTTTCGTTTGATTTAGTTTAGTGGGGTAAAGCATGCCGATACCATTAGTGTCTTTGGTTGTGCCCGGTGATCATCACACATAATGTAACATCGACACAGGTTAACTGACCAGACAGGACAGGACTGATGTGTGAAGTAGCATTCTATTCTGGTACTGTTTGGTTGAACATAAGCGTCACTGCCGTGCCATTGTCGGAAGAAGTATGCAGGCTCCCCGACAGCTTTTCCGCAATAGCGTGCACAGTCGCCAAGCCGGAAGTGTCAGGTTCATCCAGGTGAATGTTGCCGGGGCATCCAACTCCGTTGTCGCGGACCACCAGCCTGTAACAGCGTTCATTCGGAGAGTCTGCAGGCTCAATATCCAGTGAAATATGGATATAATTTGCCGGGGACTCCAACTCAAAGGCGTGTTGAAAGCAATTTTCCAACAGTTCGTATAAAACAATCGAAAGTGGAGATGCTATTTCGGCCGCTATCAATTTAGTAGAAATCTCGTTGATAGAGATAATAGTGTCCGGGCGCACGGAGGCGTCACTGACCAGTTTTGATATCAGAATATCGGTATATTTGTGCAGGTCGGCCAGTAGACCGTCATTCTGGTAATACAGACAACCCTCCAGAACAGATAGCGCAGCCACCCGCTTGACGCTGCCCTGAGCCGCCTCCCGGGCAAGATCGTCACTCACATAATCACTCTGGCGAGATATGTAATCGCTAATCAGCGCCAACGTGGCCACATTGTGTCTGTAGACTGATTTGACGAGGTCGTCCTGTAGTTCCAGCTGCTCCTGCATATCGTCATCGGCCCTGTTCTCATTTTCGTGCATCTCAATAGCCATTTGAATAGCGTGTTTCTTGATTACATAGCCGTCATAAACGCGCTTGAATATCCACAGGAAGAATAAGAATACAACACCATAAATACAGTACGCCCACCAGCTTTTCCAGGGAGGGGGTAGCACCCGGACATTCAATGAAATCCCCTCTCTGTTCCACACACCTGCGGAATTGGCCCCCTGGACGCGAAGGACGTAATCGCCAGCCGGCAAGTTCGTATAAGTCGCGGTATTCCTCGTCCCATTGTCGATCCAATCAGGGTCGAAATTCTCCAGCATATACCGGAATTGATTTTTCTCGGGATCCAGGAAGTCCAAAACGCTGAATGTGAATACTACGAAATAGTCTTTGTGGGTTAGTTGGAGGGTTTGGAGTTCCTCTACGGAAATTGGCGGCATTACCTTTGATCCTGCAAGGTCAATATTTGTTAGCAAGATCCGCGGCGTATTCAAATTTGTTTTGACAAATCTTGGGGTGAACCGGTTATATCCGTTGATGCCACCAAAGTAAATTTGTCCTTCTCTGTCTGTAAATGAAGCCCCAAAATTAAAGTCGCTACCCTGTAATCCGTCGGCTAAAGTAAACCTATCAAGCAGGTTTCCCCCGCTATCAAGCTTCAATAAACCATCTTGGGTAGAACACCAACTGTTCCCTGCTGAGTCAAACTCGATGCCGTAAATTGTTGTCGAGGAAAGTTCGTCGCTCAGGCCGACCTTGAGTAGATTGGTGCCGCCTTTTCTCTGATTCGCCGTTGTCCAAACATACAGCCCCTGATCCTTAGTACCCAGCCATAATTCTCCACTGTTACTTTGATTTATGGATAGTATTATAGGTCGCTGGCTATTTCCTTCGAAATGAAATTCGATAGTATCGAAGTGTTCCTGTTCTGAGTTATAGCGATATACATTATTCTGGGCTCCTACTAGAAGTTCGCCGGAATTTAGTCGGAATAGCTGGGTTATACTCAATTCCGTAAGCGACTTGCTTGCTAGAAAGGATTCAATTTGTTGGTTTTTTATACGGAACAACCCCCGATTATATGTTCCGATCCAGGTCTCGTCGCTTGTGAGATGTAGTATTTTAGTTACTTCAAGTTCTTCCACGTTTGGGATATCGGGTATATTTTGATGAGAACTGCCATCCAATTCGACAATTTGGACTCCCCCTTGACGAAAACCCAGCCATAGTTGTGCGCCTTTGGCGGCGATTGTCATAATACGTTGGTCAGTTAAGGTTAGTGATCCAGGTGTTACGCCCACTCTCGTGTGTAGCCCCGTTGCGTAATCAAAAAAATACAATCCGTTATACGTCCCAACCCAAATTTTTCCGCTATCGTCCTGCTCGAAGGCCAATACGTCATCGAATACACCACTATTCTTCCCATTAAAAGTAGAGAAAGGGACGAATGATAGTAAGTTCAGCCCCTGGTAGGTCCCTACCCAAATATAATCATTATCTTTGTATAGTATCGTTGTGTGATTATTCGATAGCGCAGAATTTTTATCGTGAAAAGATTTAAATAGTGATAGATCTTTGGCAGAGAAAGTCAGTCCATTATCTGTGCCTATCAATAGCCCATCATTATAAAATTGAAGATCCAATATAGAGCTGGGAGTATTACTATCGATTTTTCTTTGCGAAATAGCCAAACCTGATCCTAAATTGAAAGCAACGACTCTCCCGGTACTGGTTCCAAAAAAAAGAAGCCCCGAAGAATCGAATTCAAGCGCTGTTATTTTTGTATCTAAAAGAACATAGTTATCGTTAAAATGCACTCTTTCAATTGACTTCAGTCGTTCTGAAATATTATAGAGACCTGTATTACTGGCGATGAATATATTGCCGTCTTTATTTTCTGCTACTGCGTTAGGCTGGCCGATGGCCTCTGCCAAGATATGGTCCCTAAACCACCTCGAATTTCGAGTAGATTCGGGATCGTATAATACAATTCCACTGGGTGTTCCCAGCCACATACGACCAGACTTGGAAGCGAACAAAGAAGTTATAAACTCAGCGTTGAAAGTTTCATTTTTAGGCACTGATTCAAAGAGGTTGGTCTTCCTGTTCCATTTCAGGAGGCCGCCACCAAAAGTTGAAACAAAGAGGCTTCCTTGGGGGTTTTCGCCTATTCCTGTGATATCTGAAGCAGGTATTCGTGTTTCATTTTTGCTTACGGAATTGAAGAGCATGAATTTAGTGCCGTCAAATCTATACAGACCTTGTTGGGTGCCAATCCATAACGGGCCTTCATGATCCCTATATATTGCGGTAATCGTTGGCTGTCGAATTAACCTCGAAAGGGGTGACTTGACTATTTTCAGCTGTTCATTTGCGAACACCGCTTGCCCAAGGAGTGTGCCCAGTAGAAAAATATAGACGTTTGAGCTTAGCCATTTTATCAATGGGGAATGATGATAACTGATCATAAATTCAAAATGACGTCCCGCTCGAGTGAGTTAAGTTAGCTGATCCTAGTTCCAGAACCATGTATAAATGAGAATATTCTGGTACCACATTCATGGTACTTGAAATGGGTCAGAGTGTGACGGGTAGTTGACAAATTACGTTAGGCAATAAACTTCAGTCGAAATTCTTTCAAAAACTCTTCATATGCGCTAGAAAGAGTAGAGAGTTTTTGGTCAATGTCCTCTAAGCTGCCACCCCTTGCTTGTACTTCAATTTGTGAGCTAATGGATCGAACTTTTTCAGCGCCAATATTAGCGCTCATAGATTTGATCGCATGAGCATTCCGGAAGAGAGCCCCTGCTTCTTCCTTCCTAAGGTTATCGCCAATTTCTGCCAGCTTGGTGACCATTTGTTGTTCAAATCCGTCGAGAATTCTAGGCAAAATCGATTTGCCGGTTTGTTTTTCAACTTCGCGAATATTGTTGATAGCACTCATATTAACTACATCGTAATTCGAAGTACCGGGCATTACGACGGGCTCCTGATCGATTTCCCTAACATGTGAGGCGCTGGCTTGACGCTTGAATTTAGATTGAATGTGGTAGGAAAGTGCCTCTGTCAGTTCAGATATGGAGAAGGGTTTTGTCAAATAGTTGTTCATCCCGGCATCCTTGCAGCGCATTTGGTCTTCCTTGCCGGTGCCTGCAGTTAGAGCGATTATGGGAATTGGAGGCAATTCATTGATTTTTTCAAATGATCGAATTAATTTAGTGGAACTAAAACCATCCATCACTGGCATTTGGCAATCCATGAATATTAGATCGTATTTCTCTTTTTGAAATTTTTCGAATGCAATTTCACCATTGGATGCGATGTCGACTTCACAGCCTAGCATTTGTAGCATTTCTTGTGCAATCCGCTGGTTTGTTTCAACATCTTCTGCAACTAAAATTCGGTTTTTGGATTTTTTTGCAAGTTTATCCTTAGAACTAGTTGACTTATTGGGGATTTCGACGTCTTCGGTGAGCTTGAGTAGAGCGCTCTCGAGAGTGGATGAGGTAATTGGTTTGGTTACGGTTATCCAAGTCTTTAACTCAGGAAAAGAGCTAGGCAGGGTAAGCGGGGTGAGCAATATTCCGGCACAGTTTGATTTTTGCCTAAAGTCTCGGAAGACTTTAGGGTGACTATCCAGGTAGCTATAATCAACAACATGGAAACAATTTTCTGATGTTTGGGAAAAGAACTTTTCTGGAGTATTAGTGGATTGAGAGCTGACTCCGAGTCGAGATAGATGGGAAGAAACCATTTCTATTGTCCCTGAGTCTTCACATAAAATAATTGCGGCGGTGTCCTCAAATCGTTTTCTATTGATATTTGCGTTCCCAGCTATGTACAGTGGGATGCTCACGGAGATTGAAGTTCCATTATTTACCTCGGAACTGATACTTATGTCACCCCCCATAATATCTATGTAATGCCTGGAGATGGTCAAGCCTAAGCCGGTACCTCCGTACTCCCTTGTTGTGCTAGTGTCAGCCTGTGAAAAAGCTTCAAACACGCGGTTCTGGGTGGCCTTATCCATGCCAATTCCTGTATCTTTAACGTTAATATGAACCATAGTTATATGCTCTTTCGATAAAGCCGGTTTAGTACTAATCCGAATAGTTACACTTCCCTCATGTGTGAATTTTATCGAGTTACTAGCAAGGTTCATGACTACTTGGCGAATTTTAGTCGGATCCCCCAAAAGTTTGTCGGGTACAGTTGCACCACAAATGTTAACCAAAGACAATCCTTTGCGGTGCGCCGGTTCGCTTTGTAGATAACATATTTCATCAATTAACTCGACCAGGTCAAATTCAATTTTCTCGAGTTCAACCTTTGATGCTTCGATCTTTGAAAAATCCAATATATCGTTTATTAGCCCAAGTAAAGATTCTCCACTGTTGTGTGCGGCCTCAGCGAACCTTCGTTGTTGTTCGCTCAAGTTTGTATGAAGTAGCAATTCTGTCATACCGATCATCCCGTGCATTGGAGTGCGGATCTCATGACTCATTGTTGCCAGAAAATCTGACTTTGAGCGATTTGCAGTTTCAGCGGCCAATCTGGCCTCTTGAAGATCTGTTGTCCGCTCCTGTACCTTATGTTCGAGGTCCCTTTGTCGTTGAAGTGAAATTACTGCAAGTTTCCGCTGACGGTTGAGTATTAAAATAATCAGTAATGAAAGTGAAAGTATGTACCCCACGTATGCATAAATACTCAGCCAAGGAGGTGGGTTGACAGATATTGGTAAAGATCTCCCATTCCAGTTCCAAACCCCATCTGGGCTCGCAGCAGCCAGCTTCAATGTATATTCACCTGGTGGGAGGGTAGTGAACGAAGCTATATGCGCGTCTGGTGAAACAACCCAATCGGGGTTGATACCTTCAAGTTTGTATGCGTACTGAAGTAATTCAGTATTTGAGTAATCCGCGGCAAAAAACTCTACAGATAACATCTTATCCTCATAGTTTAATTCTAATTTTTCTAATTCGTAGTAGGGAGTATTGAAAACTTTTTTTTCATTCATTATTCTTATGTCAGATATTGAAACTTTGGGTGGGATATTTCGCTTCTCAACTCCCTTGGCGGCTATAATGTTGAAGCCTTGATTGCCTCCAAAATATATTGTGCCCAAATTTGTTTGAAATGCTGCTCCCATATTGAATTCGGTGCCTTGCAGGCCATCTCTTCTTCCATATTGATGTGTTTCCAGTGTGGCGGGGTTAAACTTCGATATTCCGCGGTTATGGGACAGCCATAAATTTCCACTTGCATCACTTTTTATTCCATATACATTTGAACTCGGTAGCGAAATACTTTCAGAATAATTGTGAAAGTTACCCCGCGACCTCTTTCTATCCTCTACATCCCAGCGATTTAGACCTCCTCCGCGGGTGCCCAGCCAAAGCCTTTGTTTCTCATCTTCAAAGAAAGCCCAAACCATATCGCTTGAAATGCTATTCGCATCTCCAGGCTTTGAAAAGAAACTTTCGAATGTATTGGTAGATGAATCAAACTTGTTTAGGCCTTTTTCGGTACCCACCCATATCAGTCCGAGTGAATCTTGAAACAGAGCTATAACTTTGTCATTACTCAGACTAGTGTGATCGCCAGGGATATTCGAAAGTGTTAAGAAATTGTCAGTTTCTCCCTGATAAATGCTTATTCCGCCCCCGAATGTGCCAATTAATATTTGTCCCTCGGCTGTTCGTAGAATGGAAGTGATACCATTCGCTCCAATTGATGTCTTGTCCAAACTATCGTGGGTGTATACAGTATTTTGATTGTTGAGAGTGTCGAGTTTGTTGAGCCCTCCGTTGTAGGTGCCTATCCACAGGATATTCTCATGGGCGAATAAACTCATGACATCAGGGCGTGATATGGATGGAAAAGTTGATTCGTTTATCCACTCGAAAGTTTGGCGTCCAGGTCTTAGGCGATTTAGCCCATCATCTGTCCCTACCCAGAGACTACCGTCTGCTGTTTGACTAAACGCGTTTACGGAATTACTAGATAGATGGCTATTAGCACTGTCGATTTTGGTGAATAGGTTGGGAGTGCCGGTGGCCAGTCCGGTAAATGTGCCAATCCAGAACTTTCCTTCACGAGATTGAAAAATGCTACTAATCCGGTCTGAAGGTAAGTTGGCATTTTGCCTCGTAAACCTGAGGAACTGTTTTGTATCCGCCATAAAAAGGTTTAGCCCCTCATAAGTTCCTATCCACATTCTTCCCATGTCGTCTTCGAATGCGTCATATGCTTGATTCGAAGATAGAGAGGTTGTGTCCGCGGGGTCGTTTACAAAATTAGTAATGATATTTCGTTTTGTGTCGATGAGGCTGATACCCATTGATCGTGAGATCACCCAGACATTGTCTCTTCGATCTACAGCTACACTGATAATATTGTTCGAAACTATTGACGCGGGGTTGGTTTCATCGTGTTTATGAGCCGATACTCTATTTGTTATCGGATGGATTTCTATGACTCCCCCTTGAGTTGCGGCCCAGAGTGTACCGTCTGAAGTCTGATCGAAACGGTTTACCAAACCCAAGAATGGAAGGTTTTCAGACTCCGAGGTAAAGTGACGGAATTCTCCGGTCTTAGGGTTGAATGTGCTAAAAGCGCCATCATAGCCAAGCCACAGAAGACCATCTCGGTCCCTGAATATTGTAGATATATCATTCGAAACCGGAGATGTGTTTTTTTCATTGTGGGTGTACAGTGCGGTGAAGTCATTTTCAATCGGATTGAACTTGTTTAATCCACCGCCAAACGTCGAAATCCAGAGGTTTCCTTCCAAGTCTTCCGCTAGTCTTGTTACTGAATTTGTAGAAATGGAAGATGAATCATTTGGTGAGTGTCTGAAATTTTCTAGTGTAAATCCGTTATATTTATTTAGGCCTTCCTGCGTAAGGAACCACATCACCCCCTGAGAATCTTGGTATATTTGACTGACTGTCTGTTGCGTCAGGTTTTTTGAAATTGAGTCTGGGTTAAAGTCTATGTCAATTGATGGTGTAATCGCTGCACCGCTAACTATGGGGGTTAGCGCAATAAAGACGATAAATGCTAGGGTTAATAACCTCATATAATTAGAGCGTCGCGATTTTAATTAATCGCCTCAGTCTAAAGTATATGTTTGGCGGAAACCAGCCAGTAATGGGCCTAGTGGATCCATCGAGTATAGTGAAGATCAATAGTAGGCGTGACCCTTGAGAGGAGAAGGCACTCCCCCCAAGCACACGTCTGTGGAACAGAACTTTACAAAGACAAGCCTATATCAGAATTAGTTCATGCCCCAGCGGTAGCCGGACTGTTCGGAGAAGCTGTTCATGCCCCAGCGGTAGCCGGACTGTTCGGAGAAGCTGTTCATGCCCCAGCGGTAGCCGGACTGTTCGGAGAAGCTGTTCA
>Ga0164315_10001030_pt1 | contig 20512 bp, 14 predicted proteins | sample GuaBasSedimGuay6_FD_113737 | JGI IMG/M metagenome (GOLD analysis project Ga0164315, IMG submission 113737) | Subseafloor sediment microbial communities from Guaymas Basin, Gulf of California, Mexico - Guay6, Core 4569-2, 0-3 cm | ecosystem: Environmental > Aquatic > Marine > Hydrothermal vents... | reverse complement strand
CCACAAGGGATTACCCCTACGGAACCGAACTTCAGGTAGGGGCAATCCTTTCTCAAAATCCGTTTACTAGAAAAACGGATTCCGAGAATATGGTTGCCCTAGTTGTATTATGCACGTTCCTAATCATTTTAAATGGTTCATATTGATAGGGGAATGGTAACCAATAACTTGATTAACGTTTTTTTATAATATTTTTTTTATCTCCCAATCTACGCCAAAGTTTTTTGGGCCCAAAAAACGGATAAAAGCAAACCCAATTCCCAGTTCCCCAAGTTCATTTTTGGCGATAGGCCATACAAACTGAAGTTTGTACTCCTAAGTTCCTCTACTTAATTACCAATTCACGTTTCTGGGTTCATGTTTTTAAATAACTACTTTATTTACAAAGTTTATGCCAAGAGTCATTTTCTTGACAACCCATTTTTCAGTCGTAACTCTTTGATTTTCAGTCATCATATTTGCAAAGTTCTTTCTTTTTTATAGGCTATTCCTCCCATTTTTCCATAAAAAATCGACTTTAGTGGAACATATTATATTTTTAACCTTAATAATCAAGCAATTACTGAAAATTTGGTACCCAGAAACGTGAGTGACCAATTACCATACCATGGCTAGAAAAGTTGTCATTTATGACCATGGGCTGTATAGCTCAAAAGCCTTGGTACCTCATCTCAAAATAGAACACATTTCAAATGAACATTGACAATCCCTACATCAAAAAAATCCTCCAAGCCCGTGTCTATGATGTGGCAGAAAAAACCCGCCTAGATTATGCCACCAATCTTTCACAGCGTTTTAGTAATCATATTTGGATTAAACGCGAAGATATGCAGCCGGTGTTTTCTTTTAAATTACGCGGCGCTTATAACAAAATGGCCGGATTACCCAAAGAGACTTTAGCCAAAGGTGTGATAGCCGCTTCGGCCGGAAATCATGCTCAAGGGGTGGCTTTGTCAGCTGCAAAGTTAGGTATACCCGCCATTATTGTGATGCCTAAAACAACGCCAGAGATTAAAGTCGCAGCTGTGCGCAGCTATGGGGCAGAGGCGGTGTTGCATGGTACCGCTTATGATGATGCCAGTAAGTACGCACAACAGTTGGTTGAGCAACGTGGACTGACTTATATACATCCTTATGATGATGCCGAGGTGATTGCCGGGCAGGGCACAATTGGTATGGAAATTTTGCAGCAGCACACCGGGGAATTAGACGCTATTTTTGTCCCAGTCGGTGGTGGGGGCTTGATTGCCGGCGTGGCTGCCTACATTAAATATTTACGTCCTGAAATTAAAATCATAGGCGTAGAGCCTGATGAAGCCCCTTGCCTACATGCAGCCCTCAAAGCCGGGGAGCGAGTGACCCTTGAACAGGTGGGTATTTTTGCTGACGGTGTGGCGGTGCGACAGGTGGGCAAGTTGCCTTTTGAAATAGCGCGTAGCTATGTGGATGAAGTCTTGTTGGCAAGTACAGATGAAATCTGTGCGGCGATTAAAGATATTTTTGATGATACCCGCACCATTACCGAACCTGCAGGGGCGTTAGCCTTAGCCGGTTTAAAGCAATACATTGCACGAGAAAACTGTAGCGGACGACATTTAGTCACTATCGCCAGTGGTGCTAATATGAACTTTGATCGCTTGGGTTATGTTGCTGAGCGCACTGAAATCGGTGAACAACGTGAAGCCTTGATGGCGGTGACGATTCCTGAACGTTCTGGCAGTTTCCGTCGGTTTTGTCATGCAATTGGACAATATGTTATTACGGAATTTAATTATCGTTATGCCGATGATGAACAAGCCCATGTGTTTCTTGGGTTACGTTTGACTGACGGTTTTACACAAAAAGAGTCATTAATTAGTAAGTTACGTGACAACTGTTATCAGGTTGTTGATTTAACGGATAATGAAATGGCAAAATCACATATTCGCCACATGGTAGGTGGGCATACGCCATGTCTTTTGGATGAACGCCTTTATCGTTTTGAATTTCCAGAACGTCCTGGGGCCTTATTGCATTTTTTAACTTGCATGGGGCAACGCTGGAATATCAGTTTGTTTCATTACCGCAATCATGGCGCAGCTTATGGGCGGGTATTGGCAGGTATACAAGTACCTGATGTCCACAAAAACGAGTTTCAAAGTTTTTTAGATAATTTAGGCTATCCTTATTGGGATGAAGCCGATAATCCCGCCTATCAATTATTTTTAAATTAACGGTTTGTTTCTAAAGTTTTAGGCAGAAGTTTTTCTAGTTTTTGCCTAAAACACTTTTTGAGCTATGACAAGATACAGCTTTGAAGATTACAATGAATACAATGTGTTAAAAATCCCGTTGACTTTAATCTTAGTCAATCTCTACTTAGTCAAGCATTTTCTTATTTTTGTTCTGCCAATGATTTCAACGATTCCGGTTTTGGTGAAATTTGCTCATGAACAATTTAGTATCGCTTTATTGTTATCAAGCATTCCAGCGGCATTGGTGATAGTTGGCATGGTAAGACGTGTGCCCAACACGCGCTCTCGCATCATCGGCTTAATCTGGCGAAAAGGCCGTTTTTTATTATTGTCTAGCCTTGTGTTGGAAATCAGTTTTATTGCTTTGTATGTCGTGCTTGGTCTCAAAAAGTTTAACGAAGTCAGTCTAATGTTTGTTTATATTGACGTGGTGTTGATTATTTTTCTGGTGAGATCACAACGAGTGCGGGATGTTTTCACGGAATTTCCAGAAAAAGAAGTGAAAGGGAATGTTTGAGGGCTATCCACCTAATGCGAGACATCTATAGCTTTTCAGTCCGATGCAAAAGTTTTTGCGCGCAAAAACTATCGCTACGAAATCAGTTTCAAGCTAAAGTTTTTTGTGCATAAAAAACGTTAGCATGGAATTCAAAACCTTGAGATTTGTTATGTTCAAGCAAGGCTGATTATTCTTCCAAACTATAGCCGGGTAGTAATGAAGAGCGAATGCAAGGAATCTTGAGCTTGGGTTCAATTTCGGACTTCAGTCGAAATGACAAAGTGTCGTAGCGATGAAGGGGTAGCCTGTTTGAGACTAATAAGGATTGGAACAAAGATTGCATTAAAGTTGGCTTGGCTCATATAGGCATCTGGGGGGCGCATTCCGATTTTTATGGACAGTTAAGTACAACGGATACTGCTTCATTTCCGGATAAATACCCGTTCACAAGTTTTCTGATATTTTGACTTTTTCATAGATTCTCATAAATGAAAGAGTTAAACGATTGAGCATCGATCAAAACCCCAGGTTGGCACCTTTTCAGGCAAAAGTTTTTCTAGAAAAACTTTTGCCTCGAATTCAAATTCAACCCCGTGGGGGTGAAACCAGGTTTTATTAAGGTTATTCACTTTTAAAAATCTCAACCCCAAAGGGGCTTTCAGGCCTGAAAACGTGAATAGCCCCAGGCGAAACCTGGGGAACGTTTAAGAATTTTGCAAGAGGCTCGATTATTAAAATACCTGAAAATATATGGTTGGGTACTTAGGAAGTTGCGGTTAAATAAAATACCCACGCTTCATTACAAGAAAGCAAGTTTTAAAAAAACTCGCTTTCTCTTTGGGTATATTATTTTCACGCTCCTGCCTTAGTACTCACATATTCTTCTCATATTTTTAGATGCACCCAGACGAGGGATATCATCGTTATGCACAAGTGTTCAAGTCACAAAAAAAGGGGCTAGGGGAAAGGGATAACGAAAAGGGGCAACCATGGTGATAAACCTTAAAACCAAAGGCTGCTAACAGAAATTATCACATATATAACATCACATTGCTTTACTGTCCCCCTTGTACCGTTCCCATTTTTATTTTAACTCATTGAAATATATTGACGAAAAAACTTATGTATAACGATGAGGACGAAGACTGGGGTGATAAAAATTGTGAATTGTGAAAAATTGATGATTTTTAAGTTTAAGCAAACCGTTTTCGTTCAGATTCATAGGAATTATCCGTTTTTTTCGTGTATCCGTTGTACTCAAGATTGGTACTCAAGATTGATAATGACTTTTTTTGGGAATGCACCCGCATCTTGGTGAAATTGAGCCCACGCCTATTTTTAAAACACCGTATAAGGTGTGAAAGCCAGAATATTTTGCTGTAAATAATCCTGTGACGTGCAAATAAACATATCCCTAAATTCCCTGAAGAAAATAAGACTGACAAATAAATCACCGAAAAATTGGCAGCCAGAATTTTTTGTGGTTTAACGTCAACCAAAATTATCAGGGAATATGACATAATTGATTGTTTTTATACACTTCAGGGCACTTCGTTCCCCAAAGCTTTACGGCGAGCGTTTTTTTTCTAATAAGTGTCTGTCCAGAAACTTGAACTTCGTGTCATTTCTATGGGCGAGAGAAATCAATACCAGTGAGAAATCCAAAGATTTCGTGAGCTTTGCTCTTCATTAATCCCGTCAGTAATTGATGTTTGCGGATGGGCACTATTTAACCCAAGTTGCCACCTATAACACCATGATTTATTATAAATCAACCTGTTACGTCAGTGAGAGTTTGATAGCAGTAGAAAATATAGAATAATAAAATCAATCACTTAACGTTAGGTAGCCACTTGAGTTATTTAGTATGACAACCGAGAAAAACCGCTCGCAATGAGGGTGGTAAATATACATTATGTGGTTATTTGCTATTAGCGAATTTCAATATTAATTTGGCACCTTCAGTTATCTTGGCACTGGGGTGATGAGATTAGATGGGATAAGTCAGAACAGCAATTCATAAGTGAACCGATAATCAATGACTGATAGCATATGAGTTCATTATTGATAACCTGTTGATTTTTATGTTATTCACAACGACTTCTATTGACTTGTCAACTGATGATGTCAACATTTCAACATTGTGAATAAGATTGTCACAGCCCTTTATCCCCTAGCCTTTTGGGAGCAATGGATTACTTGGTGTCTGGTGCTTTTACATAATCAAAATAATGGTACTGCGCCCTTACAAACTCTATGTCTTTTTATCATTCATAAGTCAATACATTTTTAAAAATGTAGCCAAGAGTTTTCGCTGGGAACGCTGCTAAGTATGAAACGGGAAATCAAAATTTCAGTCAAGTACGATATGATTAGCGATTATGAGGACGCAATACTTTAGAGGGACGAGCGTATCCAGAGGTTGGGGGACAATATATATCTAATTGCTAATTGTGAATTGTGTTCGCTATAGAAGTTTTTCTAGAAAAACTTCTATAGCGAATAAGTTAAGTCAATCACAAAGCATTCACTCAATCTAAGTTATTGAATTATCAAGTAGGGCTTAAGAAGTACTCATTTGTAGGCCATTTAAATTCATTAATAATTCCATTAGACGAATGAAGAGGGGCACCTCCATTTAAATTCGAGCCCCAACCAATAGATCAATGCCATTAAGTAAAGAGGGCGACCATAAAGGATTTGCCCCTACATTTTGCTCTGGTTCGTAGGGGCAATCCCTTGTGGTTGCCCTTAAGTTAATGGCATTGAACCAATAGATACGCCCTAGGAACTTGTCGGACTTCTTCATATAACCAATTGATTTTAAAATATTTTTATAAATAGCGTTTGAACATAAAGTTATTTTAAATCAATGGCTTGCGTATTAAGTCCGACAGGCTGCTAAAAGGGCTGGCAAAATGGGTTTCCAAGCTAACGTTTTTTGTGCACAAAAAACTTTTGCCTCGAATAGGTAAGCATGGTTTTTGTCTATAAATTAGGAATTCTATGTCTTTTGAATAATGACTTGTAATAAACACCACCTTCTTTGAGAACCTGCGCCATTTAAGGGCTTTAAATCACCTGGGGCGTTGCCCCAGGCTATAATAATTCGCACACTTCGGTGCTAAATCACCTGCCGCAAAGTATAGGCTATAATAATTCGCACACTTCGGTGCTAAATCACCTGGGGCGTTGCCCCAGGCTATAATAATTCGCACACTTCGGTGCTAAACCACCTGGGGCGTTGCCCCAGGCTATAATAATAAGCACACTTCGGTGCTGAGTAGTTACTAAAAAATGAGCCAAAGCAAGAGGCTCTTTATTCATAAGTCAATAACTTGTCAATACTTTTATGGACTATATTTAAGATTAAGAGGTATCTCGAATCGATTTAAAGGAGAAAATAATGATTCCTACGCAAATGCCTCAATTAAAAAAAGTACTGGGGTGGGTAACCCTCGTGAGTGGTTTAATGGTAACCCCTCAAACTTTTGCGAACAACGTGTCGGGCATGAATGGCGAAGATAACGGTGTTGCTGGTAATGTTCTTAAAATCAGTGGCTGGTATGAACGTTACAGCAGCGGTCAGATTGTTCTCTATCCGGTTTTTAAGATATCCAGTATGAGTTGTATGAATGGAATGTCGGATATGAGTGATATAAGCGGCAGGCCCAGTATGGGCGGTGGAGACGGTATGGATGGGATGCCTCCGAGTATGGGTGGGACGTATGGTATGCATGGTATGGGCACAGAAAACATCAAACAAAAACCGCCGCAGATGACTTATGGTCGATTTTGGATTGACAAAGACGGTAACCTCGTGTTATGTCCTAGTAATAGCAAGCCCGGTACGCCGGGTACGGATAGCATGAGTGATATGATGGGTGATAATGAATAATACCAACGTGACGAATTTGCTCGCGTCGCGCTTAAACATGACACGGCGTACTTTTATTAAAGACGACGGCTGGGTGATGACAATGACTGTCGCAGGTGGATTGGTGAGTAAAAGCCATGGAACCAAGGCGGGAAATATCGAGGCTTCTTTGCGTGATGACGAGTTAACAACGGTTGTCACCAGTTGCGCTCATAATTGCGGTTCACGGCATGTTCTATTTCCCCATCAAAAAGGTGACGATACGGGTGCCTATCAGGGCGATGCTTGGGGCACCGACACATTTTACCTGCGGCAATTACGCGTTGGTTTGTAAAAATAAACCTGTCGGATGCGGGTTTGTTCTCCGGTTCTAACAGAGTAGTTGGGCGATACTGCGCTTTAAGATACTGCATTTTATCCGCAATAAATCCCAATGCCTCATTCCATAAAGCACGTTTAAACTTGTCGTCACCGCGAGTACCCACCCGGATCATCGGATAAAGTAAACGATCAAAGTTATGCAGGCGCGTCTTGGGGCGTTTTTTAGGTTAGGCATGTTTGGTTATCGCACCAGTTCGTGAATAATGCCTTTTTATCAAAAAACGTCTTTTAGTTCTCGCATCACTTTTGGCACCATCAATGATGGTAATGAAGATCATGCCTTTGCCCATTCTAAATGTGGAGTTGGGGTGGGGTGTTAAATCAATCAAAAAATGACCAATCTATTTTTCACCCAAAATTTGTTCCATATGTATTAAGTATCTTATTTAAGATAGAGCGGAACAAAAATAGGGTGAAGAGTAATTGGCAAAATCATGCTATAGTTTTTCAGAAAAATAACAGAAACGGATGCTATCCCTTTTCGGGATAGTATCCGTCTTTGAGTTGTGAAATTATTTATCTGAACATCTATAGATTTAATACCCCAGGGTTGGGGGCAATGCCATTAAATTAGCGGTAACGTGTTTATTTTTTATGATTTTTTTACAAGTCTCCCCAATTTTATCCGTCTTTGTAAAAACAAGGACTTGCGTCTCCCTCTATTTTTGTTCTGGGTGTTAAATAGCGAATTTTGCAAGAAGCTCAGTTATTCTTAACTTAATGGCATTGAGGGTTGGGGTAGTCTCTACAAACCGATGCTGGTGAGTTTAAACAGCCCAATAACGTTAATAAGAAAAGCAAGCCTTGTAAATATGAACATTGTTCAGTTAATGGGCACTAACAGATGGTCCATTTTTTGTAACTCACTGATTTTTAAAACCCGCATTGTTCTGTAGGGAATACCCACTCAGGGTATGGATGCGGGCACCATGCCTAACTGGGCAAAGGAACATTTCAAAGACTATATTCTGTGTTTGAGGCAAAAACTTTTGCCTCAAACATTGTCGATTTCTGATATAGCATTTCCCGATTGCGTAAAATACAATTTTAGTGAAAGGTAGTTACACTGGCTATATTAATTTCGCACCAAAGGGGCTTTAAAACCTTTAAACTTTTTACCTATTTTTGTATTTCATGCAATCGGGAAACGCTATAACAATCACCACAAAGGAGATGAATTTATGCAATACACTTTGAAAACGTTCTGTATTGGTTTAGCAACAATTGGGCACTTGTTTGCTGGCAGTGTCGTGGTGGCAGCGGATGAGGGAGAGTATCAGGGGAATGCGAAACGAGGAAAAAAACTGTACATTGAAAATGTTTGTCATACCTGTCATGGTAGAGATGCCTTAACACCCCTTCTGCCGGGCTATCCCAAATTAGCAGGGCAAGACGAAAAATATTTAGTGAGGCAGGTAATTGATATCCGGGACGGCAAGCGTACTAATGATATGACGGGGACTATGAAATCATTTACCCAGGGGTTAAAGGATAAAGAGATTGCGGACATTGCAGCGTGGATAGCATCCCTCTCTATTTGTGCGAAGCCGGCGGACAACAAAAAGGATGATAAAGGCGAAAAAAACCTTTAAAAATAAGAAGTTGGGGAGTTAGGTGGGCGCGTTCTGTTTTGCCGCGGTTTCTGCTCCGATATTTCCCCAATTTTCAGACATCCCTAACCCAAGGTGTTTACTGGACGCTTTTTTAGCGGGGTTTGATTCATGCAAGATATGTGCGTTTTCATTCACAATTCGCTTTATCAGTTTTTATCATCAATAAATATAGCTGTGAAGAAGAACCCCTTTGTTTTCGGGGCTCTGCGTTTTCCTGATTTTTTCCAGTTTATTAAACTAGAAAAGTTTTTGCTGGGGGTTTTCAATATCTTAAAAAGAAATCCGATTTTGGGAAAAAAATCGGATTTAGGCCTTACCGTTTTTTGGGCACCTTGGGGCAACTAATTGTATTCTGCATACAACACCGAGCCTCGCGGTGCAGCTGCTTTCTAGAAAAACTGATAAAGCGAACACAATTATCAAAAACACAAAATTTGTGTGAAAAGTTTTGGTGAAAAAAAGTTTCCAGTAAACACCCTACCCTAACCCCAATACCCGTGATGAAAAAGTTTATCTGGCAAATCAGCCAGTTAAAAAACATAACAATTTAAAAATAGGTATTATTTGATGTCACTCAACCGGAGATGTTCATTAATTAGGTTAATAAATAAGCACACTGTTTATATGTGTCTAATTAACCAAGTTGCTAAAAATAATAACCGTTTGATTTGACATATTTTTATTTTCATTCACGGGTATTGCCCCTAACCCCTCTTAAGAGAAAGGGGAATCAAGTCTTGTATACACACTTCAGGGCACAGAGTTACACAGAGTTAAATTTAATTTTTCATCCCAATTCAAAGAGTTATTTATAGGCTCGAAAAATTCAAAAAGTTCAATTTATGAAGGTGGTCAGTATAAGTCCCCTTTTGAAAGGCAATAGCTGTGTTATTTTGTCGCTGCCCCTAAATTTCGATCCCAAGTTCTTTTCAGAAATAGGGTTTCTAATGTGATATTGTCGAATTATTTTCGATTCCTAACTGGGGTGTTTCCTCTTCCGTGGTTTTGCTCAGTTTTTTTCACCAAACGATTGTTCCATTATAAATCTCACAGTAACTCGATATTTGAAATCCGATTTTGGGGAAAAATCGGATTTCTCAACTGAAGAAAAAATCATATTTCTAAAAAATAAATCCGATTTTGACCAGAAATCCGATTTTTTGGAAAAATCTTATTGGGAGCCGTTGGCCCAAAAATAGGGTGAAAAATAAACAGCAAAATTGATTCAAATTTAACACCCCAATTCCTAACCCCAATTCCCAATTCTCAAACTGCGATAATTGATTAATTGATCTGTTGTCTTTATCCTATTGTGCATTTGAAGAAATGCTTAAACGGATACTTTCCCAAAAAAAATGGATAGCATCCGTCAAATCACTCACCATGAGGGCTACCCAAAAAGGGAAACTCAAATATGTTTTTTAATCAGTTACACCAATACCGCTTTGCCTTAGTCCTGTGTTGGTTTTCCTTGAATGTGTCTTTTGCCGCGCCGTGTGGTGACTCTGAATCCCTAAAAAATTTTATGATTCAGGAGAATTATAGAGGCGCGTTACAGGAGATGGACAAATGTTTGGCTCCTAACAAATCCTCAAAAGAGGACTGGGAACTGTTTGCAATCTTGATTGAACACGTATTGAAGGCCAATGATTCTACCTCATTTGAACAAGCCTCTCAAAATTTCCAGAGTGTACTCAGCGTCAGTCTGTTTAAAGGATTAACATTTCAGTTTGCACACTACTTTGAAACGCATCCAAAACCAGACACCAAATTGTTCTCCAAGGTGCGTGAGGCAGAAGAGAAATATTATTTTTACTATGACAGTGGCCGTTTATTCTCACATTCACGGGGCATTGCGCTCACCGATAAATCGCTTATCTGGAAAAACTTGACAGGTAAACCGCGCCGTCTGGCGTTTGATGATATTATGAGTGTGGCACTCGTTTATGATCGTCGTTTTTTGAACAGTGATTTATCTTTTACGGGCTGGAAATTGCGCCTTAACAATGATAAAAAAAATGATATTCGGTTATCGCGTGTGTCAGTCAAAGCTATCATGCCTTTTTTTTATGCGATAAGTTACTTCATCCGTTTCAATCAAACGAGGATAGATAGGAAATTGATGATTTGATTGATTTGGAGTCCAATCGACGCAAACGTTTGCGTCGTTTGGACTCCTCAGCTTTCGTTCCTAGCTTATTATGTGTTTCTGATGAATAAGAAGGTAAACAATATGTATTTTAGTAGGTTATGCAAATACAGCTTTGTCATCGCATTAGGCTCGTTTCCGTTGAGTGCGTCTTTTGCAGGGCCCTGTAGTAACTCTGAAATTCTAAAGATATATACAGAGAAAGGGGATTACAGAGGTGCCTTGAGGCATTTGGGCTACTGTTTGAATTTGAAGGGTATCAAACCCTCCGCAGACGATCGGCGTTTGTTTGATGAGTTGCTTAAACAAGTCCTGGCAATAGAGGGTGAGGTTTATCGGAATTTCCAGAGTGTACTCAAAAACCACTACATATTGAGAGAGTTAGAATTTAAGCTTGCCAGCGACTTTAAAAAGCATCCAAAAAATGATGCAAAATTATTTTCTGAGGTACGTCAAGCCAATGAGAAATACTATTTTTATCATGACACCGGCCGTATGCTCTCACATGCACGGGGAATTGCGCTCACTGATAAATCGCTTATTTGGAAAAATCTGGCAGGTAAACAACATCGCTTGGCGTTTGATGAGATTAAAAGCATGACGCTGGTTTATGATCGCAGTTATTCTTTGAACAGCAATTTATCTTTGACAGGCTGGAGAGTGCGGGTAAATGACAATAAAAACAATGATATCCGATTATCGCGTGTACCTGCCGAGGCGATAGAACCTTTTGTTTCCGCAGTGGCTTATTTCATCAATTTCAATAAAACGTCGCCTGATAAAAAAGGGATTCCATTAAAAGTGCCTGAGAGAGAGAAAGCGATCTTAGCTGGTTGGAAGACACTCTGTGGCGAAAAATTGGATGTGGAGGCCAATATCCCCGCTAGCCAGCACTTGCAATCTTTAGAGGACTGCTTTTCAACAAAATATGGTGACAACTTCAAGAATGAGTTCAAGTTATCGCAAACGGATAGTGAGTTGCTAAACAAGTTCACCACCCAAATCTTTGCAAAAACGGATACTCCCTTCGCAAAGGGGTATGAAAATTTTAAAATCATGCTTTCAACCCACTTTTTCAGTGACTTGGACATTAAGTTTAAAAAGGATTTTGATAAGGCACTTGAATCTGAACTTTTTGAAGAAGTGAAAAATCCGGCCGAAAATTATTACTTTTATTTTGACACGGGCAGGGTGGTTTCCGGTTCAAGAGGATTAGCATTAACCAACAAGTCGATTATTTGGAAGAATTTATTCGGTTCAATCAGTTGGAGACATTTAACCGGTTCAGCGACTCAACTGGCTTTTGACAAAATTTCCAGTGTCACGTTAGTCTATGAAAGGGGCATTAAGTCCTTCACCGGTTGGAAACTCAGATTGAATGACGATGACAATTACGGCATCTTCTTGTCGAAATTATCTGTGAACAATGTCGAATTGTTTGCGTCTGCGGTGGTTTATTTTATCAACATTGCTGAAGGGAAAAACTTAATGTTACAAGTACCAGAGGAAACCCGAAAACTTTTGATTGAGGGTGATTCTGGAAAAGCCTCCTAAAATTAACTCGATGAAAGATTCTGTTTTTAAGATGACTTGTTCGGCTAGTGCATGATCGCTCCAATTCCAAGGCCACCTCTTAGCCCCTTTGGTGCGAAATTAATATAGCCAGTGTAACTACCTGGAACTTAATTCCTATCGTGCGTGCCATTAGGGTGTCAGCGACTCCCTGAAGCCCAGTTTTTGAAAAAACTGGGTTTTTTTATTTGAAACGAGTGCCGAATCGTTCCAATATTCTGATGACTGTTAAAATTGTGAAAATGTCTGAAAATGTCACTGATAAGGCTAACATTACAGGTGTTATCCTCGCTGGGGGACGTGCAACTCGGATGGGTGGACAAGATAAAGGGCTTGTGTTACTGAATGGTAAATGTATGGTTGAATATGTGATTGCAGCCCTACGCCCACAAGTCGGCGAACTTTTAATCAGTGCCAATCGCAATCATGAGCAATATGCAGTACTTGGTGATTGCCCGGTGGTAGCCGATACTTTTGGATATTATGACGGCCCCCTCGCAGGCATGGCAACCGCCTTAGCAAAGGCACAGACGGACTATGTCTTATTTGTTCCCTGCGATTCTCCGCTATTAAGCCCACAGATGGCCGAGCGTTTATATATTAGTTTGATTGGAGCCGATGCAGATGTGAGTGTGGCTGATGATGGTAATCGTATGCACCCCGTATTTTCCTTAATGAGGCGCGGTTTATTAGCCAATTTATTGGTGTTTTTGAAAACCGGTGAGCGTAGCTTACACCGCTTTTTTGCTCAGCATTCTTTAACACGGGTGAATTTTTCCGACGCGCGGGATACCTTTTTAAATATTAATACGCCTGAAGAACACGCTGCTTTAGCGGCCAAACTGGAATGAGTGCAACGGATTGACTCCATGTACAGGACCAAAAATAAAATATTTTGTGATGCTATCGCTTTTTTTGGCGATAGTATCACTCAAAAAAAACAACCCTGTTGGTTATCGCAGCCTTTTTAAGTTTTGGGATTATTGATTTGGAACGAAACACATTGTAATTATGTAAACCGCAAAAGTGATACTATCGCCAAAAAAAGCGATAGCATCACGACTTGAACACTTTTTTGTCCTGTACAAAGGGATTGACTATAGTCAAACTGATTTTGGGTTTGATAACTGATAACTGATAATTGATAACTGAAAAAATGGCGCGTATTCCAATTTTAGGTTTTGTCGCCCACAGTGGCACCGGTAAAACAACTTTATTGTTAAAAATAATACCTTTACTCAAGGATAAAGGTTTACGCATTGGTATGATTAAACATACTCATCACAAATTTGATATAGATCATCCCGGTAAAGATAGTTATCGCCTCCGTCACGCGGGGGCTGAGCAAATGTTAGTCGCTTCTCGCAAGCGGTGGGCATTGATGGTTGAGATGGGGGACGAATTTGATGAACCTGATTTAGAGCAAGTGTTGCCACATTTAGATCAAGAACAATTAGATTTAATTTTAGTTGAAGGTTTCAAACATGAACGCTTTCCCAAAATTGAGGTGCATCGCCCCAGTTTAGAACGTCCCTTGTTGTTTCCTCAAGATGATTCCGTGATTGCGATAGCTTGCGATGTGCCGCAGACGGCGGTGGCAACAGATTTACCGGTGCTAGATATGAATCAGCCAGAGCAGATAGTGGCATTTATTGAGCAGCGGATATTGCGGTATTAGGGTTTCTTCTTTTTAATTAACTTGACAATGTCTTATGATTATTCGTTTCGGGCGAACCTGGTACGATTGGGCCGCGTATTTCATCAGGAGTACAAAACGAACTTGGTACGATTAGGCTGCGTATTTCATCAGGAGTACTTCGCTCCCTTTGTACGATAGGGCTGCGTATTTCATCAGGAGTACTTCGCTCCCTTTGTACGATTAGGCAGCGTATTTCATCATTCGTTTCAGGCGAACCTTGTACGATAGGGCTGCGTATTTCATCAGGAGTACTTCGCTCCCTTTGTACGATAGGGCCGCGTATTTCATCATTCGTTTCAGGCGAACCTGGTACGATTAGGCAGCGTGGCAATTGACATTGTCAAGTTAATTACCCATTTTTTTTGAATTGAAAAGCATTTTATGACTTGTCTAGGCTTGGTTGTATTATCAAGTGTTTTGATTCTCGGTTCATCTGGATTTGGATTTCTCCCTTCTTATATGTAATTTGTAATTTTTGTAGTTATTGTGGGGGGGTAAATCAAAACCTTGTTAGAAATTAGAGAATGGATTTTCTCATCGAAAGTTTTTTTCCCTAAGTATCTATCTTTCTATCATGGTGTCACTCTTATATGAAACCATACGACAACCTTTTAACTTTGCAATCATTCCTCTTCTCTATAATCAACTATTACAATAAATAACGAAACATTAATTACAATTACAATTACTAACCAGACAACTGAAAATGGCTTACACCCAAAAAAATCTCTACTTCACTGTCACCACCCCCTTTGGTAAAGATAAACTGTTATTTACAAAGTACAGCAAAGCGTAGCGAAGTACTCCAGAAAACATCACCGAAAAATTTACCGCAAGATTTTGGCAGTCCTTACAAACCAATGGAAGTGTTCAAACCGTGGGAATTGGGAATCGGGTTCTACGCATATAGTTTTGGCGCGCCCTTCGACAAGCTCAGGGAACGAAAAAACTTTTGTCTCGAATTGGGAACGACTCAATTGTTTTGGCTCCGCAAAAAATTTTGGGCGTTGGTAATCATTTCGTCAAAGGTTTTTTTGTAGGGTGGGCAACGTCTTTTTGTTGCCCACCAACTCGACTTTAGTTTGGGCAGGAGTCCAAACTTTAGTTTGGGCGGTTCATCAGTGGAAGTATTAAAAATCAATGATTTATATAATGGAACCCGAATTAACTTATAATTTATCAGGTATTTTATCAGTCTTGGGGATTTGAATTGAAGGCCAAAACTTGGTTATTTTTTCTAGGAGTATGTCTGACTTGTTGAGTTAAGTGATTGATTTATAAATAATTTACCAAATGGGCCCCCAATTGAATTTATTGTAAAAACAATTACTTAGCGGTTAAGTCAGACAGACTCCTAGGGCCAAATATTTTTTAAGCTTGGGCATCTTTTAATCGAAATGATATTCTCGATTCTCGATTCTCAATGGCCACGTTTGAACACCTCTATTAGTTTGTAGGGACTACCCGACTACTGTCACCGAAATAATGACCAACCCCCACTAACGCGGTCCGCTACAATAAAGGCAAATGGGTTTTAGTGAAGGCTGGCCACTTCACAACACGCTTTGCACAGTTCTTAACAAAAAATTGAAATAAAGGGGTTGCAAAGTCCGGATAAAGCATGTCTCTTATGTTCCCGTTGAAGCGAGAGGTGGAGCAGTCTGGCAGCTTGTCGGGCGAAAACGGTAGCGCGAAAGCAATAATATACCAGCAGGGATTCGATTTTTCCCCCAGGTTCCACCCTCATCGTTATACATAAGTGTTTAAGTAACTGATTTTACCAATTATTTATCGCTCCCGCGCGCTCCAGCTCCCGCGCATTTTCGATGCTCCCGCAAAGCAGCGTGGCGGCCCACAAACACGGGACGCTGTAACTCCCTTCAATGGGCCTATAGTACAACGGATACTCTTCATTGCCGGATAAGGCTCTTAAGGAATTATTCGCACTGATAGATAGCGGCAACTTTTCTAATCTGTGGATGGAGAATGAATCACAAGATATATGGGTGAATTTGGTTTCTTTATCCGGTAATGAAGGGTATCCGTTGTACTAGTGCACGATCGCGCAAGGATCGAGACCACCTCAGCCAACAGCGTTGGGCAGTTGTCTAAAAGCTCAAGTCCCCTGAAGGGGACTAAAAAATTCCAACTGTTGGGGCGAGTCCCTTTTAGGGGACTTAAGCTTTTAGCCATGAGCTTTAGCTCATGGTGGGTGGTCTTGATATTTTCGCTCTCCTGTACTAGACTTTTGGTGGAATGGAAACTTTCAGAGACTTGTGTATAACGATGAGGGTTCCACCTGGGGCTATTCACATTCAACCCCTTCGGGGTTGATAAGAGTGATTTGGGTATGTTTTCTGGTACATTAATTTTTTGGAGTTACCAGAAGAACCTGACCACAAACTGAGTTTCGGTTCATTAGTTGCAACTGTAGTGGTACGCATAACCCGCCGGTCGCAGGTTCAAATCCGGCCCTCGGTATAATAGTTTTTCAGATAACTAATTTCAGTTAGAAACCGTAAAGCGTTTTGGAAACGCTTTACGGTTTTGCCGTCGATGTAACTTATTGATTATTGTCACACTTCTGGAAATTATTTAAAAAATAATATTAAAAAACAGTCCGTTATAATATAGTGGTTGTGCCAGCTAAAATTTTCCATAAAAATAATAACAATCAAAACGTTACTTCCTACTTTGACGTAGCCCTGGGCTGAATCAACCGACTATTTTTACGAAAGCTGAGCCGGTTTTGGTAAAATAACTTATAAATAAACGTGTTATGAAAAATTTCAACGGGTTTGTGAAATATTCAGGTTCATTGGGTGACAAATCCCCACTAAATTAATGGCCAGCCGATTTACAAAAACCTCTTAGCAATATTGATTAATGATAACGTGGGTCATATTTAGGGCAAAACCGTAAAGCGTTTCCAAAACGCTTTACGGTTTCTAACTGAAATTATTATTCTTACAAACTATAGGAAAAACCCTCGAAGTCTACTTCGACGGTTTGGCACCGAACATTTCTGGATAGCTTTATTTGCAGCATTTGGTGGATGAAGATCGTGCGTTGCGGCCGAATGATTTGGGCATCGGTTTGGGGTTCCGTTGTCGCCTTTGATGGGCGGGGTTTATTTGAAGCCGTTGGATGATGCGATGAAGGCTACGGGTTTGTTTTACGCTCGGTTTATGGATGATTGGGTGGTGTTGGCGCGGAGGCGGGGGGAGTTAAGGGCGGCGATGAAACTTGCGAATGAAGTTTTGGAAGGGTTGCGGGTGGTTCGTTTGGGTTTTAATCCGTTTATTTCGTGAATCCGTTGTACTCACGGTATCGGTTTGATGTTGATTGTGGTCGGGTGGGGGTTGATATTGGGGAGCAGGCGTGGCATAAGAATTTTTCGCGGTTGGAAGCTTTGGCGGCGGAAGGGCGGAAGCGGAACGGCTGGCGGAGTATCAGAAGTTTTGGTGACGGTGGGTGGATAGTGGGGTTGATTTAAATTCCTAAGTTGTGTCTGGTTTGGTCTTTGTCCTAACGAGGGTTTGATTAGGACTTTATTGTTTTTACATTTTTTATTTAGTTTTTGTCGACAACGCTTTAGGAGTGGATGTCGGTTTTCCTTTCCCTAATTACGCATGGGTGAATGTGGGCGTGAGCATGCTCACTCCAACCTTCGTGCCTCGCAAGAGCATCGCTACATCTCGCCCGCGCCCGGTGATCGCACGCCGTTTGGTTACTCTTGGGCATCACCCATACTTTAATGCGTGCTCCGTCTCTGACCTCTCTCCCTGGGCACCTACCCCTAAGGGCATCAATCACTTCCTCTGTGTCCCTCACCTCCCTTATCTCCTTTTCTTTCTCTTTGCCCCCAATCCCACTCCACCACCGTCGCATCATAGTGGCCGTCTACCTCTTCCTGCTTTGCACCCGAACAGGTACAATACATCTTCTTGGCGGGTAACGGCCATTCACTGTGTGCGTAAATCACCATCGGTACCCCCTTACCGTACTTTTCACCAAGCATCCTCGGCACCGCGTACTTGCATGATGAGATTTTGTGCTTCTCACATGGAAATCGTTTGCAATCTGTCACTCTGATTGAGTCCGCCGACGGCCTCTCTACCAAATTTTGCTCCGTCCAAAACTTCTGGTCTGGATGATTTGTGGGGTTCTTCTCTAGTCCCTTCGAACTCGCCTCTCTTCCTATTCGCTTTGCAACATAACCCCCTCTGCCACTCGGGGTGAGCCAGTGCGCGATATATGCCATCTCTTCCACGTAGTGGACGACCGCCTGGGCTATGATGCCATCCCGTACCCTCTGGTTACCCATCTCCGCCGCTGTACTCCAGACTATTTCTGTCATATCTACTTCTGGCGTTTGTCTTTGCGGCTGTTTCTTCTTTTTTGGCATTCCTCTTCTCTCCTCTCTCTCTGCTTGCTTGTAACTGTGGGCGACCGTCCTCTTTTTATTTCCCGATTCCGCAGATGTCTCTCCCGCCTCCGCATATCTTCACTTGCTATTGCTGTTATTATATTATTCATCTTCACAACAAAAATCAAGGGTCCGTGTTGGTGATTTCATTCCGCACTTCTCTAGCTCCTTACCTAAACCCACTTGGAATTCGTCTCTTTCCTCTCCAATCGAAATCCTTAGCAAACATTACGGGTTACACGCACAACACCTCCACACCTCCCCCCGTTTGATTTCGAGGTTTTGCTTCGCTTTGAACCACGACAACGCTGCGAGCCAGGGAATTTGATCCGTCTCTGTCCGCTTTAGCATTTTTTCAATCATTCCAGCCTAGGAGCAAAATGGGGGAACGATTCCTGAGCTGGCATCGGTACGTGGGAACGTACAGCCATAGCCATACATCCGTGGCACGGTGGGCAAAGACTTCATTAAGCATGGATGCTCATTTTGTAACACTTTGATCCGTGACACTACTTTATAAATCAAAATCAGCCAGAATCTTATGCTTCTATTCTATTCTTTAATGGCTTGACTTGGTGAAAGAATTTCAATTGCAAGCAAATGCATATCTGTCATTTTCACTATATCTAATTCTTGGAATCCAATTTCATTAGAATACCAATAAGCTTGTCATCTAACTTTCTCTACCAGAATTAATCTGCTATTCCATGCTTTATAAAAGTTTTTGCACGAAGGCGGGTTTCCGGAATTGACTTTGTTGCCCAATCAAAACTTACAGCGCAAGACTTTACAAGAATATTATCAAGTGATGTTATTTCTATACCTGGTGGAACGCAGCCAAATTACTGGGGTGTTAAATTTGAATCCATTTTGCTGATTTTTCTGTCTGAGAGGCAAAAGTTTTTCTAGAAAAACTTTTGCCTCTCAATCAGAATTTTCAGAATCAAACCTAAAATCATTAATTATACTTTTTCATATTATAATGAAATCATTGATTTTATTCTATTTATAAACTTTCCGCCATTCAAAAAAAACCATAAAAAAATAAGTTATTTTGAATCTGACAAAGTAGAATTAAGTATTTATTCTGAAAATTCTGATTTCGAGGTTCAAGTTTTTGCGCGCAAAAACTTGAACCTCGAAAAGACAAGAAAAGGGTGAAAATTTTCCCGCAGAATTACCTCAAATTTAACCCCCCACCAATTACCAATCTAACTGCGTTGAAATTTTTTCTTAAACGGCTTAAGGGACTACCCAATAAATAATATACCCGCTTTTTCGTTAAACTATCGCGGCAATCGATAGCATCACTGGGTACATTATTTTTTTTGAAGTCCCTTATGCCTCAACCACCAAACCCATTTCGATTAATCGGATTTATAATGACCTCAAATCGGTTGGGATTCGGATCGGGAAAAATTCTTGGTATGATTTTTTGGAACCAGCCGAATCCATTTTTATGATTGGAACTCTGAAGAAATAGGCCTCTAAAATCTCAACCCAAGAACTCCGTGAAAAAAAGGTTATGCGATAGATAATGGATTAACCAATGCAGTGAGTTTCCACTTTTCCGCATATTTAAGCAAGGCTTTAGAACCCGTCGTATTCTGGGAATTAAAACGTCGCTTACCTGAGCAGGATATTCTATTACAAAAACCAGTTTTAGTGTGATTTCATCATCCAACGAGACGAGACCGTCAGCGCCGCTATTCAAGTATGTTACCAACTGGATGAAAACCAAACAACGTGAAATAAAATGGTTATTGCCAGTTGGGCAAATATTTAAATCGGTGCCGGGTTTTCTCATCACTTATGATAATGAGAAACCGATTGAAAGTATTGAGGTGATATCAATCTTAGAATTTTTGCTAGGCGATAGTTTTCTTTGGCTGTCTGGATAATTCTCAAGTGCCCACCCCGGCGCGTCACTGCTATTAAGTATTATATACATTTACTGATTAAATAGTATTTTATAGAAAAAAATAGTGTGATATACTATCTTAGATGAAGAGACTAAAAGACTATGCAAAAGAACAAGGCGTTCAATATAGAACCGCTT
>Ga0164315_10001029_pt1 | contig 20512 bp, 19 predicted proteins | sample GuaBasSedimGuay6_FD_113737 | JGI IMG/M metagenome (GOLD analysis project Ga0164315, IMG submission 113737) | Subseafloor sediment microbial communities from Guaymas Basin, Gulf of California, Mexico - Guay6, Core 4569-2, 0-3 cm | ecosystem: Environmental > Aquatic > Marine > Hydrothermal vents... | reverse complement strand
TCCTCATGCTGCCCTGCAAGTGCTGCCATATCTTTTATATTTAAGTAGGCAGATTTAAATAAGGCGAGTACCCGTGCTAGTAGTTGAGCAAAGGCAGAAACTTGGCCTAATTGATTGAGCTGCTTTAATAATTCATTATTAGCTACCGGCTTAAAACTAACCCCCGCTTGCTGTAATTGCTCACTCAAACTTTGCGTTAAAATACCTTGCTGCTTTTGATAGCTATACGTTTCAAGAAGTATTGTTTGATGTTTTTCATGTAAAGTTCGTTTCCAAGCCATTCCTTCTAAATAACTTTGCTGATCAATAAACGGCGGTGTTTGATTATGTTCATTGATGGCAAAATGCTCAATATAAATACCATAATCCGGTAAGAAAAAATCCGGTTGATAGGCCCTATAATCAGGCCCAGCCGTATTTATTTGATAATTGACTTCATATTGATAACATACGCCTTGCCGATACAGGAAATTGGCGATCTCACATTCTTCATAACTTTTGACTAACTCACCCTGCAAAGTGCGAATATCATTATCTAAAATATATTGATTATATTCACCTAGACTTTTAAACCTAAAAGCACTTTTATACGGATAACTAAAGCGTAAAAAATAAGTCACTAAGCGAGACTTATATTGCTCGTCATTTAAAAGCTGCTGTATTTGCGCATCAACAAAACGCGCTCTCAGGTGCTCATCTTCTGCCATTTTAGAGATTGATGGCACGATACCTTCAACCTGACTAATAATATGCTTGCCTAAGCTATGGAAAGTTTTGACTGTTAAACTGCTTACCCCTAGCTTAGCCTGAATCCGTTCTTCCATTTCATCCGCGGCTTTACGCGCAAAGGCTAACATTAGAATCTCTTGCGGACGTGCAATGCCGGATTTTAATAAATAACCCGCTCGACCAATCATGGTGCTGGTTTTACCTGTACCTGCCCCAGCTAATACTAAATTATGCTGCTCATCAATAACACATACTCTACGCTGTTTATCGGTTAATGGCTTTGCTTCAACTTGATCAAAAAACACCTGGAATTCAGTAATCTGTTGTTGCACATAGGCTTCATTCCACTGCTCTATATAAGCATAGCCTTGATTTAACATCGGCTGTATTGCTTGCAACATAGTTAAAATGGAAGGCTCTACATAATAAGAAATATCCTCTCGTTTAAGACCTAGTGCCAAGTGTTGATGGCTTTTTAGCCATTGCTGAGCAAGCGGATAACGAATATACCGCTTAGCTTTAAATATACTTTGTGCTTGTAAATAGGCTTGTTCAATATCGGGGCTTAAGCGCTGATAAAACGCGACCATATAATCTTGAGTAGCATCATTTAATGAAGCTTGTAGCGTTGTTGCTTGTTTTTTATGAACGCCACCAAGTAGGATTTTTTGCCCATCATTGAGGTGAATAGCCAAACTATTCCAGAATATGCCTTGCTCTATGCCGATTTCTGAAGCTATGGCCAAATAAGGAATATGCTTTTCACCCTTAAGAACAATACGATCATTATGCGTATTAAAAGCAAGATAATCGGTATGACTAGCAAATAATTGCGCTAGCCAGCTGGTGCGGTAGCTAATGGTATTAAAAGGTTTATTCGCCAAGATAAGCGCCCTGTGCTGAAAAAATCATAGTTTAAATCTTGAGCCGCTGCTTACCCCTGACCAACAGCACAAGAATTTTTCGCTTTACTGTGTCTGTCGTACATAATAATCGACGCACAAACACCTAGATTAAGCGACTGGGGAGTATCTATTTTGACAAATTTTAAATGCGCGGTTTTATCATGCTGGTCGATAAATTCTGCAGGAATATCTTGATGCAATTGATCAAAATATTGCTTTATTTCGTCTATATCTGATTTAGTAATGCCTTTTGCTTCACGGCCCAGCATATAAGTTGCATTTTTAGGATGCTCAAAACTCCTCAAATCAGCTGACTCATCAAGCGATTCGACCAGCACCAAGGTGGTTTGCGCAGGTAAATGCTGTAAAAACTCAGATAAACGCTCAAAATAGATTAGCGTAACAGCGCCCACACCGTCTTGGGTATTCATTTGGTGGCTAAACTTATGAATATTGCCTTTGTATTGATCCTGAATAAACCCGCCAATCACAAAAATAGTATTCACAGAAAAATTCTGGCCGCTACGAATAATAGTCGCTAAGTTTTCTCGATTTTTAGGTTCTAGTAAAACGATATTCATCGAAGTAATGATGTTGAGAGCTTCTGTAGACTGGAGGCGATTTGAAATGCACTATTCATCGACCCGCCCGCGCAGCGCTTTTGTTTTTCCACGTTTAACTTTGCTATCCATACGCCTTTGCTGTGAACCTCGCGTCGGCTTTGTCGCTCTTCTAACTTTTTGTACCACTCCGACACCTTTAATCATTTCCCTCAATCGCTCCAGCGCAGCTTCTCTATTTTTCTCTTGAGTTCGATATTGCTGTGCTTTGATGACAATAACGCCCTCTTTCGTCAGGCGATGGTCGCGTAAGCGTAATAGTCGTTGTTTATAAAATTCAGGTAATGAGGAGGCTTTAATATCAAAACGCAGATGAATTGCTGAGGAGACTTTATTAACATTTTGCCCCCCTGCTCCCTGAGCGCGAATGGCTGAAAAATCTATTTCATTATCAGGGATAGAGACATTAGCGGAGATTTCTAACATAGTCTATGTTCTAAGGAGTATGCACGAAATAACTTGAACACAATGGGGCGCTGTAGTTAGTCAGCCTTTTAAAAGGCTGGCTGAAGACCTGCGCCCCAGATGACAAAGTATAAATTATTTCATGCACGTTTGTATGCTCCTAAAACCACAAGTCTTCAGGTAAATAACGCCATTCTCCAGGCGGTAACTTGCCCATAGACACACGACCAATACGCAAGCGTGTCATGGCAACGACGGTTAAACCCACGCTTTCGCACATAAACTTAATCTGACCTGAGTGGACATTTTTTAGCGCAAAACGCAATCGCTCTTCACTTTGCCAGCTGACTTTCGCAGCAGGCAACAACCAGCCATTTTGCTTCATCTTATCGTTTAGTTTTTTCAGACCGTCAGGCTCAATCTCTCCGCTAACATCAACACTGTATTCCTGCTCATTGGTTTTTGCATCTTCCACCAATTTACGTACGATTTTTCCATTTTGAGAAAAAACCATTAAACCTGTCGCGCCTGATTCAATGGGTGTCGTCGGTGTCAGCCTAGCAAAATGGCGTTTAAGTACGCGAATACCGGAGCGGTCATCTTGCATATGCGTCTCAGGTGTAATCAATTGCAGCGGCGCAGTGGGCGAGCTAACATCAAACCCTTCGGGTAAATTGAGCAACATAGTGCGCGGCAAGACAGCGGTTAAATTCGCATCTGTGTGTAATTCAACTTTTTGTTCTAATATCTTAAATTGCGGCTGATCAATCACTTCACCATCAACTAACACCCAGCCGCCTTCTATATATTTCTGGGCTTCTCCACGAGAGCATTGGATCAATGCAACCAAATGTTTATCAAGACGTATTGCTTCGCTCATAAAATGACCACTCGTAAGCTTAATGTGTTATTTATTTTTTTGCTTATCAATACTTTCACCATCATTTCTATTCTTTAAATTATTGTATTCGACTTTAAATACGCATTCGCTTATTTTTTGTAACTTTCTAGGTAAGCAGGTCTTACTTCACACGCACTCCAAACGGAGTTTGGGAATGAGAAATAGGTTGTGGGAGGGGCTTTTAGCCGCAATTTCATACAAGTCGCGGCTAAAAGCCCCTCCCACAAATACCCTCATAATAAATCTCGCCTATTCACATAAATGTCAGAAAGGTGGCCTGATCCACCCGAAATCCTGAGGCATTTTTATGACCACCGCCACCGAAATGCAGTGCTAATTCAGACACATCAAAATCACTTATTGAACGTAAACCACAATCATAACACTGCCGCTGTCCATGATAATTATAGGTTAAGCCAAAAGTGCCGGATAATTTAGCTAATTCATGCCCCAAATCACTGGAAAACATCGCTGGTGCATTGACTGCCAAACCTTCTATGCCATTAAGTTTAACCTTATGCCGCGCTTTGAGTAATCGATCAACATTTAACTTCTGTTGTTTCAATAAAACAACACCTTCGCGCTCTAAAGTAGGCAGTTTTATTTTCTCAAACGCTGCGAAATTAAGGGGTAATCGTATATATAGAGCTTTGCTTATCGCTTCAGTTTTAGGCAGTTTATGTCGCCATAAATCGTGATCTTCAATATGTAGCAACAAGGCAGGCGGCTCAAGATCTCCATGAAAATACTGCCATGCAATCATACAGCCGCTATGCTCTTGAATAAAATTAACCTCAAGATTACTCGGCAATACGGATTGCTTTTCATGTGTTTCAAATTCTTTTTGCGCACTGATATGATGATCTAATACGATAATTTTACTTGCCCGTTGTGCTGCCGCGAGTAAAACATCCCGCGGGTAACAAAAGTCTAAAATATACAGCACTGCGCCATCGGGAAATTTGGGCATCGGCGCATGATGCCGGACTGGCTTATAGCTGGCACTATTACCAAAAACTTTCCACGCAGCCCAAGCGGCGGCATAACCATCCATGCATTCGGCATGGTAAAGGACCCATTTATTCATGTTCTATTCTCATTACTGTTTAAGCCAGCTTTAATTTCGCCAAAGAAGCAAGTCCATTTCCGCCACTAATATCTGGGTTAATAATTAACTCCAGCACAGTAACTTCCTGCAGCTCGACATGATAATCACCCACTTCATTGGTATCGCCTGCCGGACTAAAGTTCCATTGCTGACGCACAATTTCCTGAAAAGTCTGACCATCAGCCGACCAACGTAACACATATTCATGCGTACGCACTTGCTGAGTTTCTATGAAATTTAACCAGATACGCTGTAATCGCTGCGGCTGATCAAAAATAAGTCGTATTGTTTGTTCGCCCGGCGAAGCTGCGAGCCAACCGCTGGTACACCCTGAAAGCAAAGCGGATTCAATTGGGTGACTGGAGTCTTCCGAAGTAATTTCTACTGAGGCAATCTCCTCCATATTCAACCAGTCCTGATCGGGATAAATTTCTTCTTGCGAAACAGAACTAATGATTTTTTTACGCATCGGATTACCTTATTGGTATAAATTAACAAATCGCTGCACTGCCTTAGGGCTGTCCAGCGCTAAAATTCACTCATTTTCATTTACTAAAAAAACGCTGACTTCACCATCATATCCAACAGTGACATCAATCGTGAAAGGCCGGCAACACACCTGACAATCTTCAATATAATTTTGCTGTGGCACTGAAGTATCAAGCAAAATATCGACTGTTTCCCCACAATAAGGACATTGAACCGCCCTTTCTTCTAGTTCTTGCATAAAAACTACCTTAAATTTCGACTAACTACATAACCCAATCAAAAGTGTAAATTCTTTTATGTCGTCACCTATGACTAATTTTATTCTTTTGAGTTTCTAATCACTGAGTTTTTCGATTGATAAAACCAAACCTGATTTCGTCCAGCACCTTTAGCTTGGTACATTGCACTATCTGCCCTACCCAGAACCTCTGCTTTGCTACCCTCATGATTTTGAAACATAACCACACCAATACTAGCTGTACAATGATGTTCCACAGCCATATCGTCACTACCTCCTTCGCTAACCACTAGTAAGTAAGTCTTGGCCAATAAGCTACAAATTTTTTCTGCCACTGTTTTAGCTTGCAATGTTGATACCGCTTTGTCACTACCTAAACCGTTGAGCATAACAACAAACTCATCGCCACCAAATCGTGCCACCGTATCTATTTCGCGCACACAACTAAGCAACCGATTGGCCACCTCAATTAACAATAAATCTCCGACTAGGTGCCCATGCGTATCATTAAGAGGTTTAAAATTATCCAAATCAAGAATCATTACTGCACCATACTGACCAGTCCGCTTACTTGAAGACATCGCTAGGTTTAACCGATCATTAAGCAAGCGACGATTAGCTAACGAGGTCAATTCATCATAAAAAGCGAGTTGATGAATCTGCGCTTCCATTTCTTTGCGTTCAGTTATATTGGTAACCAAACCGTGCCATATTACGGCTCCTTGCTCACCTTCCTCAGGTAATGAATTACCTAATAACCAAGTCACAGTGCCATCAGGAAATTGAACACGAAACTCCTCATGCCATGGACTGAAAGTTTCTTTTGATTCATTTATAGACACGAGAACTTGTTCAAAATCTTCAGGGTGAATTGCAGCAAAAACTTGATCTGAGCTTTTTGCAGCCTGTTCAGGTGAGACGCGAAAAATCGTCAGAATAGCAGGCGTAGCATAAGGAAAACAAGAACTTCCATCTGCATTTAAACGAAATTGATACACCATTCCAGGTACGCTTTGAGAAATTTTCTGAAGCCGATTTAACGCCTCATTACGCTCTATCTCTACTTGTTTACGTTCAGTAATGTCTCGCACAACGCTTTGAACCACTGGTTTACCATCTAAAATCATGGTCGTTAATAACACTTCTGCAGGAAATGTTTGGCCACTATCCAAGCGCTTGTGTAGCCATTCAAACCTATGACTACCTTGTTGTTTAGCCTGTGCAATCTGATGTTCTTCTAATTCAGTAGAGTCAGTTCCACAAGGCTGCACTGGAGGAGATAATTCAGCAAGTGCTCTAGTGCAGAAACCTTCAACAGTAGAACAACCAAATATCTTTAATGTTGCTTGGTTACAATTTAAAAAACCACTATCTCCTAACAGCATCACCGCATCACTATTTGATTCAAAAAGCGTGCGGAACCTCATTTCAGATTCTTTCAAGGCCCACTCAGACTGTTTACTTTTAGTCACATCAATAAGACTCCAAAGCGAGATACCTTGTTTTTCATCCAAGATTGTACCGCTAAAGCTAACCCATATATGAGTTCCATCCTTGCAAAGATATTCGACCTCATTCTGGAGCATTCCTTGAGTATTCAATTCGGCATAAGCATCGCCGATTTTCTTATAATCCTCTTCATAAACATAAAGCACACGAGTCGGCATGCCAATCATCTCACTTTTACTATACCCAAGTAATTTAGCCAGCGCTGAATTAACCCAAGTAATTTTTCGGTTTTGAAGTGTAGCAAAACCAACCAAACTAGTTTCTAGTACTGCCTTTTTCTCAGCCAGCAGCAGCTCAATTTTCTTCTGGTTACTTACACTCTCTGTTATATCCCGAGCAATACCAAACAAACCTATAATTTCATTATTATTATCGAAAATAGGGTATTTACGGCTATCTATCCAACCAATATTGCCTTGATTATCTAGTATTTTTTGTATTTCGTTAGCCACTGGTACGCCAGAAAATACTTGTTTTTCTAGCCGGTAATATGCGTCTGCATACTCTTCCGGAAATACATCGTAATCAGTCTTTCCTATTAAATCACTCCAATGCTCTGAAGGGTCTGTTAAAGACACCAGCGTTTGACTTGCCCCTGTAAAAACATGGTTTCGATCTTTAAAAGAAATATAATCATCACTATTTTCCATCATGGTAGTGAAATTACTTAAAAGAATAGGATCATCCAAATATTGGCTTAATGACTTTGCATCGGTCAGTTGCAATATGAGTTTTAAGCCTACAGATTGTTCATAATACTTTTGGTAATAACCCTGCAGACACACAATTTTTCCATTTGCTTTCCGGCAACGAAAATTTACAATTTTAGGTATTGTTTGTGATTTTAAGGCAAACAGTTTTTTTGCAATATCTTGATCATCTGGGTGAATCAAGTCAGAAAAATTTAAACCTGATTCGATAAAGTCCTTTTCGTCGTAACCCAGTAAGTCACGTACATCAGAATCAATATGCAAAACTTGCTCACCGGACTCTAGCAATAGGAATTGCATATTTACCGAGTGTGAAGTGAGCTTATTCAATAAACTATTAATCGCCATAAATTTTATGCCATATATAATTAGTAATGATAATCACATCTTTCACATTGAAGCAGGGAGTGGGCTTGGAATATGGAAGCGATAGAATCTTTTCGGATTGTACCACTTTTTATGTATAACTGATGTTACGCACCGGTTACTATGAATCAATAACTTATAATTTTTTTGACTTGCTACAACTCGCATTCTATCTGGGGTGTGCGTAACATCAGTGTATAACTTAGCGCCCCGACCTTACTCTAGCACTTACTTTCAGCATAGCTTCAGATAAAAGTGAGCATTAATGCGCTGCCCTTCCTAACCAAGCAAACATTGATTTAATGATTCAGCAATATCCTGCGCCTCATTTTTCTGCATAATAATCTCAACTCGACTACTCAATGCAGAACTAATGGCAAACTTATTCATCACGCCCTCCGCACTATTAATAATAAACCAACCTTGGTTAGTACAAAAAATCCCTTTAATTCTCTCGGCCTTAAGCTGACCTAATAAAGCATTTAACTGAGCATAATCGAAACAGCTACCCTCCGGAAAAACATAACCAAAACTTTGATAGCCATCAGCATTATTATTTAATTGCCCATGAAGATGGCCCACAGGAGCAAACTGAATATCTTTATGCCTATCAGGAAATGCCGCTTTTCTATTTGCTGACCTATTAAGATCCAGCCAAGCAATATCTAATTGCCCCTGTGTAGTTTGTGCAATCAGCGCTTTTTCAGGATGACTTGATGCTGCCCATTGATGAAATAACTGTATGGCCACACTATCAGCCCTATCCATTTTATTAGCCACTAAAACATCGGATAAAGCGATTTGATCAATGAAGTTTTCATGACTCGTATAGCGCTGATCTTTTAATTTTTCTGGGTCAACCAGACAAATACTCGCGCGTACATCAAGCGCCTCTTGAAATGGGCCACTCACCAGCATATCCAGCACTTTTTTAGGGTGTCCCAAGCCAGTAGGTTCAATCAGTAAGCGGTCAGGCCTGACATCTTTTAATAAACGATTAATAGTCACCTGAAAAGGCACCGAAAGCGCACAACATAAACAGCCTCCGGCAATTTCTTTGACTGTCGCGCCTGCTGCAGAAAAGATCGCACCATCGATACCAATCTTGCCAAATTCATTGACTAGCACCGCCCAATTTTCATTTTCTGGCTTTTGTTTGAGTAGATCGAGAATAGCCGTTGTTTTGCCTACGCCCAAAAAGCCCATGATTAAATTGGTAGGAATATTTCTTAATTGCTCAGTCATAGCGCACCATTCTATTTGTTACTTTCAGTACAGTTTCAGTTATTATTTAGACTTTATGATTAAAACACCCGTTTAAAACACAATGACCAACCCTTCATCAGACCAAGAAAAAATCATCTGCAGTTGTTCCGGCACGACCGAAACGAAAGTACATCAATTAATCGCCAAGGGATTTGATGACCTAGATAAAATAGCCAGCGCGACCGGTGCATCCACTGGCTGCGGCTCATGCGATATTATCATTTTAGATTTACTCAAAAAATCCGATTCATAAGCGATAAAAATAAACGCAGCTTCAGCCTTTTATAATTATTAAGCCCCCAGCTATTTGAGTATAAGTGCTATAAGCCTAATAATATAAGCGCTTAGCGGGCTTTATAGAACTGTGTGATAGGCATAGCTTTTCTTGGGGATGAATAATTTATAGCGCGACTTAAGCACAAGCAAGATGACAAGGGTATGACTTTACCCACATTTTCTGTGGATAACATTGTGTATATTTTTTGCGTAACTCTGTACACCCCAGAAAGACTAAGCTTTACACTTAGATCGTACAAATTTCATACAATACGATTGAGCACCATAAAACCGGTATTTTCAATGCTTGCTTATGTTTCGTCTTCAGGCATATCGACCTGCAAAGCTAAACTTTGCTCTAAAATTTCTTGGCGCATTTTTTTACGTAATTTGGCTGATTCAAATAAGCGCTTTTCATTTGCGCTAACAACAATCAGTGGTGTTACTTTCTTGGGCTTCCCGGCCTCATCCACAGCAACCATCGTAAAAAAACAAGTCACAGCAGTACTCTGTTGATGCGTTGTTAAATTCTCCGCAACAACTCTAATACCAATTTCCATAGAACTATTACCCACATAATTAACTTGAGCATAAAAAGTAACTAATTCACCCACCTTAATATGCTCTCTGAAAAACACCTGATCCAAAGAAGCCGTCACCACATAGCTTTTGCTGTATTTCGCAGCACAAGCATAAGCTACTTGATCTAATAGCTTTAAAATTGCACCACCTTGCACGACGCCAGAAAAATTGGCCATATCAGGGGTCATCAATAAACACATTTGCAGACGCTTTTCTTGTTGAGTCATCTATTATTTACTCTAATATTTTTGAATTTTTCACAAACACCTAAAATCACAGCATAACAAAATAATTATTAAAATTTTACAATTAAGTCTAAACTTAACTTATTGAAGATCATACGAAAGTCGATGGAAAATATTTTAACTTGCGGGCAATGCATTTTTGACTCACTGATGTTATTGATTATTGCTAACGGCATGCCGATATTATCACGTGATATTTTTGGCGCACACGGTTCATGGCCTGTCGATTTCGGTTGCACATTTTTCGATAAAAAACCTTTATTTGGTTATAGCAAAACATGGCGTGGCATAATAATGTCAGTATTGGCAACTTCACTTATTGCGCCATTATTTGCTTTAAACTACCTCAACGGAGCACTGCTTGGTCTTTTAGTCATGTCCGGTGATTTAATCGCTAGCTTTACTAAGCGCCGCCTAGGCTATATTGAAAGCAGCCGGTTTAGAGTCTTAGATACACTACCAGAGTCACTATTACCACTTATTCTGCTACGAGAAACCTTAGCACTAGGTTTTATTGAGATAATAGCCACGGTGGTTTTATTTTTTACCTTTGAAATTTTGCTCTCACCGATTTTATTTCGCTTACATATCCGCAAAAGACCTTATTAACCTTGCCAGTAGAGTAGATCGTTTATGCCAGAAAATAAATTACACATTCTTAGCTATAACATTCACAAAGGCTTCAGTGCGAGTAACCGTCATTTTATACTGCCCCAAATTAAAGATGCTTTGCTTGAAACCAATGCCGATATTTTGTTTCTGCAAGAAATGCAGGGACAGCACACAGAACATGAAAAAAACCACCCCACTTGGCCTACACCCTCCCCTACTGAATTTTTAGCGCAAAACATCTGGCCGCATTTTGCCTACGGTAAAAATGCAGTCTACCGCATAGGTGATCATGGCAATGCCATACTCAGTAAATACCCAATAAACAGCTGGGAAAACATCAATGTTTCACCCTTTGTCTGGGCTAGTCGCAGTTTGTTGCATGCGCAAATTAAACTACCTTGGTTAGCGCAAAACCTACATATCATCTGCATACATTTAGGCTTAATTGGTACTGAACGTAGACGTCAATTTGCAACTTTGTGTCAACGCATTGATGAGCACATACCGCATGATGCGCCATTGATTATTGCTGGTGACTTTAATGACTGGACCGGCCAGGCTGAAAAACGCTTCTCTGAACATTTAGAACTAAAAGAAGCCTACAGAACCCTGCATAATCGTTATGCTAAAACCTTCCCTTCGTGGTTACCAATATTACAAATGGATCGTATTTATTACCGAGGGCTACAGCCTACTTTTTGTGAACGACTAACGCAGACACCCTGGAATCGTTTATCCGACCATGCGCCACTGTTAGCGACTTTTGAGCAATAACACGCAGCCCTTCCCGTCAATGCTGTTGACTTAAGAACAAGATCCTTCTCCTGCGGGAGAAGGTTGGGGTGCGGGGATTATAACTGCATGATTTTATTCTCCTCACCCAACCCTCTCCCGTGTTCCACTAGCGGTATACGGACGCTTCATTACATTTTTAAAGCAAACGGAGTGAATACCTATGCCCTTCCAAAAACTATTAACCCTAGCCAATTTACTCACTTGCTTTCGCTTTTTCAGTGCGCCCTTTTTGTTATGGCTAGCCTTTCAAGGCGCTGAAAACGCTTTTTTAATACTACTAGCCATTACTTTTTTAAGTGATGTTTTGGATGGCATGGCTGCACGCTGGTTAAACCAAGAAAGCGACTTAGGCGCTTTGCTGGATAGCTGGGCAGACTTACTTATTTATACAACTATTGCCATCAGTATTTGGCAAATGCGGCCTGATTTAGTGCAACAAGAGTTCTTTTCTGTTGTGATTACCATCATTAGCTACTTATTGCCGGTACTAATTGGCATTATAAAATTCCGCGCCTTTACCAGTTATCACACTTGGTTGGTTAAAATAGCCGCTGCGATTATGGGCACATCATTTTTTATATTATTGTTATTTAATATTTCTCTGCCATTCAGGATTGCCGCGTTTATTTGCCTTGCTGCAGCCATTGAAGAAATACTGATTACTTTTTACTTAACAGCACCACTATCCAATGTGCGCTCGCTTTGGCATGTAAAAAAGCAACTACCATTTTGAAACGGGACATACGATAAGATTCACACGCTTTAGCTATTAAACTCCCGCATATTTCCTAATTACATATAATTTTCAGCCTATAACCAAAATTTATTGTAGCCCGTTATGGAGCTTGCGGAATACGGGGCAACTATTCCCCCGTATTCAGTAACAATACCCGAACTACAATGGTCAATCGTTTGGTTTACAAACATTGCTCAAGATAGCTGAAGCTTGTTGGTAATAAGGAGGAGGGTAACCCACCTAAACCCACAATACTGTTGACTTAAGCCCTCTCTTGTTGAAGAGGGTTGGGTGAGGGGAATAAAATTATGCAGTTATAATTGCCCCAACCCAACCTTGTATATTAATTTAATATCTAACTACCATGCCCTCTCCAGAAAATCATTTCACCTCATTTAAAGCCGCTATTGATGCTTATATTTTACCTGAACGCTTTACTTTTCCTTTCTATTACCAGCCGCACCCTTTGTGCCTATTAGCCGCAAACGAGTTACAACAATATCTAAAAACACAACAAGAATGGCAACATAATTTCGGCATTACTGGCGACAAAAAAAATGCAATTGGCAAGATGTTTGGGGTTTTATTAGTACAAAATAAGCACAATGAAATAGGCTATCTAGCCGCTTTTTCAGGAAAATTAGCGAGTAAAAATCACCTGCCAAAATTTGTTCCTCCTGTATTTGATATGCTCGCTAAAGACAGCTTCTTTCTCGCGCAACAAATAGAGATTAACCTAATAAACAAACAAATTGAAATACTAGAAAACAATCCTCAATTAGCCGTACTTACAACAACTTTACAAACTGAAATAGACACCTCACAACGACAGCTAGCAGCGCACCGAGAAAAAATTATTGCCGGACGAAAAACCAGAAAAGCTCAAAGAGCCGCTGCTGAAATAGAGCTAAATGCCGATGACTTGCTAAAAATTAAAGAGCAATTAGGGCAAGAAAGTATTAAAGAAAAACTTCAATTAAGAGATTTAAATCTTTATTGGGGTGAACGTACTCAAAAAGCAGAAAATAAGCTTAAGCAACTCACAAATGAAATCACTGCATTAAAAAATCAGCGCAAAGAACTCTCCGCCGCTTTACAGAAGAAACTCTTTGATCAATACCAATTTTTAAATGTACAAGGCAAATTCAAAAGTTTGTGTGATATTTTTCAAGAAACAGCACAGGTCACTCCTCCAGCAGGCGCAGGAGAATGTGCCACACCCAAATTATTACACTATGCTTTTAAGCATAGTTTGAAACCCTTGGCGATGGCGGAATTCTGGTGGGGTGCTTCACCTAAGTCGGAAATTAGAAAACATCAAAATTTCTACCCCGCTTGCCAAGGTAAATGCCAGCCTATTTTAGAGCACATGCTTGAAGGCATGAGCTTAGACGACAACCCCTTGCTAATCAATCCTGCACTAGGCAAAACCATCGACATTATTTATCAAGATGAAGTTATGCTAGTCATCAACAAACCAGCTGAATTTTTATCCGTACCTGGAAAGTCCATAGAGGATTCAGTTTATTTGCGCATAAAACAAAGCTTTCCCAAAGCAACAGGCCCCTTAATCGTACATAGACTAGATATGTCCACTTCGGGATTAATGGTTATCGCCTTATCCAAAGAAGCTCATAAAGAGCTGCAAAAGCAATTTATTAAACGCACGGTAAAAAAGCGCTACGTGGCTTTATTAGAAGGCCTGATAAAAGAAGATAAAGGCATTATAGACTTACCACTACGTGTTGATTTAGATGATCGACCTCGACAATTAGTTTGCTATGAACACGGCCGGCAAGCTCAAACCGAATGGCAAGTGATTGAACGAAAAAATCATCAAACTAAAATTTATTTCTACCCAGTCACCGGACGCACACACCAATTACGCGTCCATTCCGCGCATATAAAAGGCTTAAATACGCCGATTATCGGTGATGACCTGTATGGTAACAAAGGCGCACGTTTGCACCTGCACGCTGAGACTTTAGAGTTTACGCACCCTATTACAAAAGAACTAATGCACTTTCAAATCAATGCGAAGTTTTAATTATCCTCACAATCGAGCCCCATATGGAGTCCTCTGGAATAAAAAAGAGCAAGTAATTAGCTTGCTACATAATTCCAAATATGCGAATTCTTCCGCACTTAATAACAATAAATAATAGGCCCCATCACATAATAAATTAATGATAATAACTAACATATCAGTCTAACCAATAATAATGGAGACTTAAAATGACCGACTTAGCACGAAGCCGTATTATTTTTATAGATCGATTGCATGATGCCTTTTTGTCGAAAAAAGGTCATGGAGCTTTTGCATACATGAATGTCACTGATGCTCTTTTAATCTTTGAGGATTATTTAGATTCCGGTGAACCTATTGAATCGTTTTGTGATCGCTTAGCGCGTGCGGCTTAAGTAAAAAAAGCACGTAATCAGCCGACTGCATAATTCTAAATACTCCACATTTAATAACTATAGATAATAGGGTTCATCACAATAATTAATAGTAACCCCTAACATCTCAGAGAAACCAATAAAAACAGGGAATAATAATATGTTTACATTTTTAGAAATTTTCTTGTTTTGCGTTATCGCCTATTACATAATTAAAATAATAGGATCAATTAATGCTAAGCACGAAGCAACTCAAGCTGAAAAACATAGACAGGATAACGCCAACAATGTGTAAGTAATTGGAACTGTTATACCAATTCCAATAAATTCGTCTGTTATTCCTTCTCCTGCTGGAGAAGGCTAGGATGAGGAGATTAAAATATAAACTTATTGGGACTGGTATTAGACACTCCTGTGTTTAGGATGCGCGATAACTCGTAGAAAACCCCTGCTTCAACTAAAGAATCAAGATTTACAGCATCCAATACTTCAAGAAACCTGAATAAAACGGTTGAGAACCCCCAAAATGACTTTGTACCTTGTGAGTTTTTTTAAAAAACTGGGAAGCGGGCAGCAGTCCCTATTCCGCCTTGAACTAAGTTAAAAGGGTCTGCAAGTGTTAACTTTCCAGTATCTCTTGCAAGGAAAGCTTCTTTGGTTCGCTCTGGATTAAGCAGCAAATTATGTCCAATTAAAATTGGTTACTGACTATTGGACCTAGACTTATAAAGTATCCTAAAATTATAAGTCTGGATGGTCGCTTGTCAGCCAATAGCGGTCATTTGAATATTTTGTCATTGTTACGTACTTAGGAAAATGACTTTTTTATAATTCTAATGTGCTTTTAGAAGTTGCATATTACATGGTACTATGCGTTAATATTAATGGTAATCATTCGCATCAGCAACCACATTATTTGTTAGTGTTTTTATACTTACTAACTGATGTTACGCACGCCTCAGATAAAATGTGAGCTGTAGAGGATTGAAAAAATCATAAGCGATTGATTCATAATAATCGGTGCGTAACATCAGTTACTAATTTTAAGAGATCTATATGACATTTTCACGAGTTTTTTTTCTTCTAATCTACCCAACAGCAATATTTTCTGCAGACCTTTCAATTAAAGAAAAGCTAGGACAAAAGTTGTTTACAGATATTAACCTGTCTATTAACCGAAATCAGTCTTGTGAATCTTGTCATTCATTGTCACGAATAGAAGTACCGACTAAAACAAAATCAGGTTTGTTTAAAATAAAAAAACAACCAACACTAGGGTTTGTTGATCCTGAAAATGTCCAAAATGGGACTTCAGTTGCGAACGGTTCAGTAGCAAGATTTTTTGGATCACTTAATCCTCCGAGTGTTGGATATGCGGCTTTTAGCCCTGAATTTCATTGGGATGGTGAACTTTTTATTGGCGGTCAGTTTTGGAATGGACGGGCATCTAACCTTGTGGAACAGGCTCAAGGACCTTTCTTGAATCCTGTTGAAATGGGCATGCCTACAGAATGGTCTGTGATCCAACGGTTACAAGAAAATGCTAGTTATAGGCGATTTTTTAAAAAAATATATGATATTAAATTAAAGGAGATTAAAGAAGGTGATGTAGCTGTTTCAGAAGCATTTAAAGCGATGGCTCAAGCCATTGCTGAATTTGAAAGATCGCCTAAATTTAATCGTTTTGATTCAAAATTTGATTTTGAAGCCGCTGGTATTACACAATACAATGAATCAGAGCAACGCGGTGCAGATCTTTTCGATGGTTCCGCCCAATGTGGACTTTGCCATGTAACAGAAGGAATCGCTGGAGACAACACCCCCTCGTTATTGACTGATTTTAGCTATGATAATCTAGGTGTTCCTGCTAATCCACAAATCCCAGGCTCACCCGCCCCAGATATCGGTTTGTTAGGAAACCCGAATTTAGAAAATGCCCGTGGAGAGCCCTCATTAATTGCCGAAGTTCAAGGCAGACATAAGGTCATGAGCCTTAGGAATATAGAGCTAACAGCCCCTTATATGCATAATGGTGTTTTTAAAACGCTTGAGGAAGTAGTTCATTTCTATAATACGCGAGATGTTTTACCCAAATGTACTGAACCAGCGGATATTTTTAATTCTGGGTTTGGTAAAACGTGTTGGCCAGAGGGTGAGTTCAATGCTACAAGAAATGTTTCTGAGCTGGGTGCTTTGGGTCTATCAGGGCAAGACGAAATTGATCTTGTTTCCTACTTGAAAACATTTACTGATCATTATCCAAAGTGGGGGAATGAAGGAGTCATCCATGATCCTAATGTACCTAGAAGATCACAGTCGCCTTTTGCCGAGTTTCCTGTGCCAAGAATTCTAAAATAACAGGTAACTACTCAGCGTAATTTAAATTTATAACCGTTTGATTTAAAGTAATAATTAATGTATCTCTCTGATTTATAGCCTAGTTTTTACCCATTTTCAAGGTAAAAACGAACAGAAATAGAGCCGATTAAAATATACCTATTTGATTTTAAAGTTAAAAAACACGCTGAGTAGTTACAAATTTTATAGCGATCAAGTTTGGTCAGTACAACTTAATGTCATGCCCCCTTAGCGGACTAAAGTCCGCCCTACCCTGCGATCTTCTTATCTGAACTTTCAGGTTTAAAAAGTTCTGCGGCAAACTCAAGATACGATGTCATTTGTGGAGTGACGGGGATTTTCCATTTTTTTTCTACGATACGCGAGAGTATATTATCTAACCAGATCCGGTTAGCTTTAGCTTTATGGATGATCAAATGATAGGATTCTTGCTCGCCAATAATGGCAAAATCTTCGAGCCAAACTTCAATGGCTTCTGGTTCACCAACAAGATGTACTTGCACATAGGCCGTACGCGCATCGAGGTCAAAGCTAAAGCCGGTTAGTTCTGCAATATCTTTCAGTATTATGTTGGCTACCCATTTAATCAATTTGGTAGGGGTTAATTTGATGACTAATTTTGTTATCTTTACTTTAAAACTCATGTTTCGCCTTCTTTCATTGCTAGATTAATATCTGTAATTTATACCATTATTTGCCCTATGCATTGCGTAAATTTGATAACAACACATAAGAACCCCCCCTCCTGCTGGAAGGGACTGGGGTTAGGAGAATAAATCAAGGCTTTTCTTATTCCCCTCATCCAACCTACTCCCTCTGGAGAAGGCTTTTAGACTTGTGTAGATACCTATGTTTATAATACAAAGCCCACCCTTTTTGTAAAAAACCGTATGAATTGCAAATATCCCTCCAAATGGCTAATCCTGCTATTTTTGTCTTTAAACCAGCCTAGCTTATTAATGGCTTCTGAAAACATCATTCCTCAAGCTAACGCGCCATTAAACGCTCAAACGCTAGTTACTAAGGTATTAAGCGCAAACCCACAAATAGAAATCGCCCAAGCAACATGGCAAGCCTCCAGCGCACGTATTGGTCAAACTTCCGCATTAGATGATCCGCAACTGAACTATACGATGGCACCTATGACCATAGGCGGGCAAAGTAACTACGGACAGAAGATTGAAATCTCTCAAAAAATCCCTTGGTTAGGGAAATTAGACTTACGTAATGCGACAGCAAGCCATAAAGCCGAGGCTGAGAAACATAAAATAGCCATTTTACAATTACAGCTATCAGCCAGAGCCAAAGCACTTTTTGCAGATTGGTATTTTATTCATCAAGCCACGGCCATTAATAAAGCCCAACTCACTTTATTAACTGAACTTCGTGCTATTTCGGTGAATCGTTACAGTACAGGGGAAGCTAGTAAACAGGAAACTTTACAAGCGGATGTCGAAATAGCGTTACTAGAACACCAGACGATAAGGCTTGGACGTGAAAGCCGTACTATTCGTGCGCATATCAACACTTTATTAAATCAACCCCCTGATAAGCCATTAGCTAAACCAGCAGATTTAAAAACTATCGACACTTTGCCAGAAATCAATACATTGCAAGAACAAGCCTTACAAACTCGCCCTGAATTGAAAGCATTAAATGCTACTATTAAAGCAGCGAAATCTAATTCTGAATTGGCACTCAAAAACAACTACCCAGACATTAACCTTAAAGCGGGGTATAACAGCTTATGGGATAACAGCGATAAACATTTTACCATTGGTATTGGCTTTAACCTCCCGTTGTATCAGGGCAAACATAGAGCCGCAGAAAGCGAAGCGTTGGCGCTGAGTAAACAAGCCGAATGGACGCGCGTTGATTTTATCGCCCAACTGAAAAAAGAGGTGCAGATTGCTTATGACCGAGTACATGAAAGCCAGCATATATTAGGCTTATATAAAGGTAAGCTACTTCCACTAGCAAAGGAATCAGTACAAACAGCACAGTCGGATTACCAATCAGGAAAAGGTAACTTTCTCACCCTGATTAATAGCGAAAAAAATCATCTACAAACTCAACTACAAGTAGAACAAGCGTTGACGAATACTTATAAACGACTCGCCGAGCTTGAAAGTGCCGTCGGTAGTTTTGTTCCTTTATCTGCAACATCCCAAACCAATAACGCACCATGAAAGCCATTTATAAAATCCTACTGTTGCTCCTCTTTATCGTCGTTTTAGCTGGACTATTTCTATTGTCTAGTCCTAAGTCAGGTAACAAACCTAGCGTGAAAAATATCGGCAAAAATCATTTCGCTGGTCCATTTAAAGTTCAAGTCATCATTAATCCTGAACAAGCTAAAGTCGGTAATAACCAAGTTCAAATATTACTGCTTAATAAGGACGATGAGCCTGTCATTAACGCCAAAATTAAAGCCGTTGCAGAAATGCCTGCGATGGGATCTATGCCGACGATGTATGCTCCCGCTGAAATAATTAATGAGCAAACAGGGCTTTATCAAGGGCAATTTGAATTGCCTATGATGGGCGCGTGGCCATTAACTTTAAATATAGATGCAGGCGCGCAAGGCCAGGCTGAGATTAGTTTTGATATGAGCACCAGTCGCAAAGGTCTAACTCTTTCATCAGCAACACCGAGTACTTTTGCAGTCGCTGAAAACACAGAAAAACGCTCGACTAAATTACAGTCCAAGACTTTCACCATTGATCCTTATCGTCGCCAATTAATCGGTGTGCGTACGGAAGAAGTCACTTGTATTCAGATGGTTAAAATACTGCAAACGAGTGCGATAGTCACTTATGATGAAACTCGTCTAACTGATATTAATCTTAAATTTGATGGTTGGATTGAGCAATTAAACGCAGATTTTGTTGGTAAACAAGTGGCAAAAGGCGAGCCATTATTTAGCGTTTACAGTCCTGACCTTATTTCCCTGCAAGATGAATACTTACAAAGCTTACAGCGGCACCAATCGGGACTTAAAACGGCAACCGCGCGTCGGTTAACTCTTTTGGATATTAATCCAAGACAAATTCGGGCGATAGAAAAACGCGGCCGTGCTATCGATGCTCTGCCGATTTTATCGCCTATTAATGGCACGATTATCGAAAAACACATCGTTACTGGTTCGGCTTTTAAAGCAGGAACGAAGCTGTTAACACTGGCTGATTTATCTAGCGTTTGGGTAGAAGGTGAAATTTATGCCAAGGACTTACCTAATGTAACCATTGGCATGAGCGCACAC
>Ga0164315_10001027_pt1 | contig 20581 bp, 13 predicted proteins | sample GuaBasSedimGuay6_FD_113737 | JGI IMG/M metagenome (GOLD analysis project Ga0164315, IMG submission 113737) | Subseafloor sediment microbial communities from Guaymas Basin, Gulf of California, Mexico - Guay6, Core 4569-2, 0-3 cm | ecosystem: Environmental > Aquatic > Marine > Hydrothermal vents... | reverse complement strand
TGAGCCTGGCAGAAATTGGCCGCCAGGTACGCCAGGCATTCTATGGTGAGGAGGTGCAACGAATTCAACGTGGAAGAAACGAGTTAAAGGTGATGCTGCGTTATCCTGCTGAGCAACGTGAATCACTATCCGAACTGGAAAACATGTGGATACAGACGGATACCGGGCAAGTCCCTTTGTCAGAGCTTGCCTTCATTTCAGCAGAAACCGGTTATGGGGAAATCAGGCGGATCAACCGGTCACCCTCGATTTCAATCCAGGCAGATATCGACCGGGCAAAAGTCGAGTCCCGCCGGGTGATAAGTGATGTGCGCGAGCAGGTCGTTCCCCTCATCCTGGATCAGTATCCCACGGTCAGTTTCAGCCTCGATGGCGCCAGCGAGAAACAGGGCTCATCCATGGCGTCCATCGCCAATGCAGCCTTGTTTTCCCTGTTCTTGATTTATGCTTTGATAGCGATTCCATTGCGCTCGTATCTCAAACCAATTCTGATCATGTCAGTCGTGCCCTTTGGCATTATCGGCGCGGTACTGGGGCACATTTTGTTGGGCAAGGCATTGAGTATGATGTCGCTGCTGGGCATCGTTGCCTTATCAGGTGTGGTTGTTAACGACAGCCTTATCCTGGTCAATGCCGCCAGTCAGTTCCGTGCCCGCGGCCAGTCTGTAAAAGAGGCTGCCATCAATGCGGCCACCAAGAGATTCCGGGCAGTGGTTTTGACCTCGGTGACCACTTTCCTGGGCCTGGTTCCCATCATGCTGGAAACCAGTCTGCAGGCGCAGTTCGTGATCCCGATGGCCATTTCACTGGCTTTTGGGGTGATTTTTGCCACCGTAATTACCTTGCTGCTGGTACCGACCCTGACCGTATTATTCGCGGGCGCGGAATCTTTCGACCCGAACCTGGAAATCAGCCTGAAATAGAAGTGTCACCGAGTGGATTCCAGTCCGAAACACTCAATTTGCTCAGCTTATCGGAAATTCATAACGTTAAAGTTGGTGATGAGCATATGATACATAACGAATAAAACGTAGCAGCAAATCATGCATATACGAATAGCAACAAGTCTTGATCAAGACAAAATCCAGAGCGTTCATTGGTCTGCCTTCGATGAAAGCGAGAGGGAGATTATCTCAAAGCTGGCTGTCAATCTGCTTACAGAAAAAACAACTCCCCAAACAATCTCGTTGGTGGCTGAAACCGAAGGCGCTGTAGTTGGCCACGTGGTCTTCAGTCCCGTGACCATTGGCAGCAATAAGAACTTCCAAGGCTATATTTTGGCACCTCTTGGTGTAAAACCCGATTATCAGAAGCGTCGCATTGGGTCAAAGCTAATAGAAAGCGGCATGCAGCAGGTATCAAGAATGGGTGTTGACATCCTTTTTGTTTATGGTGATCCCAAATATTACAGCAGGTTTGGTTTTACTGTGGATGCTGCTGAATGTTATATCCCACCTTACAGGCTCGAATATCCTTTTGGGTGGCAAGGCATCGCTCTCAGTGAATGCAGTATTAGAAAGTCATCTATCAAAATAGCTTGCGTCACTTCTTTATGCGACCCGGCGCTATGGTAAGGATGCTGCTAACAAGGTGCTGCACCCTTCTGCATAAATGAATGACCATAACGGAAATTGCATCTACACCAGGCGTCAGCGTCTCAACTACTCGTAATCACACCCAGCACATTCTTCTAAAACTCCACGTCCAGAGCCGGTTTGAGGCAGTCGCACTGGGTCGCAAGCTGAATCTCATATAGTCATATTCACCTGTTATATGATTAATATTACTTGGAAATTTATTTCCGGTTGAAATTGGGAGGATAAAAATGCAAAGCAATATACTGAACATGAGTGATGAAGTCGCAGGCACTTTGACACTAAAAGCACTGGCCAGAGGCAAATAGGTAAGTGGACTTATGTGGTAAAGAGTTTTTGATGCCAATGGGTGTCCCCATCATGCTCTTTATTCTCACAGGTCGTATATTTTCATTTTCTCCCAGAGGTTTTTCCTGCTGATGCCCAGAATCACTGCCGCTTCGGTTTTATTGTGCGCAGTTTTTTCAAGTGCGTTTTGGATACACTGCCTCTCGGTGTCTGCAACCGCATCGGCGAGGCGCTCCACTTTCAATGAAGGTGCCTTTTTTCTACCGTGGGTTTCAACGGGCAAGTCCCAAAGCTGGATTTTGCTTGAAGGCGCCAGGACCGAGGCTCTTTCCAGGATATTCCTTAGTTCCCTAACATTCCCGGGGTAAGGATATTGCTCAAGAGCCAAGCGGGCCTCTTTGGAGAGTTTGAATGGCAGGCCGCGTTCACGACCGAACTCCTCCAGAAAAAAATCTGCCAACTGTGAGATGTCTCCTGTCCTTTGTCTGAGCGGTGGAATTTGGATGGGCACGACCTGAAGCCGGTAGAGAAGATCCGACCGAAAACGACCCTCTTTTACTTCATTGACCAGATCTCTGGCCGTTGCACAAATGATCCTGGCATTAACCGGAATGGGAACTCTGCCGCCTACGCGCTCGATCTCTTTTTCCTGGAGTACCCGTAACAATTTGACCTGCAGTTCGAGCGGCAAGTCACCGATTTCGTCGAGCAGCAGTGTTCCCTGGTCCGCCAGTTCGAATTTGCCGGCCACGGTGTTATCGGCCCCGGTAAAAGCGCCTTTTTGGTGACCGAATAATTCTGATTCCATCAGTCCGGCCGGGATGGCCGCACAATTGATACGAATGTACGGTTTGTCCGCACGACGGCTCTCATAGTGAATGGCGGCAGCGATAAGTTCTTTACCGGTGCCGCTATCTCCGCTGATCAGCACCGAAGCGTCAGTTATTGCAACCCTGCTCACCAGGTCAAGTACCGACTGCATCTGGGGGCTCGACCCAATGATGGGTTGGCGCTGACCGCAGGAGTGTTCCAGCGATACGCAACGTGCCTTAACGGCTTGCATCTCAAGAATCCGCCTGATGCGGAAGGTGAGATCGTCCAGGTCAAACGGTTTGAGTATATAGTCTGCGGCACCATTTTTAAGACAGTTAATCGCGTCATCCGCACTGCCGTAGGCTGTCATCATGACCATTTCGGTTCCAGGAGAAAGTGTTTTGACCTGGGCGAGTAGCGCCTCGCCATCCATTCCCGGCATACGGATGTCGGAAAGGATGAGTTCATAATGGTTTTCTCTGACGAGTTCAAGCGCGCGTAAGCCATCAACCGCTTCATCTGTATTCCAGCCCTGTTCGTGGAGATGGTCAAATACGGTAATGCGCATGATCTCATCGTCTTCGACTACCAGGATACGTGCTGTCATGAGATATCTCCGCTTGTCGTGGATTCATTGTTCAGGGGAATGACAACAATAAAGATTGCTCCGCCACCCGGTCTGTTACCTGCCGTTAGCTCGCCGCCCATCCGCTCAACAAGGGAATAAGAAATGGAAAGGCCCAGGCCAGTACCTTCCCCCACGTCTTTGGTCGTAAAGAAAGGCTCGAAGATCTGGTTCAGGTGTTGTGGAGCAATACCGGGACCGGTGTCCTTAACTTCGATCACAAGGGATTCTTCGTCCACATGGCTGGTTACGGTCAAGGTACCGCCACTTTTATCCATGGCCTGCACGGCGTTGCCTGCCAGGTTGACAATGACTTGCCGCAAAGGCTCCATACTGATTTTTATCGGCTGTTGCACATCCAGATGCGCATGAACCTGGATATCACTTCGCCCCATGCAGGTTAACTCCAGGCACTCACGGAGCATTTGATCAATGTTACCAAGTTGCTGAACCAGGGGTTCCTTCCTGCCGATTTTGAGCAGTTGTTGTACCGTATTCTTGATTCTGCCTACTCCCTGGTTAAGCAGGTCCAGGTAGCGGGTGACAGTTTCCGGCTTGTCGGGATGCTTACGCAGGGTCTGGATACAGTTTTGCATGCCACCAAGCGGGTTGTTGATTTCATGAGAAACACCGGCAACCAGACGACCGAGTGCCGCCATTTTCTCACTCTGGCAAACCTGTTCACGGCTTGCTTCAAGTTCTTGCTGGGACTGGTCGATCCGCTGACATAACTTGTGAAAATGTTGTGCCAGCACACCGATTTCATCTTGGTTTTCCACCTGAGACAACTTACTCGCATCTCTGTGCCCCGGGTATTGGTCCATTTCATTTTCGAGCACTTTCAAACGTTTGACGACGAGTCGGTCAAACATCACGAAAATCATCAGGATGACAATCACAATCGTTGCTATGCCGATGTTAAGCACCATGCGATTATTCGTCCTGATCTCGGCAAAGGCCCAATCCATCGGAATGGTCACGTTCATACCACCACGGATGTCCCCAACAACGTAACCCTGATCATGATGGCAACCCAGGCAGCGCTCTCCAATGCTCAAGGGGGCCATGTAACGCAGACGGTATTTGCCGTCGACCTCTTCAACCTCCACTATCTCGTCAGTCCCCGCTTCAAATTTCACCAGGCTTTGTCGTTCGAAATCGTCGGGCGCATTGTCTGGATTAACGAGTTTGAGACTGGTTACATTGAAATACCCCAATCCTTCCCGGGCAGCATAGGAAGACAACTCACGGGTCACCATCGCCGGGTTACGTTTGACCAGCCAATTACCCTCTCGGTCCTGGATGGATGCATTTGCCAGGAAAGGATTTTCTTCTACACCGGGCGCCTTGACCAGAAACAGTCCGTTGTGATCGGCAACCCATTGCCGGGTAAGCCGAATTTGATGGAACAGCATTTCGGCCTGGCGAGTTGCCATCTCAACCACCAGGTCTTCCTGGTAGCTGGAGGCGCGGTAGAAGGTGACACCGACAGAACAACAGATGACCAGCCCAATAAAAGTGATGAATTTGATTTTTAGCTGCATGGCGACATTGCCTCCTGCGTTTTGAAGGGTGCTACTGAATGGTAACACAGCTGTGTTTTGTGTTGCTACCGTCTGGTAACACATTGCATCCCTGATGCTACTTATGTGTCTGTGTTTATAGGGTTATTTATTTGGCACACAGTTTGCATTAAATTAGTTTGATTAGATATTTGAAAGTACACGGTTATTCTCAGGTGCTCTTCAGGTGTTCGGAGGGCCAAAGCGATCAAAGGGCTGCTTATGGAAACCAATAACTTCATGAAGTACGTAGCAATCTGCTCTGTTGCAATGGTGATGGGGTTGTTTACTTACGTGGTGAGCGAATCCAGGATGTTTTCCTATCTGTCAGACGATCCGAAAGTCTGCATCAACTGTCATACCATGAATACACATTATGCAACCTGGCAGCACAGTTCCCACCGGGAAAAAGCAAACTGTGTTGACTGTCATTTACCGAAAGATGCTTTCTTCGACAAAATGCTCGCGAAATCCAGGGATGGTTTCAACCATTCCGTGTCCATGACAACCGGTTCTTATGGCTACAACCTTCAGGCGTCCGCCGATGCGGCCAGGAGAATCCAGGACAACTGCATCTATTGCCACGAAGAAGCGGTCTCGCAAATGCTGGAAAACGACAAACTTTACGAAAACACCGATGGGGAAACAAATGGTCGTCCCTGTTGGGATTGCCATCGGGAGGTACCCCACGGTACCACCAGGAATTTGACAACGACTCAAAACAACCTTGGCGTCAAGGAACTCTAGAAGACTCAATCAGGAGATATCCATTATGAAAAAATCAATAGTGCTGACCATTTTCTCAGTTGTTATCGGGGTTTCCCTGGCCTTCCTGATCGTTTCGATCAAGGGGAACAACGCTGAACAACAGGTGATCAATGTGGTACCAGAGATCAAGAAATGGGAAACAAAAAGTGCTGAATGGGGCCAATACTATCCCCGTCAATACGACTCGTATATGAAAACCAGGCAGAGTGATGAAATCAAGGATATGCTCGATGCTGATCCGGCCCTGGTCGTTATGTGGGCTGGTTATGGTTTTGCCAAGGATTACAACGCGCCACGCGGTCACTTCTACATACTGGAAGACAACATCAACACCCTGCGCACCGGTGGCCCGGTTGACAACGGGACCGGTCCGATGCCAACTGCTTGCTGGACCTGTAAATCACCGGATGTACCGAGGTTAATGTACGAAAAAGGAGAAAATGATTTCTTCACCGGTAAATGGGCCCGCTGGGGCACTGAGATTGTCAACCCGGTTGGTTGTGCCGATTGTCACGATAACGAAACCATGAAACTGACCGTCTCTCGAGATTACCTGAAACGGGGGCTGAATGCCGAAGGCAGCAGACCTTTTGCCGAGGCCAGTCATCAGGATATGCGCTCCCTGGTTTGTGCTCAGTGTCATTCCGAGTATTACTTCAAGCCAACCAAATGGACCGACTCGAGCGGAACCGAGCAGACTGCTGGTGTTGTCACCTTCCCGTGGAATAACGGCTTTTCAGCAGAGGCAATGGAGCAGTACTATGATGATCGGGATTTCACCGACTGGACCAACAAGGTGAGCAAGGCCAAGATGCTGAAAGCTCAGCACCCCGGTTATGAAACCTTCATCACTGGTGTCCACGGGCGGGAAGGTCTTGCCTGTGCTGATTGCCATATGCCTTATGTACGTGAAGGTGGTGTCAAGTACTCAAACCACAAGGTCGGTAGCCCGCTGGATGATATTGCTAATACCTGTCTGAACTGCCACAGAGGCACCGAGGAGGAGTTCAAGGCAACGGTTGAGCGTAAGCTTGAGCGGAAAAATGAACTTTCCAGGATAGCGATGGATGTACTGGCCAAGGCCCACCTTGAAGCCGCCAAAGCGTGGGAACTGGGTGCCACCGAAGAGGAAATGGGACCGGCCTTACTGGATATTCGCCATGGTCAGTGGCGCTGGGATTTCTCTATCGCCGCCCACGGCTCATTCTTCCATGCACCGGAAGAAACCTTGCGGGTACTTGGCAGTGCCATCAACAAGGGACAGGATGCACGCTTGAAGCTGCGGATAGTTCTGGCGAAATACGATGCCGCTGAATATGTCGCTCCCGACTTCTCAACCAAGAAAAAAGCCCAGGTGCTGACCAGTCTGCCCTATGGTGAACTGGTGGATGAAAAGAACGCTTTCCTCAAAGGTTTACGCCAGGATTGGATCAAGGAAGGGACCGAAAAGGGTCGCTACGATCCCAAGACGCGAGAGGGGATGGAGCATAAGACGTCTTACAACTGATCTTGCACTTGAACGTTTACCCGGTGGGTAGCATGGGTGTTACCCACCGATATTAATAGAGTGACATTAAAAAGGACCATCCTCATGAACAAGAGACTCACTACGGTCAGCATGCCCGCAGCTCTGTTGATTACGGTATTTGCGATAACCAGCACTCCGGTATCCGCAGCGGACACTTTGGGCGAATCATTTTCCGAGGGAAAGGCCGGATACAGCTTACGCTGGCGACTGGAGAATGTGGATCAGGATCCACTCCCCAATGACGCAACTGCAATACCCTTGCGGGCGCGTATTAACTTTCATACAGCGGATCTGTACGGATTTTCAGCAAAAGCAGAGTTTGACTATGTCTTCAATTTTGGTGTTGACGACTTCAATGCAGGTGGTGGTAACACACCTAACCCACCCGGCTACCCGGTCATTGCTGATCCGGGCGGTGAAGATCTAAACCAACTATTCCTGCAATACAAAGCCAAATTCGGTGGCCAGTTCCGCGTTGGGCGGCAACGTATTATTTATGATAATGCCCGTTTCGTAGGTAATGTCGGCTGGCGTCAGAATGAGCAAACCTATGATTCATTCTCTTTCGATCACAAGACTGACGGCGGATGGAAGTTCCAGTATGCCTACGTGGACAACGTCAACCGTATTTTTGGTGATGAAGTTAATGCTGGCGATCATGCGCAGAGCACAAACCTGTTCAACATCGCCTATGACTTCAAGGACATCGGTAAGCTGACAGGGTATTACTACGACATCGATAATCAAGATGTTGCCGGCTTGTCCAATACCACCTGGGGCTTGAGGTTCGCCGGAAAAGTGGGCAATGATGGTTCGCCAATCGGTTACACACTTGAATACGCACACCAGACAGACAATGCCAACAACCCGGTAGATTATAAAGCCGATTACTTGCGTGTTGACCTGTCGGCGGCAATTAAACAAGCAACTGTCTACGCCGGTTATGAATCCCTTGGTGGAAATGATTCTGAGCCCGGCCAGGCATTCCGTACGCCGCTGGCAACACTGCATGCCTTTAACGGTTGGGCAGATAAGTTTCTGAGTACACCTGATGCCGGTCTGCAAGACTTCTTCGTAGGTGTCAAAGGCAAGCTCTACAAATGGAACTGGAACGTGCTTTATCACAACTTCTCATCAGAGTCCGGTTCTACTGATTTCGGTGTCGAATATGACGGAGTTATCACACGGAAATTCAAGGACCATTACTCGGTTTTGTTTAAAGCAGCCCATTTTAAAACTGACAGTCCCGCATATGGGGATACAACCAAGTTCTGGGTACAACTGACGGCTGATTTTTAGACCTGCATTCGGTTAAAATAGACTTTCTCCTGATAGCTTAATACCCGCTGTCAGACAATATTTCGAAGGCGGCCCGATTTCGGGTATGTAAATAAAGCGACTCCATACCGGCCCGGCGCAGCGTCAACTGGCAGAACGCCAGCTTGCTGTTGAGACATGTCTTGTGACCTCCAGGCGGGTTGTCGTAACGCAGTGCCACAAAGTCACCCGGCCTCGCCTTAATATGGCCCTCGATGGAAACCCTGGTATCGGCGGTTGCGAACTCCCAATGAAGCTTATCAAAGTGGCCACGTGCCAGTAAAGCGCGCCATAACCCATTAAGTGCATAAGTCTGACCATCAACACGCAGAACCACCAATGTCAGAAAAGGTGTCCACAATGGCCCCATGCGAACCCGGGCTGTGGACAGCTCGAGAAATGCATCCGGGTCATTATCGAATCCCGCAACCTGACCCCAAGCGTAGTGATCGGTGTGTCTTATACCCCAGTTGTGGTTCTGGCTACCCACCCAATCATTGACATCAACTTCCTGGCCTGCCACCAAGAGTCGGCCGTTGAAGTGCGCATTCGGTGTACTCACAAGGCTCTTGGCCTTGGGGAATCCGCCATCGTAGAACCTCAGGGGAAGCAATAGCAGTGGCTCCTGGCCAGCATCGAATTTCAGGTCCCAGTCAATACGGCCATCCGGCCCACTCGCACCACCGGCAACGACACCATCGGATAATATGGCGTCGGCAATATTCACCTCCAGTCCACTTGATGAGAATCGACAGCGTTCGATTGGAAATACATCCCTGGCCGAGGTGATTTTAGCGGTCTCACCATCAAAGTAGACAGCCCATAACTCTCCAACCGCCGCGTCCGGCCGACCTTGGGGAGAGAAAATTGTGTACCTGAGCCAAAAGGCAAGTGGGCGGCCCGGGTGGTTTGCTCGTTGAAAATAGCTTTCGTAGTGGCCCAGGGCATCGCCTGGGCGATAACGGACCTGGTTGCATCCCCGAAGTGTTGCCAATGATTCCACAGCACCCATGTTAAAGCATGTGCCGAGAACTGACACAGGTCAATGTGGCCGACCCTACCGATCTGGCTATCGTGCATGAGCTTCAGGATCAACTGAAACTGGAACAGAAGGCCAAAGGTTCCTTCGTCCCAACAGGAAACTGGGACATGGAGGAAGTTCTGGCAATGCGTGCCAGATACGCGGAGATTGGCAAGGCAGAAGACGTAACGTTCGATACGATGTTCGGCAAAAAGGGCGAAGTGCCTCTGAAAGACCACAATGTTGGCACGGCAATGGGCTGGGGTGGTCTCACTCCTGAGCGTGCGGTTTATCCAAGTATCTTTGGCGAAAGCACCGAGCCGCAAGTGCTGACTTTAAGAGATGTACCCGCCGGGGCGTTCTGGTCAATCACTATCTACGATGCCCTTGTGAGCATTGACCACCATATCTGCATCATCACGGGATATTTTATCTTCGGTCACAATATCCAGTTTATTCTTACGGATAAGAATGTTGACAAGCTTGTCTTCGGCAGCTCCGTTCGGGTCAAAAAGAATGACATTACGGATTAACACCCGCTCCGGACCTGATGTTTGCGCATACACTGAAAAAGTTGATATCAGCATGAGCAAAAGCACAATGCTTGAGAGAAAACGGAAAAATCTGAGGCTATTCATCATTGGTGGGGTTAGTGTTCTGCTATGGTGATTACTTATGTTGGCTTATCGGTTGCTGCGGTAGATGACCCGGCATCCTACATTCCTGAGGCACCTGTCTGGTCACTGTTTGTCAGCAGCGGCCAGTGCAGGCTCCGATCCGTCTCTTGTTGCCACGAACATCGGTGACATGATTTCCAGGCCAGCTTCATTGAAAGCATCGAGGATATTGGCATTCAGGCTGGAATGGGTGCGTGGCATGCCGACCGCATCTCTCGTTGTGGCATTTAGTTGGTAGTTAACGGAGTAATCATCCAGTGATTTTTGCAATACAAAGGGTTCCGGCTCAGCTTCAATTCCTTCTGTATTCAGTGCGGCACTGGTCAATAGTTCATGAACTTTCGTCCATGGCACATCGTAACCAATGGTGATGGATGTATACAGGATCAGCCCTGCTCCCCTGGCCTGCTCACTGTAATTGATGATATGGGTCGAGAGTGTCATGGAGTTGGGAATGGAGATGATCTCATTCTTGGTATTTTCCAATCGCGTGACAAACATGCCGCGTTCTATTACCACACCAACTGTTTCGTGGATTGAAACACGATCCCCCACATTGAAAGCTCGAGTGTATGTCAAAACTATACCAGCCACGACGTTGGCTATGGCTGTCGTTGAGCCCAGTGATAAAAGCAGACCCACAAACAGGCTCAACCCCTGAAATGCGGGAGAATCCGAGCCGGGTAAATACGGGAAAATAATTATTAAAGTCAGTGCGTAGATCAGTAGGCGCAACAGGCTGAAGCTTGTAGCAGACCACTCCGAATAGAACCCGGGAATGGTGATTGTACCGTTCCCAATGCCATTAAAAACCATTTTGAGAACATGCAAAAGAAACCTGACGACCAGTAATACTATGATAATTACCAGCAAGCTGGGTATGTAGTCAATAAGCTGTTGCAAGACAAAACCAACCGACTCCAGTGTCAGTTCCAGCAGGTTACCGGCCAGACTTCTGCTTGTTTCAAAAAGGCCCAGTGCCATGTTTAAGAAGCTGAATCCGATCATTATTGCAATGAATAGTCCACCACCCCGGATCAGCCAGACAAAAATTTTGTTCATGTCATTGGCGGAAACGATTACCTGGCTTTGAATCCTCAGAGCAAAGTGTTTCTCTTTGGAAACCTTGGCACAAATACCCCTGACCATCCTCCTGATGAACCGGAATATAAGCCAGTAAAGCAAAAATAATCCGACGACAAATGGAGCACGCACCAGCGGTCCGGATTCGTCAAGCCAATGCATAAACAGGTCGAAATATTCGGTCATCATGATTTCCCCAGGCCAACGCTATATTGTCTTCTTTCGATAACGGTGGTCATAACAAAACTAACGACTGGTTTGTTTTTCAAGGTGATTTACTCCAATTGCTGCAGGGTGGACATTTATCTCCACCGAATCGAGTATACAACGCCTTTGGAGTAGTGTTGATTGTGAACTTCATGTCCACAGCCACCATTCAGAATGATACGTTGAGAAGATGAACCAGTTAAACAGGCAAATGAACCAGGGAGAATCATTATGAAAGCATCAACTCCTGTTGCCTTATCTGACCCTAACCAGCCAGGACAGCCCGCATCTCTGCCGCGTACTGGTCTGCATTGAGACCCAGCAACAGGTGGATCACGCCATCTTCGAAATGCATGTAGCCCGCGACACCGGCTGTCTCCAGCGCCGGTTTATCGAATTTAGAGACATCCTCCAGCGCCACCCGAACACGTGTCCCCGCACAGCTTTCAACCAGTTTGACATTGGCTGCGCCGCCCAGTCCAGCGAGGATCGAGCGCACCTTTTGCGGGGCGTCGGGGTCGCGAAGGCGCGGTTGCAGTTCATCAGCCTTGTACTGGACCCTGGGCGCTGCAGCACCTTCAGCCAGTTCCGCCTCATCGCCGGCAGTCTTCAGGTACTCTTTCATGTCGGTCATCAGGTTCTCGGAGCGCGGCCCGAAGATTGCCTGCATGTTATTACCAAGCGTCAGCACGCCGGCAGCCCCCAGAGCCTTGAGTTCGTCGGTATTGGCCTTGTTGATATCAATCACCTCGATACGCAGGCGCGTGATGCAGGCGTCCAGCTCCTTGATGTTACTCTTGCCACCAAAGCCCAGCACCAGTTCGCGGGCAAACTCATCGGCTACATCGGCACGCACAGCGGACATGTCCACCAGGGGCTCATCCTCACGCCCCGGGGTCTTGAGATCCAATTTAATGATCAGTATCCGGAATACATAGTAGTAGATCACTGCAAACACCGGCCCCAGGATCAGGATAAGCCATGGCTTGATATTGTTGATCCAGTAGAGCACATAATCGATAAAGCCGTGAGAGAAGGCGTAACCCAAGCGGGCATCCATCAGGTAGGTAATCAGGTAAGCGAAACCAACCAATACCGCGTGCACGACATATAACACCGGGGCTACAAACAGAAAGGCAAACTCAATCGGCTCGGTAATACCGGTAAGAAAAGAAGTCAGTGCTGCGGAGCCCATGATACCGGCGATACGCAGTTTATTCTCCGGTTTGGCAGTGCGATAGATCGCAAAAGCTGCTGCAGGCAGTCCAAACATCTTGAATATGAAGCCGCCTCCCAGGATGGCAGCCTCGTAGTCACCCGCGAAGTAGCGGCTGAGAATGCCGTGCACTGTCTCACCGGTATCAGGGTTGATATAGCTACCAACCTCGAAGAAAAACGGCACATTCCAGATGTGGTGCAGACCAAAAGGAAGTAACAAGCGCTCCACCACACCATAGATGGTCACAGCAGCAGCAGGGTTGCTGTAAGCGGCCCAATCGCCAAAATCCCGAATACCACTGCCGATGGGCGGCCATACGATGGCCAGTATGAATGCCAGCACGATAGCAGCAAAGGAAACTACGATCGGCACAAAACGCTTGCCGGCAAAGAAACCCAGGTACGCAGGCAGAGAGATGCGGTAGTAACGATTGAACAAAAATGCGGCGATCAGACCGATGAGAATGCCGCCGAATACGCCGGTATCAATGGATTCGATACCGAAGATTTTTTTGATCTCAGCCCGGCTCCGGGCTTTCGGGAAAGGCATCATCTCACCCTTGCCCGCGTCATACAGGGCGATGGCACCGCCCTCACCTTGTGCCTGGCTAATCTCAAACACCACCCCGGCATCATTGCAACTGACGGTTTGGTTCTGGGTTTCGTCAAGCCGAATCTTTTCAATAGTACGCCCGGCGGCGTCAAGACATACAAAGTGCTCTCGCACAGCATCGTATTCGATATGGATTGGATCGCCGTCGTATGTACTTATGCTCAGGGGTTCCACCGGGTTCTGCCAGGAGATGAACATGAGTCCGATGATGCCAAGGGCTGCGGTCATGACAAAATAACCGACCGTTGCCGCCAGCGCCGCCACACCGTCATTGTTGGTAAAACCAAGCACCACACCTATCGCAAACATCAAAGGCAAAATACCGAAGATGGCACCGCCCGATACCTTCATGATCAGGCCGATATTGATCAACCATACCGGCAGATCCCCGGCCCCGGCAATGGATGCACCCACCCCCAGGAGAATACCGGCAACCGGTAATACCGACACCGGCAGCATCAGTGACTTGCCAATTTTTTGCAGGGTGCCGAAGCTGCTGTTCCAGATTGTTCTAATGGACATTATTGACTCTCTTTCAGAATTTCAGGGGTATCAGTGCACGCACTGCAGCGGCATCATCCTGCTCCAGGGCCTGCTTTGCCAGGGCCCGGCATTCGACCAGCGAGCGTGTGCGTATTTCCGCTTTAATGGAGGGGATGGATGGCACGCTGACACTCAGTTCATCGACACCGATACCCACCAGGATAGCCACCGCCTGCGGGTCGCTGGCAATGCCCCCACACACACCGACCCACTTGCCATGCACGTGCGCACCTTTGACAGTTTCGGCAATGAGCTTGAGTACCGCCGGATTCATCGCATCAGCGATGGGTGCCAGCCTCGGATGACCCCGGTCCATAGCCAACGTGTACTGGGTGAGATCGTTGCTGCCGATGGAAAAGAAATCCACCTCTTTGGCAAACTGGGAGGCCATCAGCGCAGTAGAGGGTACCTCCACCATGATACCCACTTCCAGCGTACCGCTTTGATCAACCCTGACCCGTTCCTCCGCGAGCATGCGCTTGACCGAGCGTATCTCGTCGAGCGTGGCGACCATTGGAAACATGACCCGCAGCTTGTTACTGCTGGACGCGCGTAAAATGGCGCGCAACTGGGTGCGTAACAGCTCGGGCTTTTCCAGCCCGACGCGTATACCGCGTACACCGAGAAAGGGGTTCTCTTCACGTGGAAGCGGCAGGTAGGAAAGTGGCTTGTCACCACCTACATCCAGGGTACGGATGATCAGGGGACGACCTTCCAGTGCCGTGGCGATGTTAGTGTAGATCTCAACCTGTTCGTCTTCACTGGGAGCGGTAGCACGTTCCAGGTAGAGGAACTCAGAGCGCAGCAGGCCGACGCCCTCCCCGCCTAGCTCGACCGAGCGGCGGGCATCCTTTTCATTACCAATATTGGCGACAACCTCTACATTGTGGCCATCGCTGGTCGTGGCCGGCTGGTGTGCGGCAGCCAGATCAGCCTCCTGTTTTGCAAGCATCTTCTCCTTGAGGCTTTTTATACGTTCGATCTCAGCCTCATCAGGATTGAGGCGCAGTTGCCCCTTGCTGCCGTCCAGCACGACAGTACTGCCGTTTTCCAACTCCAGCGCGGCGGGCTCGATACCCGCCACTGCGGGAATGCCCAAAGCCTGGGCGAGGATCGCGACATGTGAGGTGGCGCCGCCGCCAGTGGTACAGAAACCCAATACACGCTCAGGATCCAGGCTGGCGGTATCAGAGGGGCTCAACTCCTCGGCAATGAGAATGCTGCCAGCCGGAATTTGCGGCTCTGCCTGGGTTTGGCCGGTTACAATGCTCAGTACGCGCAGACCCACATCGGCTAAGTCAACGGCGCGGGCTGCCATCAATTCATTTTTTAGCTGCGCCAATCTCTCTGCATGGGTGGTAAAAGACTGCCGCCAGGCGAAGGCAGCACTCTTGCCCTTGGCAATACAACTTTCTGCGATCTCTAGCAGTTCAGGGTCATCGAGCAATTCCTGGTGGGCGGCGAAGATCGCCGCCTTGGCTGAATCGGTCCCCACTTGAAGCTCGGCCTGCAGTGTCTCCAGTTGCACCCGTGCCTGGTCCAGTGCATCTTCCAGCCGGCGACGCTCACGGTTGGGTGTTTCGCCACTCTCCTCGACCTGGATATCGCGACGCCGCAGCTGAAATACTTTGCCAACACCTATTCCAGCCGAGGCAGAAACGCCCAGCAGCAGGTTGGGATCGTCAGAGCGGGGACGCGGTGCGGGAGCCGCATCCGCGCTGATTACGGTGGTGGCCGGCGCCGGGTCTGGCTGTGTGCCCTCGTCACCAAGCCCGGCGGTAAGTTCCGGCACAATGGCATCGATAGCCTGTTGGGCATCCGGCCCCTCGGCGCTTAAGAGAACCTTATCCTGGCAGAGCACTTCCAGACCCATAATACCTACAACACTCTTGGCATTGGCCTGGTCATCACCACGCTGCAACAGAATCCTTGATTGATATTTCTTTGCCAGGTTGGCCAGTACCGCCGCGGGACGTGCGTGCAGACCCGTGGTATTGGGTATGATAATGGCCTCGGAAGTGACCCTTTTCCCGGTGGTCAAATCTTCTTCTGCCCGCGCTTCTGAAAGCTCAAGAGTCAGCAACAAATCTTTGCCGCCGTGCACAAATCCGCTCTCCGGCAGGAAGCGGGCTACCCGCTCGCTATTGGTGACCAGCACCTGGGTGAGCAGGCTCTTGGCATGGGTGGCGAGGTAATCGGCATCAAATTCGATCAAAGGATCACCGCAGCTGACAGTCTGCCCTTGTGCCACTTTTGGAGTAAAGCCCTCACCTTTGAGCTCTACCGTATCCAGTCCGATATGCATCATCAATTCGAGACCGTCTGCGGTGGTCAGTGTTACCGCATGGCCGGCGCGGTGGACCTGGGTAATGGCGCCGTCACAGGGCGCGCGAAGGACCTGTGTGGTTGGATCTATAGAAACTCCGTCGCCGACCATCTTCTGTGAGAATACCGGGTCCGGAACCTGTTCCAGCGGGAAAATGACGCCGTCCAGTGGCGCTTTAAGCTCGAAGGTGGTCACTGGTATCTCCTTTGGTATATCACTTACCGGCAATTAGTTGAATGTGCGTTGCAAGCCTGGATGAAAGTTCAGACTTTATGATTGCGTATTCGGCTTGTTCTGCCACGTTATTGTTTTCCTGGGGGTCGTTCTGATGGTCATAAAGCATCCTGGCAATCACCATGCCCTGTTTGTTACGCCATTCGGTGTAGTAGTAGCGGTCTGTAACAATGCTGTCGCCATTCTTCCAGCGGGGAAATACCGCGTCTTTCACGGCTATATCCGGGTTCTCCAGCATCGGCTTGAAACTGTCACCCTGCAAATGAGCGGGTAAAGACATACCTGCCAGTTCCACGATTGACGGGTAAATATCCACGGACTCGACCAGGCCCTGCGCCACCTTGCCCTGTTCCATTCCCGGTGCTCTAACGATAATCGGAATCTGGTTGGCCACATTAAAAGTTGAGTGCTTGGCCCAAAGACCGTGTTCACCAAGACTCCAGCCATGGTCACCCCACAGCACGACGATGGTATTGTCCGCCAAACCCAAACGATCCAGTTCCGCCAATACCCGGCCCACCTGTGCATCTGCATAACTGGTAGCAGCGTAATAACCCCGTATCAGTTTCAGTGCCACTTCATCCGCTACGGGATCCTTTTTATCGGGAATTTCCGCATAGTGCCGCAGTTCTCCCCAGGAATGCCTGGCCTCTTCCGGGGCCGTTTCGGGAAACAACGGATTATCGGCGAGCGAAATGGATTTCTCCGGATACATGTCCCAGTATTTCCGAGGGGCATTAAACGGTAAGTGCGGCTTTGCGAAACCGACCGCCAGAAAAAAAGGTTTTCCTTCTTTCTGTAACACCTGCAATGAATCAATCGCCCGCCTGGCCGTTTTGCCATCGAAATAGGCATCATCTGAAACGTCCGCAGCCTCATATGCCGGTGGCTGGCTGGACTTGTCCCCGGCCTTATAAGCGATATCCAGCGCGATATTCCCCGGCAGCATGTAACTTCGGGGGCTGTCGACACCACGTTTTACGTCATCCTGCGGATGCCATGGTTCCTCACTCCAGGAAGACAGAGCATCCTTTCTGCCATGAAGTACCTTGCCAAGGGATATGGTTGTATATCCAGCAGCCTTAAAGTACGCGGGCAAGGTAGGTATGCCTGGCGCGTCTTTTTCAACTTTTGCATCAACCTCAACAAAGCGGGTGCTGGTTGGTCTTAAGCCGGTCATCAGGCTCGCTCTTGAAGCACCGCAAACCGGCACATTGCTATAGGCATTTGCAAAAGTAACACCCCCGGAGGCAAGCTGGTCGATCGCCGGGGTCTGCATATACGTCTTGCCGTAGACAGCCAGTTCCGGCCGTAAATCGTCGATGGCGATAAACAGTATATTTTTCTGTTCGCCCCCGGAGGCGCCAGTTGGGCCAGCCAGGCATAAACCACACAGCAAGACGGCGAATATTTTGCTTAAGGAAAAACAAGCTTTACAGTTTTGAGTCATCACTAAGGTCCTGGTAAAACAACGGCGAACTGGTCGTTATCATCTAAAAATCTGGCTTGCCGGGCCACATGGCCGGAGCCTAGCGAGACTTCCACGTTGTAAGAACCCTTGAAGCCCCGAAATGCAGCCATGCCATTGTCATCGGTAACAATTTGTGTCCTGGTCCGCCAAGTGTCATTGACCAGCGAATTCCACACATTACCGTTGGGTTTTTCACGGCGATTATGATCAAAGAAAGCGGCGTCCGGCTTTGGCCCCTTGCCCTTGGCATATTCGTAAGGTGTCCAGGTTATCAATCCGGTCATCGCGCGATGGCTGAATATCGTAATTAGAAAATCAGACGTGTACTGGGCCTGTAAATCCTGGTCCGTGGTTTCAAAATCAAATTCTGTCACCTGCAATGGCAATCCCAGGGTGGCAAATTTGTCCATGGTCCGCAGCAGTTCATGTGGCGGCGTGGGCGCGAACCTCTCTGGACCATGCCCCTGGAAGCCAATGCCCTGAACAGGAACCTTGGCGGCCAGCAAGCCGCTAATATAATCAAAGTAGAACTGCTGATGAGGCTTGCTGGATCGGGTCAGCACACCATAGTCGTTGATGTAACGGGTCAGCCCGGGGTTTGCTTCTTCGGCCAGCCTGAACCAGTCATTGACAACCTCGGGGCCCAACAGGTCCATGAACTCATGCTCTGTGTAAGGCTCGTTCAGTACATCCCACTCGATCAATGGCTCGTCGTACATTGAGGCAAACTCTGTAACATGCGCTTCTATGGCTGCCCGCAAGGCCGCCTTATCCTCTTTCAGGGAGCCAAGTTCGTCCGGGATTCTGCGGAAACCGGGCCATACGAGGCAATGGCCGCGCACCGGTAATTGTTGCAAGCTGCACCATTCAAGGCACTGCTCAACAAACGGCTTTTGCGCCTGGTAATGTTTCCACTTCAGGCCATTGGCAATGGTTACACGGTGAAAATACCGGGCGGTGGTATCGCGGTAAAACTCCTGGTGTGGTAATTCAAACAAATGTTTGGCCTGCACTGCCGCACCAAATCCAAAATGGTGACGATACTGTGAAACGCTGATTTCGGCATTGGGCAAAGGAGCGCCCTTTTCATCGCGGACCACAAGCTGGAAGTCCGCCTTGCGCAATTGTTCAATGCGCTGCATCGCCTCCCGTCGCCAGGCAGCGCTGGTTTCCATGCCGTCATATCCATATGCTTTATGCTTTGATTTTTTTGCCGATGCAGCATGAGCCAATCGTGTGGTGGGCAACAGCGAAGCAGCAGCCAGACCACCCATGGCGCGCAGAAACTTACGTCGATCTACCATTGTTACACCACACTAGTTAAGCCGCTTCAGTCCCACGCTGTTCTTTCTGAGCAGAGTGGCCATCGAATCCATCAAGGCCTGGTTTTCCGGAAGCATGCCTATATTTAAGGTTTCTCCCGGGTCACTGTCGAGGTCGTAGAGATCGCGATATACGACTTTGCCGTTTTCTGCGACCCATTCAGTGTAGCGATACCGCTGGGTACGCATGGAATAGCCATAGGCGCCCTTGCGCTTATATTGGCTGATAGCCACATCACCCAGGTCTATTGCCTGATCATCCAACGCAGCAATCAGGCTTTTGCCTTGTAACTGTGCAGGTATTTCAAAACCAGCCAGTTCCGCCAGGGTTGGGTATAAATCCAGCAGTTCGACCAGCGTGGAGGTATTCCCGGCAGTTTTTCCAGGCACATGGATCATCAGTGGCACGCGGTTGGCCTGTTCCATGGTGGTATGTTTACCCCACAGGCCATGGTCACCGAGGTGGAAACCATGATCACCCCAAAGGACTATGATCGTATTGTCTGCTTTGCCGCTGGCCTTGAGCTCCTTCAATAAATCCGCGATCAGGCTGTCGATAAAACTCACAGCAGCGTAGTAACCATGCAGCAATTCCCGCTGCTGAATCTCTGTGATACCTTCTTCCGAATAATCTCCTGCCCCAACCCCGTCATCTGCAGTCGGCCTGTAGGACCTCAGCTCGCTGTTGCTGTTCATGATGTAAGCGGGGTCGCTCTCTCCGGGGGCTTTTTGATAAACCTCGAGTTCAAAGGCTGCTCTATCGTAAAGGTCAAAATATTTCTTCGGCGCAATAAATGGCAGATGTGGCTTTTTATAACCCACCGCAAGGAAAAACGGTTGTGAGTCGGCAACCATTTTTCGCAACAGGGCAATCCCCCTTTTATTGATATTGCCATCGATGAACTTATCTGCAGGAGCATCTATCGCCTTTACAGCAAATTTCTGCTGGTTCTTATTATCGACCACGCCCCGGGGCTTTTTATAAGGAATGGACCAGGATGCAGGATCATCGTCTTCGCGGCTGTCTACATTTCGCGGGTCGAATATTTTGCCAACGGCTGCTGTCTGATATCCATTGTTCTTGAAGAACTGAGGCAGCGTAAGAATATCCGGGTTGATATCACGCATACGCGTCTTCAGGTTCAATACGCCGTTCGATTCGGGCCGCAGACCGGTCAGGAGGCTGGTTCTTGAGGGACCGCAGACCGGGTATTGAGTATAGGCGCTGGTAAATACCATGCTCTGATTGGCAAGTTTATCCAGGGTCGGGGTGATGACCTTCAGGTTGCCATAATGGCCGGTTAACGGCTTGAGATCATCGACGGCTATAAAGAGAATATTGGGCCGGGCCACGCTGACATCATCAGCGC
>Ga0164315_10001025_pt1 | contig 20613 bp, 18 predicted proteins | sample GuaBasSedimGuay6_FD_113737 | JGI IMG/M metagenome (GOLD analysis project Ga0164315, IMG submission 113737) | Subseafloor sediment microbial communities from Guaymas Basin, Gulf of California, Mexico - Guay6, Core 4569-2, 0-3 cm | ecosystem: Environmental > Aquatic > Marine > Hydrothermal vents... | reverse complement strand
TTAGTATCATACGTTCGAGATTGTAGATTCGGTTTCCTATTTCGGGCAGTTGGGGAGTGAAGTCATAACCGGTTACTGCCAGCAGGGCATTGCCTGTGGGGCTGTCTGTAAATCCCAACGCTCTGCGGGCAACAGTACAGATTCCAATGCTGTCGACAAATGCCCGGGTGTTCTGTGCATTTTTCACCAGTGCCCCTTTCCCTTCCAGGCCAAACCTGTCGTACTTCTCATCAAAGAGTTCAGTAGTAACTGTATATCCGCCTACACAATGGCATGCACCTCTACTTGATGTTCCATAGGTAAGTGCATTGCCGTGAATACCCCGGGGATCATAAGCTGCAAGACCCATCCCTTTTACGTGTACTGCATAGGGTTCCCATTCAGGTCGTTCTTCAAGAACCCCCAGCATTCCCCTGGAAACCAGTTCACCTATAGCTTTCTTCTCTGCTATCAGTTTAACCAGGTCAACAAGAGCCTCCGTACTGCCGAAACGTGCTTCAATTCCATCAGTATCCTCTTTGGTAATTAAACCCTCTTCAAAGAGCTCCATGATCATACTTACACCGGCGCCTGTTGAGATTGTATCAATTCCGTATTCATCACAAAGCTGAGCAGCCTTTATAATTGCTGCAAAGTCGCTTATCCCGCAGTTGGAACCAAGCATACCGATGGTTTCATACTCTGTTCTGGATATTGCTCCGGCATATGGGCCTTCCTTAACCTCGTTCAGTTTCCCGCAGGCAATTGGACACATATAACATGCTGTGCTTTTTTTAAGATAATCAGAGAGCATTTGATGAGCATCAATTTTTTCTGCATCTTCAAACCAGGAGCTCTGAAAGTTACGGGTGGGCATTGAGGCTGCCCCGTTTATGGCTTCAACCAGCTGGTGAGTTCCATATTTACTTATACTTGCCCGGGAAACCTTAAGGTCAGCTAAAGCCATTTTATTAAAATCTTTCATCATCTCTATATCAGCCACAGGAATTTTGCCCGTTCCGGTGATTGTTACAGCCTTCAGCTTTTTGGCACCCATTACTGCACCACCTCCGCCACGTCCGAAAAAGCGGGTATCTACAATAATTGATGCCAGATGATTCAGATCCTCACCCGCACTTCCAATACACATTACAGAAGTTCGTTTTTTTTCAGCTTCCTCTTTAAGAATCTTCTCAGTCGTAGCTGAATCCATTCGGAGATATGTTTCAGCAGTATGAAAACTAACTGTATCGTCTTTAATTTTCAGATAAGTCCATTCATCTGCCTCACCCTCAATAATAAGTGCATCAAACCCTCCCATTTTAAGGTAGGGGCCAAAATTTCCGCTGCTGTTTGAGCACAGATAATGACCGCTAATGGGTGATTTTGTTGAAAGCTGAAATTTAGTTGATGTAGGCAGCTTAAGTCCTGTTATGGGGCCGGTTACAAATATAAGTTTATTTTCAGCTGAAAGTGGTCTGACATCAGGCCCGATCTCGTCATAATAAAATTTGGCTGCCAGTCCACGACCTCCAAGGTACTTTTTAAAGTTTTCCTCTTTGATCGGCTCTGTAGAAACAGTCTGATTGGATAGATTGATCCGCAGCAATTTTCCCAGATATCCACCGTTAAACATATAATTCTCCTTACTTCTGTTGTTTTCCAAACAACTTAATTAGTGCACTTCACGTCCGCCGGATACATTAAATGCCTGACCGGTGTTGTAGTCACCGTGGATAGTCAGAAATTCACACCAGGCTACAATATCCTGTTTGTAACAGAGTCTCTGAAGAGGTATCTTGGCAGTAAATTTCTTAACAACTTCATTTCTGGACATATCCAGATTATCTATATATCCCTTACTCACACTGTCCCAGACACCAGAGTCATCAACTATTCCAGGGCAGAGACAGTTAACTTTTATATTGTTTCCTGCCAGTTCAAAAGCCATGGCATGGGTCAGGGATATTATAGCTCCCTTGGCTGCAGAGTATGATCCCATTAGAGCTGAACCGGTTTTGCCTGACTTGGATGCAAAATTGATTATCCGGCCATTATCCAGTTTTTTCATACTCTTTAATGCTCCCTGGGAGCAATAAACAGTGCCGTTTACGTTTATGTTCATCATTCTGTTTAGGTGCTCCGGGGTAATTTCTTCTATTGACTGCTGATCTACGGCTCCTGCTGTATTTACAAGGGTATAGATATCTCCAAGATCTGCTTCAATGGACTTGAAACATTCCATTACCTTTTCCTGATCTGTTATGTCACAGGTATAGCCCTTTACTGGATAACCATCTCCAGTCAGTTTTTTTGCCTGCTCTATTACTTCTGGTAGAATATCCAGCATGGCCACTTTTGCGCCATGCCTGCAGTACATTTCAGCAATTGCCAGCCCTATGCTTCGCGCCGATCCGGTTACTACACATACTTTGTTTTCAAGTTGTTTTTCCATTTGTTTCTCCTTGTAAATAATTATTCAACTTTTTCCATATCGATAAGTGTTCTCATTTGTTTAATTTCTTCAGTGTAATTACTCCTATCAAATACAGCAGATCCAACTACAAATATATCCGCACCGGCTTCAGCTGCATCTCTGATAGTCCCCTTATTAACCCCTCCATCAACTTCAATTCTATAAGTCAATGATTTCTCTCTGCGAAGAGTTAGAAGCTGATTTATTTTTTTTAACACCGGACGTCGGAAACTCTGATTTCCAAAGCCCGGTTCAACACACAAAATAAGGACATAATCAAGCTCTTCAAGAACCTCATACAAATGTGAAACAGGAGTAGCCGGATTTAACACAATTCCTGGTTTTATACCCAGCTCCCGAATCCTGTCCACTACACGGAGAGGAGTACAAGTAGCTTCCGAATGGAAGGAAATCATATCCGCTCCTGACTCTGCAAAACTATCTATGTAATCCAGAGGATTACTGATCATCAGATGAACATCCAGTGGCAGGTTGGAATACTTTTTAACAGCCCGTACTGTTTTGGGTCCCATAGCCAGATTAGTGACAAAATGTCCGTCCATCACATCTATGTGAATCAGATCAGCACCAGCCGCTTCTACAGCTGATATTTCATCTGCTAATCGTCCCATATCCGCTGAAAGAATGGACGGTGCAATTAATGGCTTCATTAATTATTTCCTGCTATATCAGCATACCACCGGTAATATCGATAACAGTACCGGTGATATTTGCTGCTTTTCCTGACGCAAGGAAGGCAACCAAATATCCAATTTCAACAGGTTCAGCTAATTTCCCGACTGGAATCCGTTTTAAGTAATATTCTGCCATCCCATCCTGACTCCACTTATCTTCATTAATAGGAGTCCTGACCATACCTGGCGCTACAGCCACCACACGAATACCGTGGCAAGAAACTTCTCTGGCCATAGCCCGGGTAAGCATATTTATTCCTGCTTTTGCTGATGCATAATGCGCATGCCCACCTGTGTTATATTGAAATGCCGATTTGGAAGAAAGATTTACAATTACCCCTTTTTTCCCGGCCTCTACCATTTTGTTTACAACTCTCTTACTTAGCATATAGGGACCATTCAAATTGATATCAATAACCCGCTCCCAGCGACTATCGTCCATTTCCAAAGCATTTTCAGTCGGCCAGATACCTGCATTATTTACAAGAATTTCAACGGTACCAATCTGCAACTCTACGAATTCCAGCATGGTGTCCAGATCATCGGCTTTTGATACATCACCGTATACTGCCATACATTTGGTTTTGTATTTCTTATTCAGTGATTCAACAAAGGTTTCTACTTCAGATTTGTTAACAATGTAATTGACTGCTACATTCACACCTTCACAGGCAAGATACTCTGAAACACCCCCCCCAATACCACTGCCGCCACCAGTTACAAGAGCAACTTTATTCTTAAGACCTAAGTCCATAGACCCCCCTTGATTCTCAATAACAACCTACACGCATCACTATATACCGCTATATAGCTTTGGTCAATAAGAATCATTATTCGGTGTTAAAAACTAATTTTTCAATATTTACTGGCGGAATAAGGTTAAATACCAAGAAGGCTATATAGCTTTAAGGTAATAAGATAAAATTCTGGAAAACAGAAGGGCAGACAAAAAACATATCAACAGCGGGAATATTTTCGAAGAACAAGTTCCGTTTTTATTTCATAGACGGCCTGGCCAATTTCTCCCCGTTCAGTATATTCAGCCAGAAGGGTTCGGAAAATCTGCTTGATACGGGAAATATTGAGATCCAATGAGGAAAGCTCCAAAACTTCTGCAAAAGGATGATTACCGCAACCGATAACTGTACAACCTTCGCCAGCTGAAAAACCAGCATCTTCCAGACAGTTCATCACCCCGCCGGCGGACAGATCGTTGGCACAAAGAAACGCCCGACAGGCAGGATGAGTTTTCATAATACGCTGGCAGGCATCGTAGCCCCCCTCCCGAAGGCCCATGCCGTTTGCCTGCAGGGTTGTCGGAGCAGAAAGGTCCAGAGAGGCCAATCCCTGCAGATATCCCTCCAGGAGCCTCACGCCACGATAGGTTCTCTCCCAACCAACAAACGCTATCTCTGCATACCCAAGGCGCTTCATAAAAGCAATACTATCACGACCACCTTGAATGTAATTTTGATGAATCTCGGGTAATCCCAATTCAGGATCGGGGGAATTCAGAAGCAGAGTCCGACCCGACATAGATTTGTGATGCCACCCTAACAATCCCTGAACCGATGGTTCATAGATAAGCAGACTACCTTCAACTGAAAGAGCCTTTCTTACCAGACTTTTTTCCAGAAGGGCATCTCCATCATAAACAGAAACCAGAAGTTCTGTATTCAGGGAAACACACTCTCTGCTCAACTCCTTTAGCAGCTCCATATAAAAATATTCCATAGTGGAAATGATAAAGTGAACAGAACTCAAACCGATCGGCTGCTGCTCCAGTTCTTCTTCGATTTTACCGGAGAAAACAACAATAGTACCCTTACCGCTATAACGCTCTATATACCCTTCCTCCACAAGAAGTGATAAAGCATTACGAACGGTTACATGTGTAGTGCCAAAGCGCTCTTTCAGGAGTCTTTCCGGGGGAAAAGAATCCCCCTCCCGATACACCCCCTGAAGAATTTCATTTTTTAATTCTTTGTATATAGAAAGATAAAGATAATCACCTTTTCTATTTTCCCCGTTCGGCACTGCATCCCTCATAACATTTTTCTTACAATCTCTTCAGGAGCTATTCTCCTCTGCTATCTTTCGGTCTTTCATAATCGTGGCCAATCGGCACTATAGGTGGTAGTATAGCATCAGAGGATAAATAAAAGTTGTCATATGTCGACAGAAAAATCATTCAACACAAAAATTGAGAACGTTATCTCCACATTTGACTTCATGAGAGTAAAACAGGTTATGGATTATCTTAACTGGACCTGGACGGGATTCAACGGGACTCCCGACAAAGAAGCGTTAATCCGCAAGGCAACCCAACTACTGGAAGAAGTCCGAAATAAACCTGGTGAAGTATGCGGATCCGGTGGTTTCCGAGCCAGCAACAGAGAAAACGGCAATCTCAGTTTAAAGTTTATACTTACAGAAAGCTGGTCCGATCCACCTGACGAACCAGAGAACTGACAGTTTCATTGGTTAAATCTATTTAATTAATATCTGATCAGGAACTGATTAGGTTTACTCCCTCATCAATGTGTTAGCAAACAATATAAAATCTACATTTACAAGCTGCATCACCACCTGTAAAACGAAATAGATTAAGACCAAAATCCAGGGTCTGCTTCAAAGCAGAACCGGCTGTTGTGGCAACTGGCAGAAGCACTTTTCCGGTAAGCTCCGGACGATGAAACCAGCTGCAGGTTCGGTCAATAAAATTCTTAAGAGTTCCACTTACATGTCTCATATACACAGGAGTTGCCAAAATCAACCCATCACTGTCAATCATTTTTCCCTTAAGGACATCCATATCATCATTGATGACGCAGGTACCTTTCGTGATACATACTTCACATCCACGGCAGGTTAAAATCTCATAATCGGACAGGTTCACAATCTCAACCTGGAAATCTTCTTTTTCCAATAAGCCCTTCAATCCAAGCAGTAGAGACTGTGTTCGTTTCTTTCGCGGACTTCCATTAATCATAACCACCTTATATCTGGTCATTTATACATCTCCCTGAATTTTCTAATACCAATGGCTGTTTCCCGGATTTCTCCCTCAACCAGTTGATACTCCCCAGCACCTTCGGCATCAAAACCAGCCTCCGTTCCAACCGGTATTTACCGGGGAAACTTGTAAGGGAGAGGCCGATCAGAATACTCAGTATTCCCTGACCCGGCAAAAACAGCATCGCAATACCCGCCAGAATAAACACAATCCCGAGAAGGTTTTTCAGCAGCAGCATCCCCAGAGAATCACTTACCCTGCGCCGCTCATCCGCGAAATAATCCTCTGGAATCCGAACCACCATCACCGGAACAAGAAGCAGCGTCGTAATAAACATCACAACCGAAATGCCCATCATCCAGACCAGTAGAGAACTATGAGCCGAACTCCAGGCGGTAATATTTTCAAGCATTTTATAATTGACCTCTGCCGCTCCCGCGGTTTACTCCCTTTATCGATACCGGATAGAACAATATATAAGGATACTGTATGCCGGAACAACGAGTCGAATCACTTTACAGATACATGAGCGGAGTTATCGCTGGAAAACCCGGAGGAATCCTGGTAAAGGAAAATAACATCCTTGACATCGATTACACCCCGGAAGATGTGCTCTCCCTGTTTGACCGACTCTTTGATGCCGGATATTCCGTAGAAGAGCTGAAAACCCCGTCAAATAAACTCTTCAACCTGCTGCATCAGGCTTTGGACCGCTTCCCTTCCGATGAAGTTAAACCCGGCAGCTTTCTTTACTATCTAATCGAAGACAACAGGCGTCTGGAAAATCTCCTGAAAGAAACCAGACCCCTGATATTAAAGCTCAACAGCAAATACGGCGTCGAAGATATTGCTGCCATAACAAACCTGATAGAGCAGATACAGCAGATTCACAATCATTATGTGATAAAAGAGAACGTCCTCTTCCCGGTACTGGAAAAAAACTGGCCGGAACATCAATGCCTGAAACTGATGTGGTCCTACCACGATGATATCCGTAAAACCATCAAGGAAGCCCTGGCACTTCTGGTCCTGCCGGAGCTCAATATCACCCGATTCAATGCTGTTGCCGGAGAGCTCTTTTTCTCGGTTTTCACCATACTCTACCGGGAAGAAAAGGTGCTCATCCCACAGATCCTGCATACTATTGATGATGAGGTTCTGAACAATCTACTCATCGAGAGTGCCGAACTGGGATTCTCCTTTCTGAAGGAAGATGAAATCAAACTCCCCGCCGCCTCCCGGCAAGAGACGGGAAGAACCAAAGAATTTGATGGATCAGTCACATTGAGCACCGGGAAACTCAGCCTCACACAGCTGGAATTGCTCTTTCAGTTCCTGCCGGTGGATATCAGCTACGTGGATGAGAATGATACCGTCCTTTTCTACTCCGACCCTCCTCACCGAATCTTCCCCCGGAGCAAGTCCATCATCGGTCGAAAGGTTCAGAACTGCCATCCTCCCGAAAGTCTGCACATCGTGGAAAAAATCCTCAAAGCCTTTCGAAACGGTGAAAAAGAGGAAGCTTCCTTTGTCATCCAAATGGGACCAAAATTCATTCAGATCCGATATTTTGCTATCAGGGATGAAGAGGGAGAGTTCAAAGGAACCCTGGAGGTTTCCCAGGATGTTACGGCTATACGGGAAATCGACGGGGAGAGCCGGCTGCTGGACTGGGAGTGAACCCCGGCTACAAATCCCTCCGAATGAGACACTGACGGAGATTATGTCAAACCCACTTCAAGTGAAGTTCGGGAATGATAAAAGGGAATAGCTGTGCAGGTATGTGATGCTGATAACCTCGACCTACTTCCTTCAGATACGGATTCAGTTGAGGTGAGTGCATACAAAAAGGCTTGGGCACGATTACTCTCAAAGGTGTACGAAATCAATCCGTTTGTTGTCGGGATCGTTCCTCGGGCTTCGCCCTGTGGTACGACCCTGTTTAGCCCTCAGTGCGGATCTGAAATAAAGGTGATAGCAATAATCCTAAAACCTCAAGAAAAAAAGCATATTACACCATCTTGTAAAACAGGAGCGACCGCCATTCATCCGTATTGTGTATGTTATCGAGATTGGAGTAATTCCCCTCTTTTGTCCATATTGGGCATTGCTACCTCAGATTAATTGTCATCATTTACCACAGGACGAAACCTGTCGGCCTACCCTAACTTGTTCTTCCGGAACGGAAACCAAAATCGTCAAAACAGCCCTAGTACAGAGTACATCCTAAACGTTCGGATATAATCTCTTTAGTTTAATCCGCGCATCCTCTGTTCTAAATTGCCAATCCACTTTTGTTTGGCGTGTATTCCGATCTTCATTCCAGGCTGCCACCTCAGACCGCATTTCATCAATACAATCAATTCTCCGATTGAGGCACTGCCGTTTCAATGCACTGAACTCAATTTCTGCAATATTCAGCCAGCTTCCATGTTTCGGGGTAAAATGTATTTCAAGCCGGTTGGCCTGACTTCGGGCTTCGTCCGGCGGGAAAGCTGAATACAAAGAGGCAATGTTATGCGTATTAAGATTGTCCATGACTAACACCACCTTTTCAGCATCCTTATACCGTTCTTCAAGCATCTCTCTAATGAATAGAGCCCAATCAACTCGAGTCCGGCGAGTGGTGATTTTTACTTTCCGTATTCCACCCAGCGGTTCGACTTCAATGAAGATATTGGCGACATCCTTACGAACATATTCATCATCCATTAATACCGGGTGCCCGGGAGCTGCGGGGATCGGTGCTGTCACTTCTCCAATCAACTGCATACTTGATTCATCCATACAGACAACAGGGTGTTTTGGGTCGTAATGGCGTGCATAGACTTCAAGCACGTCCTCCATAGCGGCAACAAAGCTGGCATTTTGATCCGGTGGTATTTTCCAATACTTGCTCAAGTGAGGCTTAAGTTCATTTTTTTTAAAGTGTTATGGACCGTCATGGGAGAAACGTTCTCAACAATTTTCAATTCAACCAGTTTTTCAGCCAGGAGCCGTATCGTCCACCGGTTCCGCCCTTCTGGACACTCTGAACAAGCCAGGGCCAGGAGCTGAGCTTCAAACTCGCCTCCAAATTGAATCTCCCGGGGTGGTTTCTCCCGCTTCTTTCTTTCCAGAGCAGCTGAAAATCCTTCTTCGACAAATCTTTTTTTTAAATGCTCCAGACTGCGAGATGTTGGCCCCAATGCTTCTGCCACAGTGGTAACCAACCACTTAGGACCATACTCTCCAGCATCAAGTAAAAGCAATGCTCGTGCATACATAACGGTTCGAGCGGCTCTTTTACCGGTTGTTGATAGTAATTCCAATTCCTCTCGTTCTTCTTTGGTCAATGTGACTCTGTAACGTGGTGCCATACTATCCCCCCTCAATCATTAATGAGAGGGTATCATAGATATTAATTTATGCGAAGGTTATAGATATACGTTGTACTAGCGCTCTTTCGGGAATGAATAAGTTCACTTCGCTCATATTTAGGGTCGTACCGCAGCATAGCGAGGAACAATCCCGACATTCGCTTGGGAATCATGCGGTGCCCAATCGCCGTATATAGATGGTCTACTCCGGAACCCGAATCTCAATACCACCAATATCGGAGAAGTCTCCAGGATTGAATGTGAATAGGGTCTCGACACCATGACTTATCATTGTCGCTGCAATATTCATATCGTGGATGCGTTTGCCATGAATCCCTGTCGACTCAATAATTTCAACCAGTTTTTCCGCCGTTTGAAGAGTTTCTTCCAGAAAGATTGTTCTTGATCTGAACTCACTGATGTTATCCAGGGCATTATGCAATTTCAGTCCCAGACCATTATTTCCAACCGGCCGTGTTGCCACCACCAGATATTCCCTGATTATCTGCCCACTGACTGCCAGGTGAATACCATCACCGCTTAGTCTTGAAAACACAGAAACGGCGGCAGAGTGAGCTATCCGTCCCGCATCGGTAGCAGCGAGAAGGATATTGGTATCAAAAAAAACGATGTCACCTCGCTTCATCACCGTAAATCTCTTCCCGCTTCCAGGTACCCTGATTCCCGGTATTGACCGTTTTTATTCTGAGTGACCTTGATGGCCGTCTCGGAGTACGCTCTGATACTTCTTCTAAAATCGAGTGCAGCTCGCCCTGCAGGGATCTATGATGATACTTCGCCAGCCATTTAAGGTTTTCGAGAGTTTGATCAGGTAAATCTCGAATCAGTATCGCTTTCATACCGGTATCATAACGATATCTATGGATGTTATCAAGTTCGACAGCCTCCTAGAACACTCGAACTCGATAGATTCCAATAACTTCCCCCCGGGATTCTGTAAAACGTATCAATAAGGAAGCCGTCCTGATTGGATCACTGAACCGAATATCCCATCTCGAACCATGAACATCGACTGCGGCAGCAATCTCTAATCCCCTGTCATCAAGAACAGATATTGTTTTCGGCAAGTATGGACTCTGCCGGTCAGGATGTCCGTATTGCACGGATTCCATTGGATGATCGAAATCACCATCCATAGCAATAATAAGCCGATTAATTGTTCTGATGTTTTTCCATGAAAGACGAATCTCCGGGACATTTTCACCGGCTGTTCCGGATACCCAGCTATTGGCTTCGATAAAGGGTCTTTCATATCCTCTTGTTAGAAATTCTGCTGAATATGGCTCAAATGGCGATTGGAAAAAGAGTGACCATAAAGTAGCATTCGGACGGCGCTCAGGCAGCCAGAATTCCAGACGGTGCAACCCGGACTCCGGGGGTGGTTCCTGTACAGCCGACCTTGCAACTTTCTCATTGGCAGAATGTCTGAGCCTGAGGATTCCTGGTAAAGAGTTCAGGCTTTCAGACACAAAAAGGCCATCAGAGGGCTGCAGAACGACCGTCAGATACTCAGGTCGATCCAAAACGGTAACGAAGGTTACAGGCAGAGAACCGGAAAAGCCCCGAGCAACATCGAAAGAAATCTCCTCAATCACGATATCAGGGGAAAAATTACCATAAAAGTCAGAACGTCTTAATTGAAACACGGCATGGACTGCCTTTTCTGTCTTGATTCGAACATTAATTAACGGGACTCTACCTACGGGAAAAGGCAGGAGCATTCCCTCGGGAACAGTAACTTCGTGAAAAAGTCCGGAAGCTGCCAGGTCATCAATAACAAGAGTATTTGAAACTTCAACTTCAGCATCTATTGCAAGATCTTCAGAATCATCCAATTCAAGGTGAGGAATAAATTGCCCTGACCGTAGAAGTTTTTTCTGAAGATGTAAAAGATTAGGCCCTGATGAAAGATCCCGGGGATCCAAGCCCTTTTCATGGCATAATAAAGCCGCCATTGCCACAGCCTGGCCGTTATGAGCCCCGGTCATCATTACCCTGGTAGACCCAAGGGCAACGTGAGAGACACTGATCAATCGACCGGCAAGAAAGAGATTTGGTACATCACGGCTGTAAAGGCTCTTAAAAGGAATCTGATACACTCCACGTGAATGATATTGGTTACAGGAAGGTTTATCGGAATACACTCCATCGGCAGGATGCAAGTCTATAGCCCAACCACCGAAGGATACGGCATCTTCATGACTGTGTTGTTCTACGATATCACCCTGAGTGAGCATGTAATCACCTTCGAAACGGCGGCTTTCCCGTTTCCCGGGTATGGATCCCACCCACTCCAGTGTGAGGTTTTCCGCTTCAGGGAATCGTCCGGAATTCTTGATATGATTCCAAATCCCATAAACCACTTTCCAGAGTTCTCTCTTAATGGCAGCAGCATCAGCAATGGTGTCAAGCCGGCCGCCATATTCCAGCCACCAGAAGGAGCAGCCATGTTCAGTAGGTTTAATCCTTTCGTAACGCGGAATACATGTTACATCTTTCAAGGCAAAATCCGGAGCTACATACCTCACGGGTTTCCCGGTATCTTTGGAATAAAAATAGATAGTACTGCCCAGGAGCTCTCCATAATCTGAATCCGGAGCCAGAGCTTCTCCGAAATCCCCTGCTGCTTCTGCACCCATTCGATAAGACGCACCGGAGAGATGAGCAATTACTCCGTCTCCAGTTGCATCACAGAATCGTGGAGCCTCAAGTCGATAGGTAATGGATTCAGGGGAACAGTAAGCTTCCAGAGCATCAATCCGATCATTGGATAGCTGGACCTTGTGTACTACGGTATCCAGCAGCAAGGTCAGTTTGAGCTCTGCCCATGCCATATCCAGGAGTATGGAGTCAAAAACCACAGGATTCCCTTCGGGATTACGCCAGAGATTTTCGGTCATTATCTCATCAACAACCCCGCCTTCACGGGCCCAGCGATTGTTGTTACCCATATGAGATGTTGCCCCGAGAGCCCAGAGACGTACCTCGCTTGATGAATTACCTCCCAAGATAGGACGATCCTGAACCAGAACAACATCAAGTCCCTCTCTTGCAGCGGTAATTGCAGCACAAGTTCCTGCTAATCCGCCGCCTGCGATTACCAAGTCGGATCGGATTATCCGACGATTTGATTCGCGGCCGGGCTCCCGGCTCATATACTCCATATTTCATTCCCCCGGGGATAACAACGAATCTCATAAACCGATGCGGATGCATCACCATTTGTTCCGGTGATTCGAAGCCGGAGTGACAACAGCTGAGTTACCATCTCAAATTCATGTCTGCGTACTCTGTGATAATTACCCCCGACTCTAACAATCTCCACCCAGCTCTCGGATTCGGAACCCTCTTGCAGGTACTCCAGAATATAGTCCCGGGCAATCTGTGGATCTTTAAATCCAGGTGGATAGGCATGATATTCCCTTAGAAGCTGGCCGGGAAATGTTATTTGAACCTCAGCGATTTCCGCTGGGATATCCCAGTCCAGACGGATCCAGGCTTCATTTTTCATATCTAATTGACCCGAGCGCCAGGCACCGGTATCCCGATAGGGCCGGGTCCATCCGGAAATGATATTCTCCGGAGGATATACATCCTGCGGAGGTTCTATAGAAAAACACAATGTAGTGCCCTGGCCGAAGGTGCGCAGCCGATCTTCAGTAATACCAAAGTAGGAAACACACCCGGGCAGGAAAACGCCGGCAATCGGCCAGTGAATATACTTTGAAGATCCGGCTTCCAGCCTCAGAAGACGGCATCCACCATCAGGAATGTTTACATTCCAGGTATACCACTGCGATCCCGGTAACACTTCGAGAGTTACCGACGATAGAAGCTCGCCAGCATCAACTTGATAGTTCCAGATATGATCAGTCGTCCTGAGAACAAGGTCCTGATACTGTAATACATCACTATCATTAGAGAGATAAATTGACACTGCATCCACGGCCGCGGAAACCGGAATAATTTGAGCATGAAGGGTATCCAGCCTGTCAGTAATTCTCGGATCAATCTGATCCTTCCAGTACCCCATCCCACCGTCGGCCCAGGTATCTTCCGGACAGGCAGCACTCAACATCGCCCGGGAACTTGCGGATATACGCGCACTTTTTGCCAGATCTCCCGAATCGTTTCCGGAATGCCCATTCAGAAAGGCTCCGTCCCGTAAAAGTCGTTGTTGAATCGCATTGATATCCGTCGGATCAGCCTGGCTGGGCAATCGTCCTGAATCAAGGGATCGAACAGCTGCCGTGCCTGCTGCCTGCCCCAAAAGAGCCAGGGTTCCCATTACCCGTACAGAACCAAACGCCGCATGAGTGAGACTGAGTGAACGTCCGGCTATCATCAAGTTATCAACATCGACAGGACACATTACCCGGTATGGAATCGCATAAGGCCCGACATAACTGTCGGCCGCTTTCTGTCCATAGGGGCTGTATGCCTCTTTGCTGCGTTCTTCAGAATGCCTTGCAAGAAGTCCCCCGGGAGTATGAAGGTCCAGAAACCATCCCCCAAAAGCCACTTCGTCATCAAAATCCGTTTTTTCCTGAATATCATTCTCACTCATCAGATATTCTCCGACGATGCGCCGGCTCTCCCGTTTTCCAGGTACCTGTCCTATCCAGTCCAATGCCAGATTTCGGCATTCGTCCCGGGTTACGGGGTCTTTATTTTTCATCCAGTCCCAGATACCCAATAAATGCCGGGTCAGTTCATGGCGAATCGTCTCAGCATCTTCAATGGTATCCCACGGTTTGGCTATCTCAATCCACCAGAACCCTCCTCGCAGATCCTTGAGCTTTCGCCCGGAATCCCAGAAATATGATGGATCATCATGGGTCACAGCCCAATCAGGCGGGATGAAATCCACTGGTTTACCAACATCCCTGATGCGGAAATGAAGGGAGCTGCCCATTTCATCGTCACGCCGGCCTTCTACCGGTGCATGAATCTCACCATACACAGACTGACTTTCAGACCCCCGCATCGAGGTACAGCCTGCGGCATCTGCAACATAGGCATCCCCGGTTGCATCAATGAAGATACCGGCATTAAGCTCCAGCTCGGTTTCTGCTCCGAGAATGCGGGCTTTGACGGCTTTGATGGTTCGGGTGTCGTTCATAACGACTTCAAAAACAGATGTATTCAGGAAGAAATCCAGATTTATCTCAGAAACGCAGGCATCGTATAACACCATGTCCCAAACTGAATTAGTCCAGCCATTTTCGAATATCTCCTGGTGATTTCGCCTACGTTCTTCTTCGAGCAATTCAGAGATGATACCTGTTTCTCTTCCATAATGATGAAACGCGGCGGCTCCGTGAGGAGTGACTCTGATTTCTGAGGAACTGTTTCCCCCGAGAACAGGGCGCTCCTGTACCAAAACTGTTTTTTTCCCGAGCCGTGCAGCTGACAGAGCGGCGCAAATTCCCGCCAGGCCGCCTCCTGCAACCACAATGTCATAGAATAAAACCTTCTGCTTCACTGTCTTTATCCTTTGAGCCCGGTGGATGCGGTCCCCTCAACAAACTGCCGCTGGGCAACAAGGAAGATCAGTAGAATGGGGAGAATGGCAATAATGAGAAACGCCATTACCAGGTGGATATTTATCTCTTCCGCACTGGTTCCCAAAACGGTGTAGAGCCCCATAGTTATGGTGTACAGCTTTCCACTTGGGAGATAAATGAGTGGTTCAATAAAATCATTCCAACGCCACTGTGTGGTGAAAATCACCACAGTAGCCATTACCGGTTTTGCAAGAGGCATGATAATACGGCTGTAAATGGCGAGCTCTCTGCATCCATCCACCTTGGCTGCTTCACTGAGTTCCATAGGGATGCTTCTGAGGTACTGCCGGATCAGAAAAATACAAAAGGGAGAACCGAAAGCTGTCGGTAGAATCAGGGGCCAGAGGGTTCCGATTACACCTAATTTCTGGAAGATAAGAAAACGCGGAATGATAATGAGGAACAGAGGCATAAACATACATGCCAGAGTTATGGTGAACAGTATCTCACGGCCCTTGAAAGTCAAACGAGAAAGGGCATAACCCGCCATTGTACTCACTAGAAGATTCCCGGCAACGGATCCAATGACAACCAGAAATGTATTTTTAAAATATCGCAGAATCGGAAATTGCTGTACAACCCGTAGAAAATTTTCAGGATGCAGGGGAAGGGGAAAAAGAACCCTGGGCATAGTCAGGAGCTGCTCAACACTCTTGAGAGCCGTGGAAATCAGATAAACAAAAGGTGAGAGGAATACCAGACAAACCAGAATTGTAAAAATCAGGGTGAGCAATCTGTTTCTTGTACGTGAAGTCATCATGATATCCCTATGCCTCATAGTGAACAAACCGTTCACTGGTTTTCATAATCAGAAAAGTAATGAGAAAACTGATGATAATGAGTATTGTTGCCAGAGTGGATGCTTCACCAAGATTGAAGCGCTGAAAAGCCTTTTCGTAAAGATGGAGGGCATAATACCTCGATGCGTTTCCCGGCCCGCCTGGAACATTTCCTTCAGGTAAAACGAGCCCTGGAATAAAAATCATCAAACCGAAAATAAGATCCATTACAGCCCTGAAGAAAATGGTTGGAGAAATTAGAGGAATGGTGATTCGCATGAACTGGCCGAAACGTCCCAGACCGTCTATCTCAGCAGCTTCATAGTAATGATTGGGAACAGCCTTTAATGCACCGAGATATATCACCATGGCAGTACCGCACTGCCATATCATCAGCATGACAGAAGTTGGCTTAATCAGCTTGGGATTCGCCAGCCAGAATGGTCCCGGCAGACCGAATATATCGAGAAAGCTATTAACAAGCCCATTAGGGTAAAACAGAAACTTTCCCAGTACCAGGATAGCAATCACCGGAAGAACAGCCGGAATATATATAATACTTCTAAACAGTCCTTTGGCAGGAATATCGGATGAAAGCAGCCATGCTGTCATCAGTCCCAATACAAAATTGGCCGGGATGAACATCGCTGTAAAGACAAAAGTGTTAGACAAACCTTTCCAGAAGAAAGGATCTGTGAATGTCTCTATATAATTATCCAGCCCGATATAATGTCCCCCGCCAATAAGCCGATATTTCATAAAACTTAACCCGATAGTATAGAAGATCGGTCCATACCAAAGGACTATCAGGGATACAAGCCACGGTGTAAGAAAGAGCAAAATTGTTCCGAGCCGGACATGAGCCGGACCCTTATCGCGAATTAACATATACTGACCTCTGGGAATCACCGGGGAGAAAAGCCTCCCCGGCTATATCGAATCTATTAATCCAGATCGTCCAGGTAATCCTGGTATTGAAGGTGAATTGAGGCGTAAATATCCTCGATTGACTCACCGAACATTCGGCGGTTGGGAACATCTCTGAGCCAGGGTTTAACAATATCCATATGAATGTCCGGCGCAACCGGAACGATGTCACGATTCATGGATAAAACAAGATTAGTCCACATATCACCCATGGCTGTAAATGACGGATCCTGGTTCGTGGCGGTAATAGGACTGGGGCGGCCCTGAGCGATACAGAAAGCACCATTTCCATCTTCATCAATCGTTATGAACTTAAGAAACTCATAGGCGGCCTGCTTATTTTCAGATGTTCCGCTTAGCGCATAGGACCAGCCATGTTTGGCAGTTGCGCCATGAGGACCATTAAAACCAGGAACTGCAATAATACCGAAATCCATATTTTCATTTCCGGATTTCACCTGACCGATGGTCCAGGACCCGGAAACATAGAATGCCTGGCCTTCATTGATAAAAGCTTGAACCTGAGCAGCACCGGTATCAGCACCGGCTATTCGGCTGTTCCATTCCAGAATGGCCCTGTACCCACCGAATTTTCCGTAAACGGTATCAACATATTCTTCGAAAGCTCTGGCGGTTGCCAGGACACCGGGATCGTTGAATTGGGATTTCTTTCCATCATCGGAAACAGTCGGGAAACCGGCACCGTAACTGAAGATAATTGTGGCAGGCTGCCCGGCCATCTGATACGGATCCCAGGCAATTACGTTGAGTTGATCATCATTCAGTTCTTCTACCAGAGTCTTACTGACCTCAAGAAAGGAATCCCAGTCAGTTGGAGCGTCGGCAACCGGATCCATACCGGCTTTTTTCATTAAATCCTTGTTATAGAAGAACAGGCCCTGAGCTCCGGCATTGACATTCGGCAGACTGTAAACACTACCGTTATAGTAGCTGCGGCTGGCCTCTGCACCTACCAGAATATCTTCAATAACAATATTGTCGGCTTTGAGATAATCGTCTAAATTGGTGAGAGTCATCTCGGGCATCAAGTCCTGGTACCAGCCGGAATGTATTTGCACCACATCAGGTAAGGTTCCGGTACCTGCTGCCTGGACGACTTTTTTCAATAGCTCGTTCGGCGGCGTAAAGGTTGCCTCGATAGTGACATTGGGATGTATCGCCGTGTAATCGGCAATAAGATTATCCACCAATGCTGTTCGCGAACCGCCCCATAGATGCCAGTAAGTGAGTGTGACAGGTCCATCAGGATCAGTCGATTCCGCCTTTCCATTAGCCCAGAGACCTGTGGAAATCAGTACTACGATAAACACAACTAAGAATGCACGTTTCATAGAATCGCTCCTTATATATCCCCTATTGAGGAAAGATTACTGATTAATAATGGCGCAGTTGACATGCGCTGAATCAGAGTTGATTTCAGAAATATTTTTCGTTTATCGTCCGCCCCGTCGATTGCTCGCAGGACGCATTCAGAGGCACGTACACCGGATTCAAATATCGGCCGTCGAACAGTAGTTAATGGCGGATCCATTATACTGGCAAAAAATGAATCATTACGTCCCACAACTGAGACATCACCGGGAATCTCAAAACCATTATTGCCCAGGGCTTCATAGACTCCAGCAGCCATGGTGTCTGAGTAACAGTAAACAGCCGTAAAATCGACCCCGGAGCCTATTCGTTTAGTCATCAGGCTGCGGGCTAAATCTCTTTCATAATCACAATACAGAATATCCTGCTCATGTATCTCAAGTTCAGCTGAGATGAGTGATTTTCGATATCCATCCAGTGCTGTCCTGGTTTCAGGAGCGGCTTCCCGACCGGCAACAAGAATAATGCGTTTATGTCCCAGCCGGATGAGATAGTCCATTGCATCAGTTTCCGGAGGATCTACATCGATTACCTGATTTATATCCAGATCTATCTCCGGCATGTTCACAACGGAAAATGGAACTCCGGAACGCAGCAGCAATTTGGAATTTCCGGACATATCTTCCAGTGTGCAGTACCTCGTCCCAAAGAGAATGTACCCGTCATAACCTAATCCAATATCCATCTGATGCTTTACCATATCCGGAGAACTCTGCCCTTGAGTGGGCATGAAAAGCATGGAATAACCCCTGGGATAAAGAACTGACTGAATACCGGAAAGAAGTTCATCAACATATGTGCTTCTGAAGATAGGACCGTTATAAGGGATAAGAATGGCGATTATATTAGTTCGGTTTGAAGAGAGAGCCCGGGCAACTGCGTTAGGACGATAATCAAGGTCTTCTATTGCTTTAAGAATCTTCTGCTTTGTTTGATTACCAACGCGGCGAGTTTCATTGTCCGATAAGAAAATCGACACTGTCGCTTTAGAGACTCCGACTTTTTCTGCAATATCCTTGATACTCAAGTTCTCAACCATCCTAGGTTAACTGATAGTTAACCGGTTAATGGCATTGTTAACCATCACTCCGGTTCTGTCAAGTCCGAATTCTTTGTAAGATTCAGAATCAGCAAAGAGAATCCATTCATTGGGTCAGGATTTATTAACGAATATCCGGTAAACACCATCTCAGCCTTGCGATACCCCAGCCAGAAAGCTACTCTTTCCCCAAGGGGATTGTTGTGAAAAAGAACTTATTGACGGTGTTGTTCCTGCTCATTTTCGGCCTGTCTGCCCTCCAGGCCTTCGATATCGGTGACAGGGTGATGGCTGATTGGTCAGGAGATACCTACTACTATCCGGGAACTGTAATTCTCATCGAAGAGAACAGGTACTTCGTTATATTTGATGATTTCGACAGGGAGTGGCTTGATACTGATCTTCTCAGACCTGAGGATATTGATGCCGGCTCCCGGGTGGAATGCCGCTGGGAGGGTGATTTTGTGTATTATCCCGGAGCGGTCCGAAAACGTGTTAAAGATGCCATTCATGTCCTTTACGATGATGGAGATGAAGAGTTCACCACCATCGCACATATAAGGATGGAGTAAAAAACATGAAAGCCTGCATCGTCGGGGCTTCAGGGAAACTCGGGCGGTACATGGTGGGAAAAACAACCCTGATGTAATACGCCACCCGGCAGCAGGGAGCACGCCTTGTAATCTCTTGCGGATGACACATCACCCACGTCGGCAAGGATAAATACTCGAATGAATTGCTGCGGGAGGTAAAAGTATTCAATCGTCTCGATAAATTCTTTCGCGTAATCGACATTGACAATCGGATGGAGGCCTTCAGGCTAAGGTTCAGAACTGTCACCCCCCTGAAAGTCTGCACATCGTGGAAAAAATCCTTAAAGCCTTCCGAAGCGGTGAAAAAGAAGAGGCTTCCTTTGTTATCAGGATGGGGCCGAAGCACATCCAAATTCGCTACTTCGCCATCAGAAATGATTCAGGTGATTTCAAAGGAACCCTGGAAGTTTCCCAGGATGTTACCGGCATACGGGATATCGACGGGGAGAGCCGGCTTCTGGACTGGGAGTGAGCCAGTTTAAATAATTTTGTATGGACAATAGCCATTCATTGAATTAAACTAGTAACAGTGAAAATCGATTGGAATGAAGAAAAGAATCGACATCTGATTCAAACCCGGGGTATTTCATTCGAAGTGGTTGAAGAGATGATTCGGGATGATTCAGTTTTGCTTGAACCACATCCAGACCAGGACAAGCATCCAGGTCAGATACTTCTATTATTTAAATATAAAAATTATTGGTGGGTTTGCCCCGCAGTGGAGTTGAATGACGGGTTCTTTCTTAAAACAATTTACCCGAGCAGAAAAG
>Ga0164315_10001023_pt1 | contig 20624 bp, 14 predicted proteins | sample GuaBasSedimGuay6_FD_113737 | JGI IMG/M metagenome (GOLD analysis project Ga0164315, IMG submission 113737) | Subseafloor sediment microbial communities from Guaymas Basin, Gulf of California, Mexico - Guay6, Core 4569-2, 0-3 cm | ecosystem: Environmental > Aquatic > Marine > Hydrothermal vents... | reverse complement strand
TGAATTCAAACGTGCAAGTTCAATATCTGCAAGAGTGCCTATTGTTTCTTTAATGGTTTTGAATAATACGTCTGCTTTTTTACAAATATCATCAAAGGGAATGGTCAGCATTCTTAATGTTGGTATTTTCTGGATGGCTATTTCCTCATCCCTGTAGAGTTTTAATGTGGATTCAAGAGCTGCAAGAGTCAGCTTATCAATCCGCAGAGCCCGGGTGAGAGGATTTTTTTTAATTAGATCAATGGCGTATTTTTGCCCGACAATGATACCGGCCTGGGGCCCTCCTAAAAGTTTGTCTCCGCTGAAGGTGATAATGTCTGCGCCTGAACGTACAGAATCGCCAATAGTAGGTTCCAAAGGCAGACCATATTTAGAAAAATCAATTAATGTGCCTGATCCAAGATCTTCCATGATCGGTATGTTCTTATCTTTTCCCAGACGTACCAGGTCTTTTAAGGCAACACTGGCCGTAAATCCCTCAATTTTGTAATTGCTGGCATGAACCTTTAAAAAAAGGCCTGTGCTATCAGACACTGCATCTGCGTAATCCCATAAATGGGTCCGGTTTGTGGTACCGACTTCCTTTAAGATGCACCCGCTTTTTATCATCACATCCGGCACTCTGAATGATCCGCCGATTTCCACAAGCTCTCCCCTGGATACAACTACATGTTTATCTTTGGCAATAGTGTTTAAAGCCAATAATACAGCTCCGGCATTGTTATTTACAATGATGGCGCTTTGAGCACCGGTCAGTTCACAGATCAGCTCATCCACGGCTTCATACCGAAGCCCTCTTTTCCCTGTCTCAATTTTTAATTCAAGGTTGGAATAGGATTGGGCAATAGCCTTTATGTTATCCAGGGCATCTTCACATAAAAGAGATCGGCCGAGGTTTGTATGTAGAACCACACCGGTTGCATTAATGACAGGGGCAAGTCTGGGACTGATCTTTTCTTTGGCAAGGATGTTTGCTGCAAGCAGGATGGTGTCATGGTCAGTGCTGGTTTCAATATCTGCCAGGATATCCTGTCTTATATGGTCAAGGGCTTTTCTTATTGAATTTGCAATTACGCTTCTGGGAATGCAGGAAAAGCGATCCTCCTTTTTGGCAAGGGCTATAAGGAGATCAACTCCTGGCAGGTTTTTAAGGCTGTTATGCTTGTCAAAAGGGGCCATTTTTACCTTTTTGTTAAAAAATAGTATTAAATACCATTAATTATCGAAAACTTTCAACCCTTATCTTAAGATTTTTTTATCTTAAGATTCCTTGTACAGAGCCAATACCCCGGATCTTGCAAGTTTTTTAATGCCAAAGGGTTCAAGCAGTTCAAGCAGTTCATCAATGGTATCTTCGTTGCCTGTTACTTCGAAAATATAATATTCAGGACCTGTATCCATAATCCGGCCATCAAATGTTTTGATAATCTGTTCTAATTTTTCTTTGTTTTCAGCCGTCGCTTTAACGAAAATAAGGGCCATCTCACGTTTTACAGCTTTTTCTCCTGTCATGTCCCTCAGTTTTATGACATTTACCAGGCGCTCAATCTGTTTTTTGCATTGTTCAAGCTGGAAAGGATTTGTTTTTGTTGTAATGGTGATCCTGGACATTTTTGGATTTGCTGTGGGTGCCCCGCAAATGGTTTCAATATTATAACCCCGCCCGGCAAAAAGTCCTGTAATTCTGGCTGTTACACCGGGTTCATTTTCTACCAGCATGGTAAGTATGTGTTTATCCTGGTTCATAATGCTCTATAACATTCCTTATAAGTCTATTTGCGCCCTGAGAATTTTCAATAATGTCTGTTTATATCATATTTTGAATCAGTATCAATGATTGCTGGATTTGTAAAGTTAAGAATAAATTGGCCGGCAATTGCCTTAATAAGGCTTGATCGATAATTGTTGTAAATTTGCAAGGTTATTGACTAAATTCTCTAACCTGATTATAGAATAGGCAGGTAATTTTCTTACTTTTTAATTTAAGGGATTTTTGTATGAAAAAAAAATTAAGTTATGAGGCAATGGAAATCAGAGTAAAAGAGTTAGAGCAGAAAATTTCCGATTGCAGGAATGAACAAAGGATATTCCAGGACAGTTCATCCCAGGTTCACAAATATCTTTCCATTGCCGGGGTTATTTTTGTCGCCCTTGACAAAGAAGGAAAGATTACTTTCATTAATGAATATGGTTTGGGAACCCTTGGTTATCAAAAAGAAGAACTTATTGGTAAAAACTGGTTTAAAACCTGTCTGCCAAAACAATGCCGGACAGATGTCTTAATAGTTTACCATAAATTGATGGCAGGTGAAATAAAACCGGTTGAATATTATAATAATCCTGTTTTAAGAAAAGATGGCAAAGAAAGAATCATTGCCTGGCACAATGCTATCTTGAAAGATTCAAATGGGGATATTGTCGGCTCCTTAAGTTCAGGCAACGATATCACCAATCGAAAAAAAGAAGAAATGGCCCGCCAAAAAGAAAAAGAAACCCTTTCAACAATTCTTGAAAGCACACCCCATGGAATTACATTGATTGATAATCATGGTAAATACCTTTATGTAAATCCTTATTTTACAGAGATTACAGGATATGAGCTTAAAGATATTCCTACCAAAGAAGACTGGTTCAAGAAAGCCTATCCAGATAAAAAGTACAGAAAAAAGGTCTTTGAAGCATGGAGCGATGACAGCGATCATTTATATGGTGGAAAGCATCGAGAATTCAAGATTATATGTAAAGATGGTCAGTCAAAAGATATAGAATTCAGGTCTACTTTTTTAAAGGATCAAACAATCTCTGTGCTTACAGATGTTACAGAACGCAGAAAAATCGAGGAATCACTGAAAGAAAGCAAAGAAAGGCTTCGAACTGTGATGGAAACCATTGTGGACCCGGTGGTTGTCTATGATGGCCAGGGCAAAGTAACATACTTGAATGCTGCCTTTACCCGTGTGTTTGGCTGGAGTTCGGACGAGCTTATTGGCAATAGGATCGATTTTGTTCCGGAGAAAGAAATATTGGCAACACAAAAAGCTGTTACCAGGGTTTTTAAAGGAGAGAGTATTTCCGGATTTGAGACAGAGCGAACCACTAAAAATGGCAGCACTATTTCAGTCAGAGTGGGTGCGGCATTGATTCTGGACAGTCAAGGCAGGCACGACGGCATAGTGGTTAATTTTCAGGATATCACCCGGGAAAAGCAGGCCCAAGATGAATTAAACAAGATGAATCAAGAACTTGAAAAAGCCATTGAAAAGGCAAACCTGCTGGCTGAAAATGCTAAAGCTGCAAACATTGCCAAGAGTGAATTCCTTGCCAATATGAGCCATGAAATCCGGACACCTTTAAATGGTGTTATAGGAATGACCGGTCTTCTGTTGGATACAGATCTTACCGCTGACCAGCGGCATTATGCCAGTATTGTGCGGAACAGTGGAGAAGGACTTTTGAGAGTGATCAACGATGTCCTTGATTTTTCAAAAATAGAAGCCGGCAAGCTTGAGATGGAAATCATTGACTTTGACCTGCGATACATGCTGGATGATTTTGCCTCCACGATGTTTGTGCATGTTCAGGAAAAGGATCTTGAGTTTCTTTGCGCTGCATCTCCTGACGTGCCTGCACGGCTTCGGGGGGACCCGGGACGGCTTCGCCAGATTCTGGCCAACCTTGTAGGCAATGCAGCTAAATTTACGGCCAAAGGAGAAATCTCAGTTCGGGTATACCTGGAAAAAGAGACGCAAACAGATGTCAGGCTCTTATTTTCCATAAAAGACACAGGCATTGGGATCCCGGCAGAAAAGCATGACCTTCTCTTTCAAAGTTTTACCCAGGCAGATACCTCCACCACAAGGGAATTCGGGGGTACCGGTCTGGGTCTGACCATCTCCAAAAAACTGTGCGAAATGATGGGAGGAAAAATCGGAGTCAATAGTAAGGTGGGTAAAGGCTCTGAATTCTGGTTCACCGCCATTTTTAAAAAACAGGTCGAATTGAGCCAACCGGGCATGCACGTGGAAAAAGCGGGCATGAAGGGATTAAATATTCTGGTAGTGGATGATAATAAAACCAACCGCGAGATACTCCAGGGCCAGTTAGGTTCCTGGGGGTGCCGGGTAAAAGAGGCGGTGAACGGGCCTGAAGCCCTGCGGATACTCTATGATAAAGGGAGCCAGGAAGATCCTTTCCAAATGGCTATTTTAGATATGCAGATGCCGATAATGGATGGCCTGTCTCTGGGAAAAATCATTAAATCCGATGATAAACTAAAATCAATTCATCTGATTATGATGACCTCAATGGGTCAGACCGGCGATGCCAGGGAATTTGAAAAAACAGGGTTCGCAGCCTACTTAATTAAACCAGTGGGGTATTCAGACCTGTTCGACTGCCTGTCAACTATCATATCCGGCGGTTCAAAGCCACAAAAGATGAGTGGCATCATCACCCGACACACGGTTCGGGAACAGCGGGAGAAAAGTGTTCGTATCCTTCTGGCAGAAGATAATATAACCAATCAGCAGGTTGCCACAGGCCTTTTGAAAAAATTCGGGTTTGTTAATGTAAAGACGGCAATCAATGGGGTAAAAGTCGTGAAAGCACTTGAAGAAGATTCTTATGACCTTGTTTTAATGGATATACAGATGCCTGAAATGGATGGTCTTGAAGCCACACGTCAAATTCGAAAAATTGAATCTGAATCAGCCGGGAAAAGAATACCCATCATTGCAATGACGGCTCATGCCATGAAAGAAGACCGGGACAAATGCCTTTCAGCCGGGATGGATGATTATGTGTCCAAACCGATAGATCCAAAAAAATTGTTAGAGGCCCTGGAACGATGCCTGCCCAAAGAAAAATCGGTGCCAGAGCCTTTGGCCCTATCGCCTGACAAGACATTGAATCAAAAAACAATTGTACAAAATGATTTGATGGTATTTAATAAAGATGCTTTTATGGATCGTCTGATGGGTGATGCAGAACTGGCTGAAATAGTTATTTCAGGTTTTTTAGAGGATATGCCAAGACAGATGGAATCGCTTAAAGGGTTTATCCATCAAAAAAATACAGAAGATGCAGGAAAACAGGGACATCAAATCAAAGGCGCAGCCGGTAATGTTGGTGCTGATGCCTTGAGAAAAATTGCTTCTGAGATCGAAATCGCTGGAAAAGCCGGAGATTTAGACAGATTGATCAGTCTTGTGCCCCAATTGGAAGAAACATTTGCTCAATTGAAAACAGCCATGGAGGAAATGACCTGATGAAAGTCCTAATTGCTGAAGATGATATGACATCCCGGATAATTCTGGATTCCGTTCTAAAAAAATGGGGATTTACCCCGGTTTTGACGTGCAATGGAAAAGAAGCATGGGATGTCATGCAATCCAAAGATGGTCCCAGGCTTGCTATTCTTGACTGGCAAATGCCTGAAATGAACGGAATTGAAGTTTGTCAAAAGATACGTGAAATTGACACTTCCGAGCCACCCTACCTGATTCTTTTGACATCAAAAGATGAGAAAAAAGATATTGTCAAGGGATTGCAGGCAGGTGCCAATGATTTTATTTCAAAACCCTATGATAATGAAGAACTGCAAGCCCGCATCAATGTCGGCCGGCGGATGGTAAAGCTCCAATTTGAACTTGGTGAAGCCTATCGAGCGCTGGAACATGAAGCCATGCATGATCCTTTGACCAATATTTTCAATAGGAGGGCAATTATGGATCTGCTGGAAAAAGAGGTTGCCAGGGCAAAACGGGAAAAAACCGGTTTGTGCGTTGGTTTGTGTGATCTTGATTTTTTTAAAAAGGTGAATGATACCCATGGCCATCAAATTGGTGATGAAGTATTGATTGCTTTTACTCGGTTTGTCACAGACCAGTTGCGGTTAAATGACCATGTGGGCCGGATCGGGGGTGAAGAATTCCTGATTGTGGCTTCTGTATCTAAAGAGTTACAATTGGATGCCTTGTTTGAAAGGATCTGTGAGCATGTCCGTAACAGTGAAATTACCACTGAAAAAGGCAGTATTTTAATTACTGTCAGTATCGGCGTGGCCCGATATAAGGGTGTTGAAAATATTGACGGCCTGGTGGCAGCAGCAGATACTGCTTTATATCATGCCAAAAAAACTGGGCGGGACCGCGTTGTTTATGCGGATGACATATAGAAATGATTAAATCTGTTTTTTGGGTTATCCTGGCAGGTATGGTGTTGTTTTCCAGTTGTAAAACCTTTGAGGCAAAATCTGAGATCTCCCTTCCATTGATGATGCCTGATCATTTTTCCATTGATGCAGGCGAAAGTGATGTCATTGAGGATTGGTGGTTACGCTTTAACAGCGAGGAACTCAATGCTTTAATCAAAGAAGCAAAGGATGCCAATTTTGATTTAAAAATTATTAAAACAAGGATAGTCCAGGCAAAAGCCAGGGTTGCAAAAGAAGATGCATCCTTTTTGCCTGATCTTGGGTTTTCAGTTGGTGGCCAAAAAACAGGCGTTCAAGTGAAAAATACCTATGGCAGCAGTTCTTCCTATGATGATAGTCATTCATGGGATGGTTCGTTGAGTGGTTCCCATACTGTTGATGTCTGGGGCAAGGCAAATGCTGGAAAACAGTCCCAGGTGTTAAGCCTTAACGCCGCAATGCAGGATTTAAGAGTGTCTACCCTTGAATTGACTGCGGATATTGCTGAAACCTGGATTGACATTATTTCCGCCCGAAACAAGAAAAACATTTTAGACAATCAGATCAAGAGCAACAAAACCCTGCTGGAACTTCAAAAATTAAGATTTGCCAATGGAAAGGCTGATGCCCTGGATGTTTCCCAGCAAAGACAGGCCCTGGCCGAAGCAAGTTCCCAGGCCCCGCTTCTTGAAAAACAGGAACGGCTTTTATTGAATCATCTGGCTTTTTTATCCGGCAAAACTGCGATTGATAATATCCAGGTGGACACACAAATACTGCCTGATCCTGTCCCTCTTTCCAGGGCCGGGATTCCTTCTGATCTTCTTGAAAATCGGCCGGATATTCAGGCTGCCTTTATGCGCTTGCGTTCATCTCGATGGGGTGTTACTGCTGCAAAGGCAGATCTTCTGCCGTCCTTTAAACTGACGGCCCATGCCCTGTTTTCAAGTGGACAGCTTGATCTTTTGTTCCACAACTGGGTTGCAACCCTTGTCGGAAGCATAGCAGGTCCTATTTTTGACGGGGGGCTTCGAAAAGCAGAGGTAAAACGACTTAAAGCTGTTGCTGAAGAACGATTAAATCTTTATGCGAAGACGGTTGCAAAAGCCATTCGAGAGGTTGAAGACAGCCTTTCCAGTATTCAAAAACAAGAGGACTATATTAAATTGCTTGAAGAAGAGCTTGGGGTGGTAAGGCTTACTTTGAAGGATGCAATGTTACAATACCGGAACGGCCAGAGCAGCTATTTATCTTACCTGATAGCCTGGACCAGTATCGAGCGACTGGAAAGACAATTGGTAGGTGCGCGGGCAACCATGATTAAAGAGCGGATAGGGCTTTACCGGTCCCTTGGATGGAAATCAGCACCTGAATTGAAATAGATGCAAGATGGGATTATTTGACTATATGAAGATGTGGAGTAAATAATATGAGTGCTTTGAAAAAACTTGGTTCTGTAGTCATACTGATGATAAAAATTATTTTGCCCATTTGCCTGATTTTGGCAGGTGTAGCAGGGTGGAGCTATTTTAAGTCCAAAGAACCGAAAATGAAACGCAAGCCGCCCAAGAAACAGGTCATTGTGGTGGAAACGATTTCCATGAAACCGGGGAACTATTTATGTTCAGTTCAGGTCATGGGCACGGTCATGCCGGAAAAAGAGATTATATTAAAATCAAAAGTGTCGGGGGAAGTGGTATCCATCTCCCCAAGATTTGTACAGGGTGGAGTTATGAAAAAGGGTGAGATACTTTTAACACTGGAAGATTCAGATTATAGAATAGAAATCCAAAAAGCCCGGAGCGCCCTTGATAAAGCCCTTTCATCCCTGGCCATTGAAAAAGGCAGTCAAATGATTGCAAAAGAAGAACTCAAACTGATCAATGAGGCTTCCAAAGGCGTGGTAAAAGCAACAGACCTTGCCCTGAGAAAGCCACAGCTTATCCAGGCAAAAGCTGAGGTTGACAGGGCCAGGGCGGATCTTGAAAAAGCCCGCCTGGAACTGTCCCGGACAAAGGTCATTGTTCCGTTTAATGCACTTGTCCTTGAACAGAAGGTCAATATCGGGTCTCTTGTTACTGTACAGGGGGAACTGGCTACTCTCGTGGATGTGGATACTTACAGGGTTGAAGCTATGGTTCCGCCGGATCGGCTATCTGTATTCAGGATTGATGAGGAAACCGGCAGCAAGGCCATTATCCATTCCCAGTATTCAGAACAAGCCTGGCATGGTAAAGTGGTTCGGGCAACCGGGAAAATGACCGGGAAAAGCCGGATGGCAGGTGTGATTATTTTAGTGCCTGATCCCATGGGATTAAAACGCAAGGGAAATAACCCGCAACTGCTGCTGGATGATCACGTGGATGTCCGGATTTTAGGAAAAATTTTTAAAAATGTATTTTCTATGCCAAGATCCATATTAAGGGATGGGAACACCGTATGGGTTTATAATTCAGGTGTTCTTGAGATCAAAAAGGTAGTTCTTGCCTGGAAAGAAGATGGGCAGGTTTTTGTCAAATCCGGCATCAACCCGGGTGACGTTGTGATTACATCGGATCTGTCGACTCCGGTAAAGGGGATGGCCCTGCAACTTTCATCAGGAGACGGCGCATGACAAACGGCACAGATCATCAGCCTGGAATGGGGCCTATTGCCTGGATGGCAGGCAATTCCGTTGCTGCCAACCTGATTATGGCAGTGCTGCTCATTGGCGGTCTTTACATGGGGTTTAATATTAAGCAGGAGGTCTTCCCTGAATTCAGCCTTGATATTGTCAATATTTCCGTTGCCTACCCCGGTGCCAGCCCGGAAGAAGTGGAAAATGGCATTCTTCTCGCCATTGAAGAGGCTATCCAGGACCTGGAGGGCATTGATGAGATAACTGCCAATGCCAATGAAGGATATGGTTTCATAAGCATCGAAGCACTTGAAGGAGCTGATATCAACCGCCTGTGGCAGGAAATCAAAAGTGAAGTGGACCGCATCACAACTTTTCCAGAAGAGGCTGAAGAACCCCAGGTCGCCATTGCAGCAAGAAAAAGAGAGGTTCTCAGGCTGGCCCTGTCCGGGGATGCATCTGAAATAACAATGCGGGCGCTGGCAGACCAGATCCGGGATGAACTGCTGAGGGATGAAGGAATTACCCAGGTGGAGCTTGATGGGGTAAGGGATCGTGAAATCAAGGTTGAGATTTCACGCCAGACCCTGAGGCGCTACGGCATTACCCTCCAGGATGTTGCACTCACTATATCCAGGGCCTCGGTGGAGCTTGGCGGCGGCAGCATCAAAACCCGGGGAGGAGATATCCTGCTGCGTATCAGGGATCGCAAAGATTATGCAAGACAATATGCGAAGCTTCCCATAATCTCCATGGAGGATGGATCACGTGTGTTGCTTGAAGATATTGCCACTGTTACCGAAAGTTTTGAAGAAACAGATAACTGGGCGTCCTTTAACGGGGAACGGGCAGTTATAATAGAAGTTTACCGTGTGGGTGACCAGACCCCTATCCAGGTTGCTGCTTCAGGCAAAACAGTTGTAAAAAGAATCAATGAATCTCTTCCAGATGGGGTATGCCTTACGGTTTTAAGAGATCTTTCCAAAATATTTGCCCAGAGAGCTAAGCTTTTGCTTCGGAACGCTTATTTCGGGCTTGGCCTTGTGTTTTTTTTCCTGGCCCTTTTTCTTGAAATTCGTCTGGCCTTCTGGGTGAGCCTCGGGATTCCCGTTTCTTTTTTAGGCTCTTTTCTTTTTCTTGCGCCCACTACATTTTCCATTAACATTATCAGCATGTTTGCCTTTATTGTTACCCTGGGGATTGTTGTGGATGATGCCGTGGTAGTGGGAGAAAATATTTATTTTTGCAGACGTCAGGGAATGCCGTTTCTGGAAGCTGCTGTTAAAGGGACCAGAAGCATTGCCATGCCAGTTGTTTTTAGCGTGATTACAAATATGGTGGTATTTGTGCCCTTAATGTTTGTGCCGGGCTTTATGGGCAAGGTATTTAAAACGCTTCCGTTTGTGGTTATAGCAGTATTTGCGGTTTCTTTGATCGAGAGTCTTTTTGTTTTGCCGGCCCATTTAAGCCATAAAAACAGACGTCCTTTGTTTTTCCCCTTAAATTATCTTGAAAAGGGACAGAAAAAATTTAGCAAGCTTTTTGAAACGTTTGTTAAAAAATATTATGGCGGATTTTTGTCCAGGATATTACATTATCGATATATTGTCATCGCATTTGGCATTGCCTTGCTCATGACAACTGCGGGTTTTGTCTCTTCCGGCCGAATGGGAATGGTGATGTTCCCCAAAGTAGAATCTGATTATGCATTTTGTGAGGCAGTTTTGCCCTATGGCACTCCTTCTGATACCTTAAAGAATGTTGAACAGCTTCTTGTTCAAAAAGCCCATGAGGTTATTGAGGAAAACGGTAAGGATTTTTTGTCAACGGGTATTTTTTCCCAGGTCAGGGACAACCATGTCAGGGTCAGGCTCTATCTGACAGATCCGGATATCCGTCCTTTAAATACTTCAGAAGTGACAAATATCTGGCGAAATAAGACCGGTACAATTCCCGGGCTTGAAAACATTTCCTTTGAGTCTGACAGAGGAGGCCCCGGATCAGGCAAAAATTTGACGGTGAGTTTGAGTCACCGGGATATAAACATGCTGGACAGGGCAGGGGAAGACCTGGCTAAAAGCCTTTCCGGGTATCCCATTGTCCATGATATTGATGATGGGTCTGCCAAAGGGAAAAAACAATTTGATATTACATTGAGCCCTGCAGGAAAGCGAATGGGACTGACCTCCAGGGAAGTGGCCAACCAGATCCGCCATGCATTCCAGGGGGTGTCTGCAGTTAAGAACCAGCGGGGGAGAAGTGAGGTCACGGTCAGAGTTCTGCTGCCCGAAGAAGAAAGGATGTCTGAATCAACCTTTGAAGAATTGGTAATTTTAGCCCCTGTTGGAGAAATTCAGCTTCGGGACGCTGTTAAAATCATAACGGGCAGGGCATATACCTCGATAAAAAGGATAAATGGACGGCGCGAGATTTCTGTTACTGCCAATGTCAGACCCCCTTCCCAGGCAGAAAATATTGTAAAGGATATGCAACAGGAAATCCTGCCGGATCTTCTGGGTAAATATCCCGGGCTCTCCTATAGTTTTAAAGGGCACCAGGCAGATATAAAGGAAAGTATATCAGCCCTTTTAAGAGGCCTTGGAATGGCACTGCTCTGTATTTTTGCTCTTTTGGCCATCCCGTTTAAAAGTTATCTTCAACCTTTTATCATTATGTTCTGTATTCCCTTTGGCATGATCGGTGCTATTGCAGGACACCTTATAATGGGATACGCTCTTTCCGTCATGAGCCTTTTCGGGCTGATTGCCATGTCCGGTGTTGTGGTGAATGATTCCCTGGTATTGATTGATTTGACAAATCAACGGTGCCGTGAAGGATTCCCTGCCTTGTATGCGGTCCATTCAGCAGGTATCCAGCGGTTCAGACCTATTTTATTGACCACATTGACAACCTGCGGTGGGTTGGCACCCATTATCACCGAAACATCACGACAGGCCAGATTTTTGATTCCCATGGCGATTTCACTGGGGTTCGGCATATTGTTTGCAACATTTATAACGCTTTTGATGGTGCCATGTCTTTACATGATTCTTGAGGATATAAAAGGTTTGTTTGTACCAAAAGAAAATCTAAAGAAATCAGTATCTATGTTAGAGGAACAGGGAAAGTAAATTTTCGATCTTAAGGATAGAGTTATGAAAAAACAAGGCAGTGATTATATTGTGTTTCCGTTGGATTTTTCTTCTGTAAGGGACGCAAAAGAATATGTGAAACTTCTTGATGGAAAGGTGGGGATGTTTAAAATTGGTCTTGAACTCTTTATTGATCAGGGGCCGTCCGTGATTCAGATGGTTAAAAAAGAAAGCCGGGCAAAAATATTTCTTGACCTCAAACTTCACGATATATCTGCCACGGTTCAAAGGGCCATGGAACGGGTGGTAAAATTAGGCGTGGACCTTGTAACTGTCCATTGCGCATCCTCCCGGGCCATGCTTGAAAAAGCAGTTAAAGGGGGAAAAGGGAAAACTGACGTCCTTGGGGTTACCCTTTTGACAGACAATGATGCCGCTGCGGTTGAAGCCGCAGGATTTAAATATGAATTTGTAAAAGATCCCAGTCTCCTGGTCATGCACCGGGCAAAAATGGCCTATGAATCCGGTTGCAGAGGAGTTGTCTGCTCAGGAATTGAAGTTCAACAGATAAAGAAACGGTTTGGAAAATCTTTTCTGGCAGTAACACCGGGAATCAGGCCTTCCTGGAGCCTGCTTGAAAATGATGATCAAAAAAGGGTAACCACACCTGCCCAGGCTGTGGCTCTTGGCAGTGACCTGATTGTCATAGGCCGGCCAATCAGGGATGCCAATGATCCAGCTGCGGCTGCCTGGAAAGTTATTCAAGAAATTGAAGCAGCCCTGAATCTATCATAACCGACTCAGGGCCGATTATGCGGGTTTATTTTTCCTGATCCAGACCGAAAGCCGTGTGAAGGGTTCTCACTGCAAGCTCAGCATATTTTGCCAGGATTACGCAGGAGATCCTGATTTCCGATGTACTGATAAGCCGGATATTGATATTTTCAGATGCCAGGGCCTGGAACATGGTGGATGCCACACCTGAATGACTTTTCATTCCCAGTCCGATAACTGAAACCTTGGCAATTTCTTTAGCAGTGAGAACCTCACCAGCACCCAGTTCCTTGGCAACTTTGTAGGAAATTTCTTTTGCCCGTTCAAAGTCATCTTTGGTCACAGTAAAGGTCAGGTCAGTCTCACCACCGGAGCGGGTGTTCTGAATAATCATGTCCACGCTTATTTCAGCTTCGGCAAGGGGGGTAAAAATTTTTGCAGAGACACCGGGTTGGTCTGGAACCCTCTTTAACGTGATTCTTGCCTCATTCATATCACAGGTAATACCTGACACAATGACACTTTCCATATCAGAACTCTCGTTTACGACCATTGTTCCTTCCTCCTCACTGAATGATGACCTTACATGCACTGGCACATTATATTTTTTTGCAAATTCAACTGAACGGGTTTGAAGAACCTTGGCACCCAGTATGGCCATTTCAAGCATTTCTTCATAGGATATTCTGTTGATTTTTTTTGCACTGTTACAAATTCTTGGGTCTGTGGTGTAGACTCCATCCACATCTGTGAATATTTCACAGACATCAGCTTTCAGGGAAGAAGCAATGGCAACGGCTGATGTGTCGGACCCGCCTCTGCCAAGGGTGGTGATGGCGCCATCTTTATCTGTGCCCTGAAATCCGGCAACAACGGCAATATGCCCATCTTCAAGGGCCTGTTGTATGTTTTGGCAGTCAATATTCATGATTCTTGCTTTGCCGGATGTTTTATCAGTATGAATGCCGGCCTGGAAACCAAGAAAAGATTTTGCCTTGTATCCCCTTGACTTGAGGATCATGGCAAGAAGGGCTGCTGTTGTCTGTTCGCCTGTGGCAAGAAGTACGTCAAGTTCCCTTTTGTCCGGCGTTTTTGTGGCTTGTTCGGCAAGAGCGATAAGACTGTCGGTTACACCTGACATGGCAGAGAGGACCACCACCACCTCGTCTCCTTTATCATATGCTTTCCGGACCCTGTCTGCAACATTGTTGATCCGCTTAATATCTGCAACAGAGGTTCCGCCATATTTTTGTACTCTTAACGCCATAACAACTCCGGTATGGGTAAATATTATATTTATAAAGCTAACTTGCTTAACAGATTTGATCCAGTTTGTCCAGAAGGGAAAATGCAGATTTCTCTGTTATAGTGTTCATCAAATTTAAAATTGATTTCAATTTCAAAATTAAAAGAAATACTTTTAAGAATTTGGGGCCATTCAACAATAATGACATGGGTGTCATCAATTAGATCCTCAAACCCTATTGTCTCAAGCTCCTCTTCAGATTCTAACCTGTAAAGATCAAGATGACACAGAGTCAGTGCACCTGCCGGATATTCATTGATGATATTATAGGTGGGGCTTGTGATATAATATTTTTCAGATACCCCCATTCCTTTTGCAAATCCCTGGACAAAGGTTGTCTTGCCGGCACCCAATTCTCCGTTAAGGGCAATGCAGATTCCCTTTGAGATATTTTTGCCCATTTGTTCACCTAGATGCAGGGTCTGTTCTGAACGCTTTGATTTCAGGATTTTCATAATAGATCGTGATGAATGGTTTTGGGTATTATCTGGATTATGTCACTGGCTACAAAACCAAAGGCACCCATATCCCGGGCAACTCGGTCAGCGCAGAGGCCATGGATGAAAACCCCTGCAAGACTTGCATTTTCAGGGGAAAATCCCTGGGCGCAAAAACCGGCAATCAACCCTGTTAATACATCTCCCATGCCGCCGGAAGCCATTCCCGGATTGCCCGTTGGACAAATATAGGATCTTCCATCGGGAAGGCTGACAATGGTCTGGGCGCCTTTTAAGACGATAATAACATCATGGGCTTTTGCAAATTGTGAGGCAATACCTAACCTGTCTGCCTGAATATCTTTGGGTGTCATATCACAAAGTCTTGCCATTTCACCTGGATGGGGGGTTAAGATAGCCGATGCTCTTTTCTTTTTCAGAATATTGGTATTTTGAGCTATACAATTGATTGCATCCGCATCAATAATCATAGGCACCTCACTTTTTTCAATGAGGTTGGAGACAAGTTTTTTTGTGGCCTCATGGGTGCCGATACCCGGCCCCAGGGCAAGGGCTTGTTTGTTTTTTAAAAGGCTGAGAATCTGTTCAAAACAATTATCTGATAAAAATCCTTTGGTTTTTTCAGGTAATGGATGGGTCATGGGTTCAATGACCTGGGGTTCAATGCTTTTGTTGAGACTTTTGGCAATGCCCAGGGTGACCAGACCTGTTCCGCACCGCATGGCTGCATTGGCACAAAGTGAAGCAGCTCCAGTCTTTCCGGTTGACCCTGCAATAACCAGTAAATGGCCGTAACTGCCTTTATGACTTTGGAATTTTCTAGGGACAAAACAGACGGCGATGTCCTTTTTTTCAATCATAAAAAGTTTAATCCCTTTTTCCCGGGCAATAAATTTTGGAATACCGATATCAATAACTTCAAGGTCACCCGTGTAAATATTCCCCGGATAGATGATATTACCGGCCTTGGCAAAAGCAAAGGTGGCAGTTGCATCCGCTTTTACTGCAACACCCATGGGCTGCCCTGTATCCGAATTAAGGCCGGAAGGGATATCCACTGAAAAAACAGGTCCCTGGGAAGAATTGATCAATTCAATGACGTCCCTGAAAAATCCCCTTACATCTGAATTAAGTCCGGTTCCCAAAATAGCATCAATGAAAAGATCATGAAGGAGAATATGGTCTTTTTGTTTCTTGAATGTATCAGCATCCGGGATTTCAATGATAGAACAGGTGTGGGACCGGTCGCATAATTTTTGGACAAGGGCCATATTGATTTTTGCATCACCTGTCACCTTTTGTTTTAAGGACAATAAAAAAATGGTAACATGGATTCCTTGTTCCATCAAATATCTTGCAATGACAAATCCATCCCCGCCATTGTTGCCCCGGCCGGCTATCACGGCAATTTTTTTTATTTTAATATTTTTAAATTTGTTGAGCAGCACGTCAAATGCTCCCCTTCCAGCATTTTCCATTAAAACAAGCCCGGGGATACCAAAAGATTCTATGGTCTGTTTGTCCATATCCTGTATTTGATTCGCTGTAACAAGAAACATGTTATTCCTCCCTTAAATCGTTTTTATGCATTATTCCTTTATCACCTCTTTATACCTGAAACAGGAGACAAGATGGTCATTGACCATGCCCACTGCCTGCATATGGGCGTAGATAATGGTTGAACCCACAAATTTGAATCCTCTCTGCTTAAGATCCTTTGAAAAGGCATCAGATTCCCTTGTAGTTGCCGGCACCTGGTCTAAAGAATTGTAATGATTGATTTTGGGCTTTCCATTGACAAATTGCCAGGAGTATTTGTCAAAAGATCCGAACTCTTCCTGAATTTTAATGAATGCCCTTGCATTTGTAACAGCGGCATTGACTTTGAGCCTGTTGCGGATAATGCCCGGGTCCAAAAGGAGTTTTTCAATTTTTTCAGGCGTAAATCTTGCCACTTTTTTAACATTAAAATTGGCAAATGCTTTTCTATATCCAGGCCGTCTTTTTAGAATAGTCAGCCATGACAGCCCTGCCTGGGCGCCCTCCAAAATTATAAATTCAAAGAGTTTTTTATCATCATGAACTGGTACGCCCCATTCTTCATCATGGTATTTTATATAAATCGGGTCATCAGTTACCCATCCGCATCGTTCCATTTTGAATATCCTTACGAGGTGTTTGTTTTTTCTAATTGGTATTATCCATACTTTACACTTTTTTTTTGAAAAATAAAGGCAGTGCATTAACAAAATTTTTACTTTTTTAAGCCTGCGTGTTCATTTCCAATAACTTAGATGTTATTTAACGCATCAATTTTTATAAGTCTATCCCAAGGCAACATCCAGAATCATCATTACTGAAAATCCAACCATTGTTGCCATTGTTGCCATTGTTGCCATTGTTACTGTGTCGATATTTTCATATTCCCTTTGAGATTCAGGGATGAGTTCTTCCACAACTACGAAAATCATTGCACCAGCAGCAAAACATAAGGCATACGGTAAAACGTTTTGCATTTTCATAACAAATAGTGCACCGATTACACCCGCAATGGGCTCCACCACCCATAAATCCAATAACTGCACTTAGCCATGGAATCTGCCCCAATTGTTCAGCCATCTCAATCCCCGGCGAAAGAAGAGACCAAAAACTTGCAGCTATCATCACTCCTGCAGCAAAACCAAGCATAGAATCCATAAATTTTTGATTTATTTTCTTTGAAAATAACACCAGTGCAGCACCAGCAGCAGTTACTCCCCATGTAAAAAGGGTAGCTATAAACGCCTGTGTTACTGGATTGTATTGTTGTAAGAAATCAATCATTTCTGGTCTCTATAGTGTAACGCTATGTATTTCGTTGTTTATTATTCTCATATCACCTTCTTATGGCCAACGTTAGCCATCGTTTATTGATTTATACCAAACATTCATGCTTTCTATTCTACCAGAAATATTCGTGTTGTTTTTCAGTCTCCCACAGAAATAATAACCTGATTTTTTAAAAGGGATATTCATATTTGGGGATATCGCCCGAGCAATTGTGTATGCGGTTTTTATTTTTTGTTTTTTTATATCACATTCCATTTGAGCAAGAAGAAGCTGAGCAAAACCATTTCCTCGCCATTCGGGAAGTGTCGCAAAATCAGTCAGTTCTGCATTTTTGTTATCCAAATCCTTTTCTGCGGAGGAGGCACTGACGATTTTTCCATCCGCTTCAATAGCAAAATAATCAACATGTGAATCCATTGTTCCTGCCAGATATGCAGGGTCATTAATAGGAAAAGGGTATGAGGCAAATACCTTTTTGTAGGTTTCTGCCAAAAAGGGTATATCCGTCTTATTGCACTTACGTAGAGAAAATCTTTTATCGAGAAGCTTCAAATTTTCTGTTTCATTTCGCTGTCGGACAATATCCATCACATTTTCTATATCAGAAACGTTAACCTCTGCCATTCGTTCAGCTTTTAAAAAAAAACTCATAAATACAACTGCTTCTTTTCCTGAAAAAAAAGACGGGATTAGAGCTTCCTTCACATAACCCGCTTCTGCAAATATAGCGACTAAGTGCTCCGGCACCTTCGCAAATATTTTTGAATAATTGTTGTCCTTTGCCAAATCAATAAGGTCACGTGGGTAGGTCGTTGATGGATCTGATGCTAATTTGATTAAATATATACGATCATTACACTTGCCATGTTGAATTGTTCCACCTTTAAAAGTTTCAATCGTATCATGAGTCATTATTAATCACGCCTTGTCAGTCGGTCGTTTTCAGATGGGAAAAAGTGCCATAGTTTTATCATGATCAGCCAATAGTTTTTTTTATTCCGACAGACCTGTATTCGGTTACATCCTTCAATGAAGTAACGCGATGCTTTATCCTACCGGAAACGGTTTGTAATTTTGAGCTTCCAATCCGTATCAATGTTTAGAATTTGTGTAAAGAAGTATTAAATTATATATAACCAGACACAATGAAATGAACAAATTTTTTATAACCCTGGAATACTCAAGTTTGTTATTGACAAATCTGAGTAGGATTTAATATAGCACCACAAAATAACCTTGTTTGTCAAAAACAATATTTTTTTTATATTTATAAACAGCTTATCAAACTAAAGGTCGGCATGGAAAAATTAATTATCACCATTGCACCAACAGGCTCTATTCCAACAAAAAAAAATAATCCAAACGTGCCCATAAGACCCGATGAAATTATTCAGACAGGAATTCTATGTGAAAAGGCCGGTGCATCTATTATCCACGTCCATGCACGCGACCCGGTTGATGAAACAGCATCAACAGATTTTCAGATTTTTAAGGAAATATATCAAGGTCTAAACCGGGAAACAAATCTGATCATCCAGATTTCCACGGGCGGAAGAGCTGGCATGGAGTATGAAAAAAGAAGTGAAAGGCTGTCATTGAAACCGGAAATGGCAAGCTTAACAACAGGTTCTGTAAATTTTCCTTCATCCGTCTATGCAAACAGCCCTGATCTTATCCATGCCCTGACAAAGGATATGCAAACCTATGGCATCAAGCCTGAAATAGAAGTTTTTGATGTCAGCATGATTCAAAATGCCCTTGACCTGGCAGACCAGGGCCTTATGCGCCACCCTTTGCATTTTGATTTTGTCATGGGCTTAAAGGGTGCCATACCGGCGACAATAGAAAACCTGGTATATCTTAAGAATACAATCCCCAGGGAAGCGACCTGGACCGTGGCAGGAATAGGAGCCTGTCAACTACCCATGTGTACCCATGCCATTGCCATGGGCGGTCATGCACGGGTCGGCCTGGAAGATTGTATCTATTTTCGCAAGGGAGAATTAGCATCCAATGAACAGCTTGTAAAACGCATTGTCAAGATGAGTAATGCAATGGACAGAAAAATAGCATCACCTGATGAAGCAAGGAAAATCCTTGGCCTAACCTGAAAAAAATAAATTAAAAGGCAGAAAAATGTTAGAAATTCCAGGAAACGTTTTTCCAAGAAGATTAGATACCCGCCTGCCTGTGGCTGAATCCGCCCTTGGCATGTATATTGAGGACGAAAACAAAAAACGATACATGGATGCCAGCGGTGGTGCCGTTGTGGTTAATGCAGGTCACGGGCGTAAAAAAATTGCAAAGGCAATTTACAACCAGATTCTATCCCATGACTATATCCATCCCACCATGTTTACAACCAGACCGGTTGAAATGCTTGCAACCAGCCTTGCTGAAAAAGCACCGGGTGACATCAACAGATTTTACTTTTTTTCCGGGGGTTCGGAAGCAAACGAGGCTGCAATAAAACTTGCACGGCAGATACATATTGAAAATGGCAATGAAACAAGATACCGTTTGATCGGAAGATGGAAGTCATACCACGGGTTAACCATGGGCTCCCTTGCAGCCATGGGAAGAACAAGTTTTAAAACTCACTTCACCCCTTTATTAAAAGAGAACCTGCACATCCCTGCCCCCTATTGCTACAGATGCTCCTTTGGTCTTGAATATCCTTCCTGCTCCCTTAGATGTGCCACGGCTTTAGATGAAATGATTGAAAACGCAGGTCCTGAAACAATATCTGCATTTATTGCAGAGACTGTTCCAGGGGCTACGCTTGCTGCCTGTTTCCCGCCAAAAGAGTATTTAAACAAAATTCGAGAAATATGCAACCACCACAATGTCCTTCTTATCCTTGACGAGGTCATGTGCGGCATGGGAAGAACAGGTGAATGGTTTGCCTATAATCATACAGATATCGTCCCGGATATAGTGACCCTTGGCAAAGGGCTTGCCGGTGGGGTCATGGCTCTTTCAGCCTTTGGCGTTAAAGAGACTCATTTTAACACCATAAAAGACAACTCCGGTGTTTTCATGCATGGAGGAACCTTTTCCCACCACCCGGTTGCTGCTGCCGCAGGACTTGCTTTAATTGAAATCCTTGAACAGGAAAAGCTGGTTCAAAGGGTGAAAACAAAGGGTGAAAAATTAGGAAGCTTACTTAAAAAACATTTACTGCCCCTGGCCCAGGTAGGGGATATCAGGGGAAAAGGATTTTTATGGGGCATTGAGATTGTGAAAGACAAAAAGACCAGAATGCCGTTCACCCGCTCCTTAAAGACTGTGGAAGGTATCTGGGACAGGCTTTTTGAAAAAGGATATATTACTTATAAATCAACCGGGCTTGCAG
>Ga0164315_10001022_pt1 | contig 20630 bp, 25 predicted proteins | sample GuaBasSedimGuay6_FD_113737 | JGI IMG/M metagenome (GOLD analysis project Ga0164315, IMG submission 113737) | Subseafloor sediment microbial communities from Guaymas Basin, Gulf of California, Mexico - Guay6, Core 4569-2, 0-3 cm | ecosystem: Environmental > Aquatic > Marine > Hydrothermal vents... | reverse complement strand
TTTGGATACATTGCGTGAAGTCTATGGAAAAAATCAACTGTAGCTTCTACATCGTACCAACCTTTTTTACCGTTAGTGCCAGACGTGAAACAATGTTCACAATTTAACTGGCACGTTTCGGTGGTTTTAAGGTAAACCATCATTTCTTGCATTTAATTCTCCGTTATGGAGTATATTGTGCAGGGAATATTTTGTTCCAAGTCGAATTACCCCAAATAAATATTTCTAAAGAAGCTCCTGAACCTGTAACTTTTATGTCACCGTTCACTGGAACCGTTGGATTGGCGTGGACTAAATTACCACCACCTGTACCGTTTAAAGCATCAACATATCCCTTTGTTGCAGCTTCTAATGTTCCCGTTGGTGGATGGTCTAAAAATAAATGAGCACCTGTAGTGTATTGTGTAGTGCCATATATTTCTTGATTACCAGTAGTCGCTCTTAAAGAATATTTACGCTCACCTAAATAGTTTAATAATTCGATAGCGTGTTCATCACCATTATTATCACCAGTTTTTATTAATATACCACCAGCATCAAGAGAAGGGGTAGTATCGACAAATAAACCGAAATTACCTTCACCATGAATGGTTGAATCACCGGAACCCAATGTAATCGAATTATTATTTAATTGTAATGCCCCAGTCATTGTATCACCAGTAATCAACACATAATTACTAGTAACCAAATTAGTTAAATCAGTGATAGCATCATCAACAAATTTCTTATTAGGTATATCATTATCGTTAGTTAATAGTGCTTCATAAGCAGCGGTAAAAACATGTAACGTACCATCATTCTCAACAGACAGCAAAGCGGTTTGAGAACCACCCAAATGTGACCCTTTTGTTATAAAAAAATCATCAGTTCCAGTATTATCACCATCAAAATTTATTCCAAATCTTGTACCAGAGGATTGTGACATAGCAGAATCAGCTCTAATATCTGGTGCATCTGATATTTGCCCTTGTCCTTCGTTTAAATATAACGTCCCATTTGTTCCAGCAGCATTAGTAAACCTTAACACACCATCGGTATGCCCTACCGAACCTATTAATCCAGATTCAGAAGATATGGTATCGCCAGCTTTCAAAACATAACGATCTGCAACACTATCAAATGTTCCAGCATTATAAACCATCAACTGATCTGTAACAGTGTCATACCATAACATACCATCAGTAGGTAGTAAAGGTTCTTCTGGTGTACTTTCGAAAGCACTACCGGAACCCACTAAAATCCATTGGAAAATATCTGTAGCTGTATTCGAAACGTTACGATAGATGTATAATTTATCATCAGTTTTGTTAAACCACAATTGACCGATAGTATACGGAGGGAATAACATTGATGGGTCTGGTTCTACAATCGTATATTCAACATTACCTAGTGTTGCCGCTTGATCGTCTGGAAATGCTTCAACAATAATAACAGTTGTAAGATTGCTAGGTTGATCGTATGAACTAGAAACGGTTGTATATGTTCCATCGTTAATACTACCAGTTGAGCCGCCAATGTCGAAAATAAAACCTGATATAAAATCGCTTGTGGTATCACCGAAATAACTTACGAAGTGTGTTCCAACACTACCATTGTTATCAGCGTTTTGTATTGCAGATACTAATGGCATAGCACGTTCAGGGCTTGCGAAGTTTTCTAATAGATGAAGTAAATTTTCATTTAACGCTTCACCATATTTTAAACGACCTGTACCATGTAGTATTAGGCTTGAGTTAGAGTTTGAACCCGTACTTCCGTCAATTTGATTCGGGTTGATAATGAAACCTGGTTCATTAGTATCTGTATAATTTATAGAGTAAACAGTTGCCATATTAGAATCGTCCTTAAAATAACTTTTACTCTATTTATAGATTAAGCTTTTCTATATATCCTTTAATTTTAGTAAGTTGCTCAGGATTGTTCTTCATTTTAGATGACCAGACGTTTTCTGGTATCAAACTTGTTATAATAGACGTTTGTTCACGGTTCAAATTGTCGGACATTAGGAACGCTTTAAAGCCTTTAGTGTTCAACAGTAGCCACGGTGATAAATGTCTTGTCTGTATCAAATGAATATACTCGTTAGGATATAACTTATATAAGACTTCCCTTATGTTACAATTAAAGCTAGTAGCCAAACGGTTTAAGGTTTGTAGCGAAGCGATAGCATTATCTAACGGTTTAGAATTGTCCAAATATTCGATATAAGCCGTATAAACCATTTCACTATCCCAAGTGTTAGGTGTAAGCTTTTTCGAGCATACGAACTGCAAGAACGCGCTTATAGATGGGATATTTCTATCACGTATATAAGTTTCGAAACGCACAAAGCTGTTAAAATAGTTAGAGTCTAAGAAATAGTCAAGCTCATATGATGATGAATGTTTACCCTTCACCCATGTTACGAAATAGTTATACGCTCGTTTACCTTGCATAGTTTTAGCGTATTTTGCACGTTTCATTTCTTTACATGCGTGTTTTTCGAACGCTGAGGCAATCTTAAATTTTTTAAAACAGTAGTCACATTGTTTAATCACGTTTTTTCAATTCCCTTTTGAGGTCAGCAATTTCCTTTTTCTGATAACCTAACTCTTCACACATTAATACAATTTCTTCATTAGTATAGGCGAAAAAATAATCTTTACATATCTTTTTAGCATCACCAGTATACTCGCTTAGAACTTTTAATGCTTTAGGAAAGTTAGAAAGTGGTTTCTTCTTTGTCCATTTGCAACGTTGCTTAGTGGTGGAAGCCGCGCACATTAACTGGAATAACAATTGTTTATGGTTAGATAGTTGGAACACTGCATTGTTTACAACGGTGTTTACTAAGAAAATTTGCAACCCGTCGTCAACACCACACATCCATTGCTGGACTACTAATGGTTGAAACCCTTTAATTTGTTCGTCTGTTAATGTATCCCAAAACTTATAATCTTTTTTGGCTATGTGTTCGAGAGTCTTAAAGACATCTAATTTATATTCCTTTGATGCCATTGACTGTTACCTTTTTATTCGGGACGGAAAATTTACTCTCACAAAATTTACATAATATGTGATCGTCGTTATGTACAAGCATGTGCATAGGATGGACACAACTCGCTATCATTGTGGTTCTTAAATCTTGTATCATATCTAAGATTTCAACACGTTTAACTTGAAGTTCGCGCATTTCTTCTTCGATAGGTTCAAGTGTTGTTAAAATCTTAGTCATTTTTTCGTGCAATCTAGCCCACGCCATACGTTCTTTCTTAGATGAAAAGGTGTTAAGAGCTTCACACTCTTTACGTTTATCCTTTTCGTCCTGTGTTTCATTTTCTGGGACACGATTTTTAGACATTATATTGTACCCAATTCTATAAACAATGCAGCAAGATTTATTTCTCTGATTGCTATGGTGGTATCATTTTTAAGATACTTAGCAATCATAACAATGCCTTGTTCCCACGCTTCCGTTTCTTTGAACTTTTTACATTTGTCTAAATTTTTATACAGAAATTCAAAAACCGATACAATTTCATCATCAGAAACCTGAGCGCATACAATTTCGCGCATACTTTGCCAGTTATTTTTTTCCAGATATTCTAAGATTTTAAACTTATAATCATCACCTTCACCGACGCTGGATGGTTCCAGAAGAACACCATTAACGCAATGTTGTTGGATGGTTTGGATAGTTTTACGAAGATCAGGGTAACACGCATCAACGTATGGCATGATTAAATTCTTATCGAATTCTATTTTTTCATCCATGAGAATTTTGATAACTCTCATAACAGTAGATTTTTTGTCAGGTGCTTTGAAGTCGAATTGATACTGACAACGGGATTTTAACGCTGGGATTATTTTGTGGATATAGTTGCATGTTAAAATGAACTTAGCGTGGTCTACATAATCTTCCAATAGAACACGTAGAGAAGCTTGCGCATTAAACGATAAGAAGTCGCACTCTTCCAACTGTACCACACGGTATTTACCGTCAGGGATGCACGATACGAAGTTAACCACTTTGTTACGAATAACTTCAATAGAAGTTTCGTCAGAACAGTTAATTCTTTTAACGTCTGATTCTGCAACACCCAATTCGTGTATCAACACATCAGATAAACTAGTTTTACCTGTTCCCTGAATACCGGAGAACAGCGCATGACCGACCATATCTTCTTCTATGATAGATTCGACTAGTTTTTTCTGCTTATCGTTTTGAAATATATATTCTTTAATGTTAGTAGGTTTGTATTTCTTAACCCACAATTTAGTCGATAAATTTGACATCAACCACAACTCCTTAATGTAAAAAGAGTCATGGTATCACGATTTCTTAGATCATTAAACCGATCTTATAGATTCCATAAGATTTTTTCGTTTAGCGACCTGTTCCGTAGTGGCTTTTATTTCGGGGGATATTTCTATCGGAGCAACAAATTCTTTTATCTCTTCGACTGCTTCTTCAACAGCTTCTTCGATAATTTCAATTTCGTCTTCGACTTCCTCTATAACTTTTTCTACAACAGGTTCTAATTTTATAGGTTCTTTACGTTCCTTTTGTAATTTCCTATCGCTTATAGCGGAGTTTGTTGCCAGCACCAGAACCAATGCTAATGGGTCAAATGCAAACATAATCATAAAGATCATATATTTTATAGCGTTATCAACGTCTTTGTTCATAACTTTTGCTATATAAATGATTGGACCTGTGTGACTTTCCTGCACAATTTTTTGTTTTTGAACTTTAGATAGTTCGGTGCTTATAACGTCTAAGCGTTCTCTAATCTTAGTGAACTCGTCTTTATACATCGTTTGAAGACGTTTACGCCCACTTACATAGTTATTAGGTAGTGCGGCTATGTCGTTGTCCATTTGTTGCTTACGCGCTTCCAGCTTTGTACGTTCGATCTTATAATCATCTACTAGACCGGACATTTCTGCTAAAGGTATGGAATCTTCTTGATAGGATGCTGATAGAAATCCGAAAATTCCTACAGAGGTTATGAACATTAGGACTATTATAGCGGAAATGAGATACGTTTTCATTAAGAAATTTATCTTATCCCAGAATCTATAAACATAAGATGCCGCCATCAATTTTCCAACTTCTAAGCTGGAACCCATTATAACAATAGACCAGAATGAACCTGTGAAAATAGCAGCTAAACCATAAATTGAGAAATATCCAGCAGTTGCCGATATTGTTAACGCGCTAAGTATTAGTAGTATTATGAAAACCATAAAAACTCCTTTTAAATAGTATATTTATACTAAATATTACAAGCCGTTCTACCGTTCAGACCACAGTTAAGTTTTTCCAGCTTAGATGTTCTTAGTTTTTGCTCGTTATCGACACATTTTGTTTCATGTATCATATCAATTAGAACACTTAATAACCGTTCAGCACCGTATGATTCTACATACAGTCTTATATCGTCTTTAGGTATTCCATGTATTTCGCCCATTGTATACATTCCAGAGTCGTCGTCTGCAACATACTTAACGGTTAATAGTGTACACAGTTCAGGCATTAGAATCCTGTGTCTGGTAACGTGTCAGATACAGCCATAACGTGGGTATCTTCTGTTTGCCATAACTCAACATCGTTGTGAATAACTTTCTCAGTCCACATCATAGGAGCGATTAAAATATAGGTATCCATCGTGATTTCTGGACACACTTCAACACCTAACGCAGTAATCTTCCCCCAACGAGGCGATTCAGTCGAATGTTCAGGTGTTGATAAAACTATAATTCCAGAATCCGTTTCTTCTTTGAAGAGAGAAGTTCTTGTATCTATATCAGACAAGAACTGGAACATAATTTTATTTCGTAAGGGTTTAATCATTGGTTGTGCCTTTTTTAATGCTTCTAACAGTTTCTTTAGGTTTATCAACTACTTCTTTAGGTGTAGAAGTATCCACTAGACCATTTTTAGGTTTGGTTCCAGTTTTTTGTAATTCTTCTTTAGCTCTACGAATTCTACGTTGTAATTTGTTATCAATGTAGTTACGTCTTTCTGTCACTTCTAAAGGTGATGGTGCGGATTTCATTTCTTGTTTGATTTTTAATAAATCAAAATCTACCATATCACCTTTGATTGACCTTACTATTTTTGGCATCGTTAGTCCTCTATTTTTATAAATTCATGAAACTCTAAGCCGTATTTATAAGAATCAATATGGTGTGTTCCTATAAGGTATAAAACGTATGACGCTACGGAGCTACCACGTCCAACCCCTTTAACAATATTATTCTTTTCCATTTCATCATTAACATATATTAATGTTCTAATGAAGTTCAGATGTTCGGGTAGATTGAAATAAGTTAATTCGTACATTACTCGTGCTAAACGTTTTTCCCATTCACCGTTAGTAGTGTTATAAGATTGTTCGTTAAACTTGTCGATAACATAATTGTCAAGGTCGATGCTAAGATATTCTTCTGGAATGTTCCAGTCGAAGTCCAACTCTTTCTCAAAGGTTTTAACTTCGATGCGTTTGGTTAACATGTTATTATATTTTTCAATGTCAGGTGTTATTTTAGAAACATAAACATCGCCTATGGGTTTACCATCTAACACCAATTCTATTAAGGTGTCAGGTTCCACGATAGAATCACCATCGTAACACAGTGTTCTATCGTCTAATACCGTGGAATTAAACAAATTCGTCACCAGTTCCGTTGGATGCACCCGTTTTGGCTGGTACAGCATCACCCATACCAGAACTTGCTTTAGCCTGTTGCACCATATTTTCTATTTGGGATGATGATAACGGTTCCGACTGTATGGGTGCTGGAACACTGTTAACAATTTGTTGATTGTGTGGAGTTTGATGTTGCGCAACTGGTGCAGACTGTGGAGGTTGATACCCCGTAGGTTCATCATAGTATTCTTCTTCTTTGATAAGAGTTATACTGCTCCTAATCGTTGACCATTGTTCAGCGTTTGGTATCCAATCCGAATCTTGAAATTCTTCTAAACCTTCCAGCCAATTTTTAAACTCTTCGAGTGTTCTTTCTTTAAGTTTAACCTTAGCTTTTCGTACTTTTCGTGCTTTTTTAGGGGCTAGTGCAACTATATCATCTATTATAGGCGTGTTACTTACCACCAAGCTTTCCGCTGTCATTTCATGTTCTTCTATCATAGTTTTTATTATTATTATTATTGTTATACCATAAAGTCGCCAATGACTTTATTTGTTATCATTTTATACTGGTCGAAAGGTGTTATGTTTATCCAACGATTAGGTGAGATAGGATGACACAACATTTGATTTTTGTAAAGCAGAGGTGACGTGAATTTATATTCTGGGACATAATCCATTATTTTTAGTTTTATGGGTACAACTTTATCCGTTATCGAATCATACCCAAACACCAAAAAATCTGTGTTGGTGAGTTCGTGGATTTTAACTGTGTCAACTTGAGAAGTTTCATCAGAGTAAACTAAAACGTGATAGCTTGTGGGTAAATAAAAGCTGAAACCGTTTATCTCAACTAAAAAAGCTGGTGAAACGATTTCTTCTAACGCTAACAATGGTGATAACGTTACGTCTATTATATCCAAATTTAGTGTGTAGAAATATTCTACGTGGGTAGGAGTCAGCACAGTGTCAAATATAACTGGCTCCATGTTTTCATCGAAAATTATCAAACTGGTAGTCCTTCTTTTTATTATTATAATACCAATAGATTATAATAACAAGATATTCTAATGTTTGTCAAGCTTTATTTTTATAAACCGCCTAAATCTTCTCCACCACCAGCAGCTATTTCACCTTCCCCACCAGCACCATCAGGAGTCATAAGGTCGCCAGCAGAAAGATCACCGCCACCCATGTCACCCATACCGCCACCCATGTCACCTTCCATTCCCATAGTTTCAGGAGAATATATTTTACCTAATACAGAAGGGTCATAGTTGTCTGGATTTTCACCCATTTCTATAAGTTTCATACGTTCGTTTTCTAATATCTCTTCGTCAGTTAATTTCAAGTAACGTTTCATAGAGAATTTCTTAGCTAAGTATGGTAAAGCGTCAGCACTACCGAACATACCTAACAACGCTGCATCCATTTCTTGTTCACGATACTTGCCAAAGTTTGAAGGTTCTGGTAATTTGATTTTGAATGTATTGTTGTCAAAGTTGATACCAATAGACCTTAGATACGATTTAAACTCTTCGTCCATCACACGTTCTAAAGATGCTTGTAATCTTTGCACATATAGAGAGAATCTTAGTTCTACAATGTAACTTTGTCCAAGCTTTCCATCGTTAAAAACTGCACCGCCAGTATCACCTTCTTTCATGTAGGATAGTGGGATTCTTAAACCGCGAAACACTTTATCACCAAAATAGTCTAAATCTTCGATGGAACCTAAGTTTTGACCACCTGGTAATGTTTCAATTCTGGAACCTTTACCATCACTTCTTTGTGCTAAGAAAAAATCTTCGTTTTGTGATTGTGGATTGTAAACCGCTTCGATCTCGGAGTTATTACCGTTGAACGTTGGGATTTTTTTCTGTTTAATCTCATTCTTAATTTGTTCGAGATATTGTTTAATACGTTGTGGAGGCATTTTACCTACATCAATATAGAACACACGACGTTCAGGCGCACGTTGTATACGGTAGATAACTACAGCATCTTCCAACAGTTCTTTTTGTTTAAACGTTCTGTATACTGGACGTAAAACCGATTCACCAAACGGAGCATTATCACTCATGTCATCGTTTAACGTACATCTAACGATTTCGCTATCCTGATAAAATTCTGTCTCTTCTGTACCACCTACACCGGATGATGGAACACCATACGAGGTTTTCGCTTCTAAGAGGTGATTTTTAATTTGCCACCCTTGTATATCAGTAACGTCTTCCGAGTTAACCACGGCTGATATAACGTCTTTAGGGTGTATAAACTGCCAGCGTGTTTTACCTGATACTTTTCTAAAGAACACATCACCGTATTTCACGGTATAACGTGCAAGGTTGAATAAACGATTTTCCCAATCGTGCATATTTTGCCAATGGCGCAAAGCAGCTTTAAGTGTAGCTACCATGTTGTTTGTCACATCAGCATTACTTATATCATCAACTTCTAATATTAAAGGGTCGTCATCTTTGGTGTTGTTACCGATCATTTCTTCAGCGATCAAATCTAACGCTCTACTAATGTCGATGTCATTATCCATCAAGTCCCATTCGCGGTAACGAACTAAGCGTGAAGCCGAACCTTGAATAATTTTATGATACCAATTGTAATTCCCATAAGAGCCTGGTGAACCGATCTGTTGATTATCGGTCACTTCCGCTGATGTAGGTTGTTGTTGGATTATCTTATAAAATCCAGTCCATTTTGATGATGCCATATAGTATCTCTTATAATTATCTTATCGGTTTATTTATCAATCTTAAAATTCTGCGTTACCAAACGCTAAATCACTTTGATATTCATCTGATGCCATATACGCAGCATCTTGATTACGTTTCATTTCGTCAGAAGTTTTAAGTTGCTTCTCATTAACACTTACACCTTTTTCGTTTGAATCTACTATTTTTTGTAATAGTTCATTCTGTTTAACTGTGTTCTCGTTTAACATTTCAAGTGTAGACGGTTCACTGCCTTTATCTTTTTTAAGGCTATTAGCACCTTTGTTGCCGCTTACTGCGCTAGTATTCAAAGATTTACCTGTTCCCATAGGTGCTTGAATAGTTGAAGATTTTCCACCCATAGGTGAAACTTTTCCTGATTCTTCTTGTCCGGCAAACCTCGACTGTATTAAGAATTGACGTAGTTGAGAATCAGAGCCAGCTTCGCCCATAGCTGTGTTAAAATCATCTTCTGACATACCTTTAATATTCTTTCTATGTTTACCTATTTTTTTACGGTTTCTTCGTCTACCACCGCCTTTTCTTTGCGCAGAGTCACTAGTCTGGGAAAAATCTCCCATATTATCGTGTCTATCCATACCAAAAATATCACTAGACATTTGCTTTGCGCTATCTCGAACGTTCCATTCATCTTTAAGTCCCAGATATTCGCCTTTGTTGATGGATTGTGTGTTAGCTCCTGAACCCTTCGAAAAGTTTCCGTAATTGGCACTTATGCTTTGTAGACGCTTTTTAACAAATCTAGGGTCATCATCTTCATATTCGTTAGCGGCAAAATAGCCAGATGGAGTGGAACCTTTACCTTTACCAATACTTGCAGGTGATAGTGTTGACGCGGAGGCAGTTACACCACTTTTGGGGTTTTTGCTCTTATTTTTAATTGTTGTTCGGGTTCCATATCGTGCTTGAATCAAAAATTGTCTTAATTTTTTATCACCACCAGCATCCCCCATCATTCCATTAAAATCGTCTTCCGACATTTTTTTAACTTTTATTTTCTGTCTATCAGCCATCAATCCTTTAGTGGTTTCACTAAAGTCCATGCGGTTTTCCCCTTTACCACTAGACGAAACCGCTCCACTCACATAATTAGCATGGCTTCTGTTTCCAAGACTATTTCTAATTTTAAAGAATTCATCTTCTTTTATTTGTTTTTTGTTTTCCCCAGACCCAGTATAAAACTTCCCATCTTTCATTGAGGTTTCTTGAGGGGCAGGTTTGAAAAATCTACCACCTTTTTTAGCACTGACAAATTTTTGCGCGTCTTTATCTTTACCGCCATCACCACCGAGCATACCATGTACACCCTTAGCAACGGTTCCAGCATCTACAAGTCCGAAAGTTAAGCTTGAGATAGCACCACCAAACGTTGATGCGGCTTTCATCCCAGCGGTTAATTCTTTACCTTTAAAGTGTTCGCCAGCAGCGTTAAATCCTTCTACAGCTCCAAATACTGCACTACCTAATGTTGCTATAGGTCCTAAGAATTTCAACATACCAGCACCCTTAGAGAGTACACCAAGTCCCATTTTTCCAAGACTACTAGCAGTAACAGCACCTTTAACCGCACCAGAAGCCATTCCAGCACCTTTAACCGCACCAGAAGCCATTCCAGCACCTTTAACCGCACCAGAAGCCATTCCAGCAGCTTTTCCAACACCAGAAGCCATTCCAGCAGCTTTTCCACCAGCGTTCATTACCGATGATGCACCTTTAACCGCACCAGAAGCCATTCCAGCAACCTTACCACCAGCGGTAGAAGCCATTCCAGCCCCTCTTCCCACCAACCCACCAGCATTAGTCGCTATATTTCCTATTCCACCAGCAGCAATTTTCCCCATTCCAACAACTTTATCTGTGGCTCTACCTATAAGACCACCCAAGCCTTTACCCTTATCGGAAAACATTTTGCCAAGTCCGGCTAATAAACCACGTTTCCCAGCTTTCATCATCATCAGTTTAGTGATATATAATAATGTTGCACCTATTCCAGTCAATAAACCATTTGTTGCTAAACCTGTTGTAAGCATCTGACCGTATTCAAGCGCACTTGTAGCTAACGACGCAAATACACTATTTTGGTCGGCATTTTGCCCCTGTATATCTCTAAGTATTTGTGCTTCCGCAGTTTCTTTATCACCTAAGTTTATATCACCCAACCCATTAGCCATACTTTGTATTTGACTTCCAAGTTTCCCATATAATGCGTTTGTGGTTAGATTACCAACGTCGCCAGCGTCGCCAGACCTTGCTCCGGCTTGTTGTTGTTCCAGTTCAGCAACAGCTATCATAGCTTTCGCCTGTTCTTTGGGGGCTAATTTATCTAAACCACCCATACGCAGCCCTTTAGCCACCAGATCAGCGTTCTCTATACCCATAGCTTCCATAACTGCTTGGGTTTTATAAGATTCCTTTAAGCGTTCTTTAGGGTCCATTCCTGCTACGCCATGTAACGCTTCCCCAGCTCTTAATGCTTGTTCAGCGGTTAATCCTAATCCAACCAGCATTCGTTTATTAGCCAAACCACGTTCTACTACAGCTCTACGTTCAGCCCCGTTGCTTGCACCCATTAAACGATTTCTAATGTTGTCATTTTTGACATACTCTTCCATTGCAGCCGCTTGTTCTGCGAATGTTTGTCCTGTAGCCGCTTGTATTTCTTTAAATGTTTGTGTTAAGCCTTTCGAACCTGTGGAGCTTTTCTGCAACATTAACATTGCATCACCAGCATTAATACCACCGATTGACATAGCGGTTAAAACCTGTGTGCTACCTTTAACAGCTTCACCTAAATCCCCATAGTTTTTAAAGTTTCGATCTGAAATTACGTTAAGTTTGTCTGCAAATTTTTCAGCACCACCCATACCAGCAACTAATCTTTTATTTTTAGCCTCTAGTTCTAATAAATCTGAAGGTGATATACCTAGCTTGAATGAGTCCCATGATTTCCCGAACGTGTCAACAACGGAGCTACCATATTTTAAAGTGCTACCTAATTGATCTACGAAATTTTTAACGGTGGCAGTTGCACCAGCTTTGATAGCAAAGTTACTAACAGTATTATCTAAGAATCCAGCAGCCGCTTCTATCCCTCTACCGACTACAGTGATACCGTCGGTAATTTCCTCACCAGCTTCTTCTATTTCTTCTGCAACTTTCTTGCTAAGTTTGGAAATGTCGTCACCAATGAATTTTTTAATATCACTGGATTTTAGTTTACCCTTCTTAAAGTCTTTAGCTGTTTCAGAGAAAGCATCACCTAAAACATCAACATCTTTAAGTAACTTCGCTTCGATTTTTCTAAGTTTCTTTTTCTGAACGGTAGAAAGTTTTTCTTCGCTAGTAGTGTTCTGTAGAATATCGTAATAGTCTTGAAGAGCTTTATTGTTTTCTTTTAAAAGTTTATTTCTAAGTTTACTTAATTTACGATCTGCAAGAACATCGGTGGATTCACCACCACTAGAGGCAATAGCACCGCCAGAATTAGCAGTATCAATTTTACTAATGTTTGCTGAACGACCGCCAATACCGCTCTTCTGGAATTCTTTAGCAAAGATTTTTGCCGCGAATTCGATGTCCGTCTGTTTAGGTATTTCTGATGCCATAATCGCTTCCGTAACTATTTGTAATATAGTTATTTATCAAAATGTCAAAACAGTTAAGAACAGCTTAAAATGGGAAACATAAATAGAAGCAAATAACTTATTAAGAGAATAATAATGGAAAAGAATATTAACCCGTTACTAGAACGCGCCCGTATGCCAGGTGAAACATTTACATTACCATCAGGCGGTTTGTTTTATAAAAACGGTGAATTAGATGAAGCCGTGGAAAATGGTGAGGTTTATATCAACCCTATGGTAACTTTGGACGAAATCATTTTGAAATCACCAGATAAACTTTATAGTGGAGAAGGTATAATCGAAGTGTTTGGAAGATGCGTTCCACAAATTTTGAAACCGTCGGAACTGTTATCTAACGATGTTGATTACATATTAACAGCTTTACGAAAAATTTCATTTGGGAATACTACCGAAATTACATATACCCACGATTGTGCAAAGGGAAAAGAACATAAGTACAAACTTGACATGAGTAATTTCATCAAGAACACTAAAAACATTGACCCTACCAGCATTAAGCGTGAATACACTAAAACGCTTATGAACGGACAAGAAATTATGTTATCACCGCCTAAATTTTTGCCAGCGTTAAAAATGTATCAGGCATCATTGGATACATCTACATTAGACGAGAAAGAATTGGAAAAAAGTGTGTTAACAAATGTTGCTACTATGGTAACAAAAGTTGACGAAATTTCAGATAATGCTATGATTGCTGAATGGGTAGGTGTTTTAACTCCTGAACAATTGTTAGAAATTAAAGATTTCGTAACGGAAACATCTGAATGGGGAACCAACTTCCAAACTAACGTCAAATGTAAGGATTGTGGAAAAGAAATGGACATCACTTCAGAAATGAATCCAGTTAGCTTTTTTTTTCTTTAATGGCATCGGGTAATATGACCCGAATAACTGAAATGTATACGGTTCTCGGTAGAGAATCGGAAAACATTGTAAGAAATGTGATTTCTATATGCTATTTCATGCGTGGTGGCATAAGTTACGATGATCTAATGTTCAGAACACCTGGTGAACGCGATTTAATAAGCAACTTTTTAGAAGATCGTTTAGACAAAGAAGGTAAAAGAGACAACCCTAACTATTAACCGTCGGGGTTTTCTACAAATTCATAATCATCAGTAATGTCAATGTCATCAAGGCTAAACCATTTCTCATAGTCCAATCCCTGCGAATCTAAGTCTGTTATGACCTCATGACTCGTAGTACCAACATTACCTACCATTCCTATACGAAACATAATATCTTTGATGTAATCGTCTTTTATGTTTGCCGGAGCTGAAATTTGGATTGGTAATGAAAATTGCATCTTAACAATTCTCATGTTTTTCTCTGCACCAGCCGGAACATTATTTTCTAAATTTATACCATCCATTCTAACAGTTGATAAACGAGTCCAATCGAATTGGTTATCATTCTTCTGCAACGTCAGTGTAGGGTCAAACAGTACCATTATCTGTTCCATAATTTGCAACTGTTGTTCAGTGCTGGAAGTGTAGATAGCTAATTCCACACCTAAACGATATGGTATAGGCATCAACTGATGAACTATCCTAACATCTTCTGGATATAACCCACCTCTAGGCACATAAGGTTTTCTGCGTTCTACGTTTACACCTTTTCTAAGTGTTTCGTCTAATTGAAATTCATTGTATGTTACCGACATAATCGGTAAATGTATTAATTTGTTCTGTGTTGCACCAGCTTTTATGTATGCGGTCACACGATCAGCATCGCCATAACGTATTGGGATGGTGATTAACTTTCTTTCACCGTCTTCACGTTTACCAGTCTGCACTTGCATTCCAGCGAAGATTGCCATAAAATGGGTCACATAGGTTTTAATTTGGTCTGCATAATAGAATGGTAATGCCATCTAACTTATTCCTTTTCGGTTGTTTGTGTATTTATAAACTTGCTATTGCATTAACAATGTGTATAATGGACGCAATAGAATTGAAAAGACCGTTAAAAAATGAATCAGATGAACGTTTACGAAGAAAATGGTTACGCAAATAGACAGGACTATCTCAATTCGTTGTGCATAGAGTACGATGAAACATTGGTTCTCGAATTGTCTGCACTGTTAGGGGAGTCGGAAGATTTCGACGGTTTGGTAACAAGTTTACAGGATGCTTGTTTATGACACAACATACACACGAATGTTGGGGGGATGATGATGGTGTAGAATATCCAGAAGAAAGTCCTGCGGTAAAGGATGTTAATGTTTGGATACACCCAAGCTTAATGATGATGACGCACGATTATTCTTGTCCGATATGTCGGGAAAATCACGCAGTAATATCAAATGGTGTGATGACACCTTGTTGGGAATGTAACGAAGAAGGTTTTCGTATAATAAAACTTAAACCGAAAAACAAATGCTGGTTATATAACTGGTTTAACGGTATCAAAGATAAGGTATATTAATATGTCACACTCTAAAGTACAATTATGGACGATCTATGTTGAGAAAAATCCACATTGGGAAAAAGATAACGTAACATTAACGCCATCAGGTTTGAAAAAACTATTTGAACAGGCATACGAAAAAGGTTACGAACACGGTAAGAGCGTTGGGGCTGCTACAGAAAAGTTAAAAAGTCGCGCTAAACCGGAAAATAAATCTGGTTTTGGTGGTGGTGGTGGTGATTTCAGCGATGTATTTGGTGATATTTTTAAATAATTAAGAGGTAAAAATGTTAGAATTAGTAGTAGGTAAAGAGGACGGAACCATTGATAATGCTTCCGTTCCCATAAGATGGTGCATTGATAACGAAACGTTAGAAAAGGCGCAAAAAGATGGGAACATGAAAATTCTTATTCAGGTTAAATATGACCACTATACAGAAGATCGTTTCCTTCATAAGTTAACCAGCTATATGACGTATGTGCCATTAAGACGTTCAGGTGATGTCGAAATTTGCGCTTACATTGTTACCGCTAAAAGTAAAAAACGTTCGAAAAATCATACGTTTAATACAATTTTTACTGCTCGTTCCGGTAGTAAATTCGCCTATAACATTGATCTTGATCGTGACATAGGTGACAGAATTTTGGTTGATTGGTCTGACGAAAATAGCGATTCTTGTACTATTGTCGATAAAGTACACGATTATTACAAAATTAAAATACCAGAAAACGTGTTTGGCGCGGAATTACCTAAATGGTTTGATAAGATCGTGAACCGTTATCTGGAAAGTAAAACTAATGACGAATGCCATCGTAACAGACGAGTAATAACGTTTTTCATGTTTAGAGTTTGGGTTGTGGCTATTGAAGCTCTTATCTCGGAACTACGAATGCTCAGTATGTTCTTTTTGGTTTTTATGTTGGGGTGGTTTCATGTTTCTTTAAAACGATTAGGTAAACCATTTGTGGACGGTTGGAACAAATCTGGTGAAATATTAGCAGAAGACGTGAAAAGCAAAAATGTTCTAACATTTTTTTACGATGCCTCGTTTAAATGGCTTAGAAAATTTTATCCAACGCCAGAGAGTAAGGTGATATGTAAGAACGTTAGCGTGTTGTTTGCGCTGATGTTCTTACCCACGGTTCCATTGGCTTATAGCTTATATCTTGTAATTTCGGTAGAGGTGCTTGGGATACCATTTAACGTTCTAGCGTTGTTTATGCCATTAATAATCAACACTTTATTGATATTCGTGGTTTTGTTGTGTATGAGTATCTTCGTGGGTATCGTGTCAGCTTTAATTTGGTTTTGGGAATTGTTACCGACACCAAATTTTAGTATTATATTCAAACCTTTCACTTTTGTGGGCGATTTAATTGTTAACACCATATTCGCAATAGAAAAATGGTATAACGACAAATTTAACAAGAACGCAGCTCTTAAAAAAGAACTACTAACATGTAATGGTGATGCTAATAGTGTAACCACTGACATTAAAAAGATTCCACTGTTCGAACGTTCTCCAACATTGATATATCTTGATGTTAAGAACAAAGTCTGCAAACCGATGAAACGCTAATGTTAGGTATTTACACGTACTATAAAGACTTTGGGCGTTCGGGTGAACTTCATGGTCTGTTTGTAGCAGACCATGAAGAGCTTCTTAAACTGGACGGTAAAACAGTATACTTTGGTGAAGTGCTAGGTAAACACTCAGAAGTGATTGTTGAGTTCTCATATGATGAAGACATAGATGTGAGAACGCAAGATCAAGATTTCATCAAAAAATTCCAAGAAATTATGGGGGATAATTTTTCTACAGGTCATAACCCTCTTAATTATGAAATTTTCGAAGGTTAAATCTCGTTGTTGTCAGTAGGGTTGTTGTAATCCTTGTAATACTCACCAAGCTTAGGCTTGATAGGATTATTTTCAGCCCTTTTGTCACTCTCTTGAAACAACCAACGATTTTTCTTAACTGAAAATCTAAACAATCTGGCTGGAATATCTTTCCCAGTACCTACATATGTTAAACGATGATAGTCACCGTCTTTAGCGGTTGAAATGTCTGGTAAAGTTTCACCAGTTGTAAAGTCTAAACCGTTTGGAGGCATCGCATCCTCTATATACAATCCTCTAGGGTTCACGTTAAGCTTGTTTAAGCCCGTAAAACCTTGATCTTCTGCACGTAGTACTTCTTCTTCGGTAAACTGTCTTAAATCGCTTGTATCTGCACCTAATTCTGGTGTTTGTGTATTAGCAACGCCAGCTAACAGTTGGGTTTCGTCAGAAAAGTCTTGAAAAACTGGATGTTCGTTTAAACCGTTTAAATCTTTTAAGCCGTATTGTGATAAACCGTTATCGTCTATATCCTGATCTAAGCCATCGAAAATGTCCATAGTTTCCGCACTTGCCATCATAGGTTGTGCGATAACTCTTATGTTAATTGGTTGCCAACCAGGTGTAAATGACTGGCTATCCCACGAAACATCATTAACTTCCAGATATTTTTTCACAGGAGTCATGTTGAAGTCATACTGTATTTCACTAGGCAATTCTATTATATCACCAATTACTAATGGACGACCTAACACGCTTACCACAACAGAGAAGTTCATCTTCAAATAGAATTGCTGGGATGGTAGTTCAATACCAAACATTGTAAGTTCTGTTTGTGCATCCAACAAATCATACGACGCTTTTAGCAAAACACTTTCGGAAGCGTAATCACGATCACGATTTTCCTGAAAAATATCATCTTGTATATCGTCTATAGATGTTAGATCATAGTCCATCAGTTCGATAGCTTGAACCACCCAAAAATCATTAATGCCACCGTTAAAATCTAAGGGGCGTATTCTCCAATATCTGGATGGTGTTGTATGTTTGAAATTTACTTCGATTAAAGCGTTAGAATCTGGTAAGGTTAGTATTGCAGCCCCAAACCATTTTTCACCGTCGTCGGAACGTTCTATTCTAGCTTTGGTAACACGATTTTTAGTGTTGTCACCTTGTTTTATTTTGATCGTAGCAATGTTATGACGAACGAAGGTTTCGATGCCATATTGTTTACGGGTATTATCAAGTATAATTTCACCGAAATCATATCCGATATAAGAAGAATCGACAACGTTTTGACCACGTTGAGCCGAACGCCATTCATCTATATAAGCAGTGAAAGCATTCTGAGAAGAAAAATTTGTGTTAGCATCGCCAGATGAAATTGATGTGCCATTACCAACTAGATCAACTAATACGCCCTGTTCGTGTATCCCTAATAGTGGGAATACATTAACATCAGCACCAGCAATGTTTAACTCTTCAATTGCTATACAATTCATATAACAAAATTCAGTGCTGTTAGTTTTAGTTAACTGCCAAGGTCTGCAATTAGGGTCTGTGTTAGCGCAATCGCAATCTGCAAAATGTGTTGAATCGTTACATGCCATTTTTAAAATCCTTTAATGATATGCAACTATTTATACACTTTTATAAATCCCGAACTACCACCGCTCCATTAGCTATTGTTAAGTCAACTTTATTGTTCATATATCTGGAATCGTAAAGACTATCATAATAATCGTCCGTCACTTCATCCCATGATGTTTCCCCACTCGGAAGAACACCGTTGAGCATGTGTTGAATAGCAAACACTTCGCTCCTATGGTGGAATACCGTGTTAGGTGGTTCGCCCTTTCGGGTCTTATAATCTAAATTCATTTTCGTTACCGTATCATTTATCGCCTATTGTGTTGTGCGAATATTAGCTTATCGTGTTGTAAAACACTTTAGTTGTTGGAAGTATAACACTTGTGGCGGTTTTTTGCAATTTATAAATAGTTTCAATCTTACTATTGATATTTTTAGAAAATGCGAAAATACACTAAAGACGAAACCGTTGTACAGTTCATAGAATTACATGGCGAACAATACGACTATACAGAAATGTTGTATAACGGCAATGCGGAAAAGGTAAAAATCATTTGTAAAGAACATGGTGATTTTTACATGTCTCCAAATTCACACAAAGCAGGAAGAGGATGTCCAAAATGCGGTTACAACGTTATTTCAGAAAAAGGAAAATTATCACAAGAGCAAGTTATTCTCGATTTTAGGGAAGTTCACGGTAATAGGTATAGTTACATATTGGTCAACTATATTTCTAGTAGTACAAATGTTCGCGTAATATGCAGACATCATGGCATATTTAACATAACACCGAATAACCATAAAATGGGTCGTGGCTGTCCCAGTTGTAGTAAAGGTGGTTTCGATTTCACTAAACCAGCAATATTATACTATGTTAAATTCAATTTGTATAATCTTTACAAAATTGGGGTTACTAATTCCACAGTGAAACGTAGATTTGGTGAGGAATATAAAAAGATAGAAGTGGTAAGAACTATCCCATTTGCTAATGGTAGAAAATGCCAAATGGTAGAACAGAAAATTCTTAATCGCTACCGACACCGACGATATTTAGGCGACCCAATTTTGAAAGGTGGGAACACCGAAATATTCGACGGTAACGTGTTAGGATGGTATTAGCCTAACACCATAGTTGATTCCATTCCAAACTCTTCTGGACTTTCAACAACGTAATCTTCTAGCTCTAATATCAGCCTATCAATCATTTCTACTGCGGTTTGATACAAGTCTTGCGCATTCAATGAAACACCGTTAGCACCTGGTAATGAAGCATACTTACCACGTATTTGCGCTAATATTAACATAGCTTGCGCTAAAGCGAAATTTTCTATCCAAGGTTTCAATCTTCTATCATTAATCAAATCTTGTTCAGTTCGTTCTACACTCACATCCATTAACATTCTTTCAGGTTTATGGATGGCTTGTAAAACATCTAAAGCTCTTGAGTTTTCGTTAAACTGGAACAACACTCTAGTAGCAAACAACTGTTCTAACTGTTCTATATAATCAGCAACAATATGGAACGATATTAAATCGTAAGAACCCATGTTATATAAATGGTTAATAGTTACCTGTCCGAACTGTGCATTATCATATAACGCGCCTAAGAATGCGCTGGTTGTACGATACATACCCATAACAGTTACGATCTTATTAAAACCATTCCCGTTGTTTGTAAGTAAATAGCGTTGCACATTAGTTTCCATATCTATAAAGAAGAAACCACGCTTATACGCAGAACTAGAACGTTTCCTAAGTTCCT
>Ga0164315_10001020_pt1 | contig 20644 bp, 18 predicted proteins | sample GuaBasSedimGuay6_FD_113737 | JGI IMG/M metagenome (GOLD analysis project Ga0164315, IMG submission 113737) | Subseafloor sediment microbial communities from Guaymas Basin, Gulf of California, Mexico - Guay6, Core 4569-2, 0-3 cm | ecosystem: Environmental > Aquatic > Marine > Hydrothermal vents... | reverse complement strand
GATATTCTTTTGGAGGAATGCTAACCCAAATGTTGCCTAGTGATATTACCTTCAGATTAAGCTACTATTATTTAAGCAAAATCTATCCTTCTCAAGGAATTTATTTATCCGATATAGAATACAACGAAGATATTGCAAGAGAAGATGAGCAATCCAATTTTTCCTTAAATCTTTCGAAATCTTTTATTGTAAATGAGGAGACTGGAAGTGAATTGAATTTAATGCTTAAATATTATCTAATCAAAAATAAATCGAACAGTTACTATTTTAATTATGACATGAACGCAGTTTCTGTGTCACTCAACTATATTTTCTAAGGAAATCATGCAGAAAAAAAAACCATTTAAATTACGTGCCTTCATTAGTCTTTACATGACTATTACTTCAATTTTAATTGCCATTTCAGGAATCATATTATTTATTGCTCCTCCTGGAAGAATTGCACATTGGTCATACTGGTCGATGCTAGGATTAACAAAAGATGAATGGCAAGGAATTCATATTATTTTTACATTTATAATTGTTATTGCTGGAATACTCCATATTATTTACAATTGGAAACCTTTAGTTACATATCTTTCAAATAAAATTTCTGGTTCAATCTCTATCAGAAAAGAGTTAACTTTCTCACTAATTGCTACGGTACTAATTTTTGTAGGAACTTATTATCAAATTCCACCATTTAGCTCTGTACTTAATTTTGGGGAGACAATAACTGATTCTTGGTCTGAAGAAGCTACTGAACCACCAATCCCTCATGCAGAGGAGCTTACAGTCGCTGAAATTTCATCCCAATTAAATTTGAATACAAAAAGTGTAATTCAGAAATTAAATAAGAATGGTTATGCTGTTAGTGATTCAACAGCTACTCTTGAAGAATTAGCTGAAAAACATAATGTTGTTCCAAGTGATATTTATGCAATAATTAATTCTGGAAATATTAACTCATCAAATAAAATTAGTATAAATAAAAATAGTAGTTACAAACAAGGAAGTGGTTACGGAAGAAAATTAATTTCAGAAGTATTTAGGGAAAACAATCTTTCTTGGGAGGAAGGTGTAGAGTTACTGAAAAAAAACAATATTATTGTTACTGAAGATGTTAAATTAAAAGACATAGCTACAGAAAATAAAAAATTGCCAGTTGATATAATAAATACACTAGCTAGATAACTTTGAAGAATCTGAAAAACATATTTGTAAAACCCTCAATTTTGCTGGCTCTTTTTATTGGGCTGGCAATATTAATTATTTCATCCGCTTATTTTGAATTAGACCGCAGTAAAAAAGAAGTGCTAGACTTGATGTCCGAAGAAGCACACTCCTTACTCGAAAGTGTAATTGTATCTTCTCAGGAAGTCCTCTATGCATCAAATGAAGTTGAAGAGGAGATTCAAAAGAGATTATTAAATAATGCAAATATTATTAAAATATTATTTGATAATAGAAAAATTAGTAATTCAATACTAAGCGATATTACTACACAGAATGAAATAAATCGAATTCACATTTATAATAGAAATGGAATAAGAGTTTATTCTAGTCACACTTCTAATTCTTATTCTCAGCCATCAAAAAAATATATTCAAGAAATGTTAAATCCAATTTTCAATAATGAAGTTGATACTTTAATTGTTGGAATGAAAAAACCAAGGGTTGGTGAAGGTATAAGATATGTTATATCACTTGCAAGTAACAATAACAATGCAATAGTACTTAATTTGGATGCTGCCGAACTACTAGCTTTTAAGAGAAGAATTGGTTTTGGTGTTCTAATTAAGAGATTAACCGAAAATGAGGATGTACTATTTGCCCTCTTAGAAAATGATTATGGAATATTGGCTGCTTCCGGAAATGTGAATAATCTTGACAATATTGGTGATAGTGATTTTCTAATGAATTCAATTTCAGATTCAACTTATGCATGGCGTATAGTTGAATATGGTGATGGAGAAGTTCTTGAAGCTGTTCATCCATTTGAGTTGGATGGGAATACTATTGGACTATACCGTATCGGTTTAAGTTTAGAACCACTTGAATTAATTAATGAGAGACTTCAGCGAAGAATAATTATTTCAGGTATTATTCTATTTGTTGTTGGGTTTATAATGATTACTCTAGTTTTTGTTAGACAAAATTTAGATTTAGTTAAAAGACAATACCATAAAATTGAGACATATTCAAAGAAGCTAATAGAGTCTGTCAGTGATGCAATTCTAGTGGTGGATAGTAATAATGTTATTATTGAAATAAATAAATCCTCTGAAGTACTTTTTGAATTTTCGAAACAATATATAATTGGAAAGAATTTAAGTGACGTCCTTGATAAAAATTGCCCAGATAGTTTTAACTCCAAAAGTGGAATCCAACAAGTTGAATGTAAAATAAATAATAGTATTAAAGAATTGCTCATTTCAAAAAGTAAATTTGTTGATGAAAATGGTGACGAGAATTTTGTTTTTATCATTAAAGACTTAACAGAATTAAAGAAACTTGAAAAGCAAATAGCTCGTAATGAGCAAATGAATGCTATGGGGCAACTGGCTTCTGGTGTTGCTCATGAGATTAGAAACCCCTTAAATTCAATTGCGACAATAGTGCAACAATTGGATAAAGATTTCGAACCAGTTGATGGCGAAGAGGAATATCATCTACTTGCTGGAATTGTTGCAAAAGAAGTGAAGAGAATGAATAAAACAATCGAAAATTTTCTACGCTTCTCCAGACCTGAACCAATTATTAAAAGTGAGTTTGTTCTATCCGAATTAATAAATTCAGTCGAAGCTCAATATCAGGCTCTAGTTGAAAAGAATGGAATTGAACTAACAGTACATCAAGGTTGGGATGGGAAAGTAAATTGGGATAGAAATCAAATAAAACAAGTTTTAATAAATCTCATTAAAAACTCAATTGAGTCAATTGAAAATTCTGGCAAAATTGAAATTAAAATTGAAGGTGAAACAAGTAATGTAGCTATTTATATTACAGATACAGGGGAAGGAATTTCCGATGGAGATTTGCAGAGAATTTTCAATCTCTATTTTACCTCAAAAGCAAAAGGGACTGGAATTGGACTAAGTATAATTCAACGAATAATTAATGAACATGATGGAATGATAAATGTTGAGAGTAAACTTGGAATGGGTACCACGTTTACATTAACAATTCCGGCCAATATTTAGAACCAAACCTTCAAGGTTTTATTGGTCTTCTAATCTAATATGTGAGCATACAGATGTATTGTGGGATATTGCCAAATATGAGCAAACCTTGAAGGTTTAAAAAGACATGAAAAAATATAAGGTATAAACAAATGAATAAATTATCAATTCTATTAGTAGATGATGAAGAATCAATATTAACTTCAATTAAAAGCTTTCTCTCTCGCAGAGGTCATTATGTCCTTACAGCTTCGGATGGGGAAGAGGGAATTGAGAAAATTAAAAATAATGTAATTGATCTTGTTCTAACTGACTATCGAATGCCAAAGAAAAATGGATTAGAAGTTTTGAAGGAGACAAAACTCATTAATCCAAATATTGATGTAGTTGTGATTACTGCTTTTGGAAATCTTGATGATGCTGTTGGTATTATGAAAAATGGGGCATATGATTATTTAACAAAACCAATAGACTTAGATGAATTAGAAAATCTAATAAATAGAGTTAGTGAAAAACGAATACTTATCTCTGAAAATAAAGTTTTAAAAGAGCAACTTCAGGAAAAATTCAAATTCAATTCAATCATTTCGCAAAGTGGTGAAATGGAGAATGTACTAAATATTGTTGGACGAGTTGCTAGTAGCAAAGCTACAGTAATGATTCGTGGAGAAAGTGGTACTGGAAAAGAGGTAATCGCTAAAGCTGTTCATTATGCGAGTAATAGAAAAGATCAACCATTTATTACTGTGAATATTGCATCTCTATCTGAAAATTTACTTGAGAGTGAATTATTTGGACACGAAAAGGGGTCTTTTACAGGTGCTATTAATCAAAGAAAAGGAAGGTTTGAAGAAGCTGATGGAGGGACACTTTTTATTGATGAAGTTGGGGATATTTCACTTACTATGCAGGTTAAGCTTTTACGTGCAATACAATTTGGCGAATTCCAAAGGCTTGGCAGCAGTGTAACTACTAAGGTAGATGTTCGCATAATTGCAGCCACACACAGAAACTTAGAAGAGATGTTAAAGTCAGGAGAATTTAGAGAAGATTTATACTATAGATTAAATGTCGTATCTGTTAAGTTGCCAAAACTAAGAGACAGAAGGGGAGATATACCTCTATTGGCAGAACATTTCATTAAAAAAATCTCTGAAATAAATGGTAAGAATATTACTGGAATTACATCTGAAGCACTTGATAAAATAATTAAATATAGTTTCCCTGGTAATGTTCGAGAATTAGAAAATATGATTGAACATGCCATCGTTTTATGCCGCGATGAAATTATTGGGATAAATGATTTGCCAATACAAATTGAAGCAACTTTTGAAAAAATGATTTTAGACCCAATTAATTTAGATCATGAATATGAAGAGAAAATGAAAGTCTTTGAGTCCGAAATGATAAAAGAGGCATTGTCCAGAACTAATGGAAATCAAAGTGCAGCAGCTCGCATCCTTAATATTACTGAACGACATCTTCGTTCACGCTTGGAAAGATTGGGATTAAAGAAGAAGAATTAAAATCTTCTTCTTTGGACAATATATCTAGTTTTTTCAAAAATTCTGTAACTCATTATATAACAACTATTTCTTGATTCTGAACCTCACTTTATTTAAATTTGTAAGCTAGATTTGAATAAGAATGTCGATGCAAATAAAATTCACAAATTATAAAGATGGTCTTCACAAATTTGTTTTTGAAACAGATGTGAAAAAACTAGGTGTTGACAATAAGTTTGCCGGCAGTGTTCTACTAAATTGTGAAATGGATAAATCTTCCACACAGATTGTATTAAATTGTAAGCTTCAAATTACTGCAAAAAGATCTTGCGACAGATGTAATGCAGAATCTGAGGATATAATTGAAACAGATTTCAAAAACATCTATTTTCTAACTAGTAACAGAAGTAATGCTGATGAAGATGAAAGTGGAATTTATTATTTAACATCAGATGATGATAAGATTGATTTATCTAGCGATACCATTGAAAATGCTTTATTAACAGTACCAATGAAAGTACTTTGCAAAGAAGATTGTAAAGGTCTTTGTTCAATTTGTGGTGTTAATAAAAATGAAAAAGAATGTGATTGTGTTGTTGATACAAGTAATCCCGTATGGGAAAAGTTATTGAAATTAAAAGGAAAACTAAATTAAAATAAGGTAGTGTTATGGCTCATCCAAAGAGAAAGATATCTAAAAGTAGAAGAGATAAAAGAAGAACTCATTACAAAGCGACTGCTCCTACATTAACAGCTTGTTCCAATTGTGGAGAAATGAAATTGAATCACAGAGCATGTGCAAGTTGTGGGTACTATGCTGGTCGTTCAATGTTTGTTCCAGAATCGTAATTAAAAATTAAAATGACAAACAACACTAAATCTAAGTGTGCAATTGCAATAGATGCAATGGGTGGGGATTTTGCTCCACACAATGCTGTTGTTGGTGCAATTGAAGCTTTCCACGAGAAAAAAGATTTTGATTTGTATCTTGTTGGTAGAAAAGATCAAATTGAGGATGTAATTAAAAAGAACAACCTTGATTTCAATTCTGATTTTATTGTTCATGCCGATCAAGTAATTGATATGCATGACCATCCAACCGACACGATGAAAACAAAACCAAATTCTTCAATGGCTGTTGGCGCTAAGTTAGTAAAAGAAGGTAAAGCTCATGCGTTTGTTAGCGCTGGCAATACTGGTGCAATGGTTGTTAATTCTATTTTTGGAATTGGAAGAATTAAAGGTGTGTCACGCCCAACGCTTACCGCTCCGCTTCCAAATAGTAACGATGGCTTTACTTTTTTAGCTGACGTTGGTGCTTTTGTTGATTCTAAAGCCCAACATATTTTTGAATTTGCATTGCTTAGCTCAATTCTTTTAAGAGAAATTTATGGAATTGAGAATCCGCGCGTCGGACTAATTAATGTTGGTGAAGAAGATAGCAAAGGATATAAGCTTACAGCTGACACTGCTAAATTATTGAGAGAATCAAACTTAAACTTTATTGGCAACGTGGAGGGTAATGATATTTTTAAAGGCACTGCTGATTTAATTGTTTGTGATGGTTTTATTGGAAATATACTTCTAAAGTTTGCTGAAAGCATGCCTAGCTTTCTTAAAGCTGCAATTAAAAATTATGCTAGCAAAAGTACTGGAAATAAATTGAGGGTTTCTCCATTTGGATTTCCACCAACAAAACGGGCTTTTAAAGAATCCTTAAGTAAAGCTGATCCGGATAACGTTGGAGGGTTACCACTGCTTGGTGTTAATGGAATAAGTATTGTAGGACATGGATCAAGTTCAACTCTTGCAATTAAAAATATGGTTTTAGCTGCGAGGAAAATGTATCACAAAAATTTAATAGCAAAAATTAAGGAAGAACTTACTAGCTATGCAGAAAAAAAATAAACTTTATTCCGCTAATATTACTGGCGTTGGTATGTATGTACCAGAAAAAGTTTTAGATAATAAATATTTTGAATCGATTGTTGACACAAATGATGAATGGATTCAAAGTAGGACTGGGATTAAAGAGAGAAGAATTCTTGAAGAGGGCGGAACTAGTGTTCTTGCAACAAAAGCTGTTGAAGATTTATTAGCCACTACAAATACAGATCCATTAGATATTGATGCAATTATTCTTGCAACTGTGACTCCAGATATGTTCTTCCCAGCAACCGCTGCTTTAGTTCAAGATAATGTTGGAGCTAAAAATGCTTGGGCTTATGATTTATCAGCTGCTTGCTCTGGATTTCTATTTGCATTGCAATCAGGTACTAGTTTAATTGAGTCTGGACAATATAAAAAAGTTGTAGTTATTGGTGCTGATAAAATGAGTTCGATTCTTGATTATACAGATAGAAATACTTGTATTTTGTTTGGTGATGGTGCTTCTGCAGTATTATTAGAGCCATCAGAAGATTTGAGCATTGGTGTTCAAGATTCAATTTTACGAACGGATGGTTCTGGAAGAAATGCATTATTTATGAAAGCTGGTGGAAGTCTTCATCCATCTACTCATGAAACAATTGACAATAGGGAGCATTATATCTATCAAGATGGTAAAGCTGTTTTCAAAGTTGCTGTTAAAGGTATGGCTGATGTCTCAGCAGAAATTATGGCAAAGAATGGTTTGAAAGGGGAAGATATTGCATACTTGGTTCCTCATCAGGCAAACTTAAGAATTATAGATGCAACTGCTAGAAGAATGGGTATTGCACCTGAAAAAGTTACTATTAATATTGAAAAATATGGAAACACAACTGCTGGTACAATTCCATTGTGCTTAACTGAATATTACAGAGATGGTAAATTTAAAAAAGGTGATAATTTAATACTTGCCGCTTTTGGTGGTGGATTTACTTGGGGTTCAATGCACATTGTTTGGGGAATTGATTAGTGAGTAAAATTGCATTTGTATTTCCTGGACAGGGTTCTCAGTATGTAGGAATGGGATCGGATTTATATGACTCTTCCAAAGAACTAATGGATAGTGCTGATTCTGCTATTGGAATTTCATTGACGGATATAATGTTTAATGGACCAATGGAATCACTGAAGCAAACAGATGTTACCCAACCAGCAATATTTTTACATAGTATCGCAATTCTTAATAAAATCAAAAATCTAAAACCAGATATGGTTGCTGGACATTCATTGGGGGAATATTCTGCTCTCGTCGCTGCTGGTGCTCTTGATTCAATTAATGCATTAAAATTAGTTAGAACTCGCGGTGAAGCAATGCTTCAAGCTGGTATTGAGCAACCTGGAACTATGGCAGCAATTATTGGCTTAGCTCCAGAAAAAGTGGATGAAATTTGTATAAAAATTTCAGAATCTCATATTGTACAAAGTGCCAATTTTAATTCACCTGGGCAAGTTGTAATATCTGGCTCTATTGAGGGTGTTCACAAAGCAATGGTGGTATTAAAAGAGAGTGGTGCAAAATTAGTTAAAGAATTAGTAGTTAGCGGAGCTTTTCATTCTCCGCTTATGTCTTCGGCAAAAGATAAATTATTACAAAAATTAAATTCTACTAATATTAGCGATTCCTCCATTCCAGTTTATGCAAATGTTACAGCAAAACCTACCACAGACCAAAATGAAATTAGCAATTTATTATTTGAACAATTATCTGCCCCAGTTCGTTGGGAAGAAACAATCAAAAATATGATTGAGGATGGTGCAACTAAATTCTATGAAGTTGGTCCTGGTAAAGTTTTACAAGGATTGATAAAACGCATTAATAAAAATGTTGAAATATTTGGGATCGAAAAACTCGAAGATATTGAATCTTTGAATAATTTAGAAAAATAATCGATTATTAATGCAAGTGGAAATATAATACGTTATATCGTATATTAATTTGTTAAAAAAATATATTTATGTAGTTTTTAAAAGGTTGATGAAAAATGGAAGATAGAAAATTAAGAGCAATTGTAACAGGTGGTTCAAGAGGAATTGGTAAAGCAATTTTAGTTGAATTAGCAAAAAGAAATTGTACAAGTGTTATGTTCTCTGACATCGCTGTCGAAGGTGATGATTTTGATGCTCATGCAAAAAAAATTGAAGAAGAAATTGGAAACGGAACTAAAGTTTATGGTTTCAAAGCTGATGCTTCAAAGTTTGAAGAAGCAGAAGCTACTGTTTCAGCAGCTGTTGAAAAAATGGGTGGTGTTGATATAATGATTAACAATGCTGGTATTACTAAAGATAATCTTTTAATGCGAATGACCGAAGCAGATTTTGATTTGGTTATTAATATTAATCTTAAAAGTGTTTTTAATTATACTAAAGCAGCGATGAGACCAATGATGAAACAACGTTTCGGAAAAATTGTTAACATTGCATCTGTGGTAGGATTAATGGGAAATGCAGGACAAGCTAATTATTCTGCTTCAAAAGCTGGTGTAATTGGTTTTACAAAAACAATGGCAAGAGAATTATCATCTCGTAATATTAATGTTAACGCAATTGCCCCTGGTTTTATTGAAACAGATATGACTTCAAAATTAAATGATAATCAAAAAGAAGCATTACTTACAAATGTGCCATTAAAAAGAATGGGACAGCCTGAAGATATTGCTAATGCTGTAGCTTTCTTGTGCAGTTCAGATGCTGATTATATCACAGGACAGGTTCTTACTGTTGATGGCGGAATGGTAATGTAGTTTTTATAAATGGATCCAAATAAACAAAAGGAGTTAAGATGGATATCGAAGCAAAAGTAAAAGAAATAATTATGGACAAATTGGGTGTTGAAGAATCACAAATTACAGATGCAGCGTCATTTACTAATGACCTTGGTGCTGATTCTTTAGATATCGTTGAATTAGTTATGGGTTTTGAATCTGAATTTGATGTGTCAATTCCAGATGAAGATGCTGAAAAAATTGGTACTGTTGGTGATGCAGTAAAATATTTAACTGAATTAAAAGGTTAATTCACTATTGTTTATTGAGACTGTTATAAAAGTTAATGATTTACTTTTATGCAGTCTCAATTTTTTTATTTTCAAGGAGATTTTGGATGAGTATGAGACGTGTTGTTATAACTGGGCTTGGTGCGCTTACCCCCATAGGAAATAATGTTGATGATTTATGGAAAGCATTATTAGATGGTAAGAGTGGTGCTGGTCCAATTACAAAATTCGATACTGAAAAATTCACTACAAAATTTGCTTGTGAAGTAAAAGACTTTGATATTGAAAAGTATATGAATAAGAAAGAAGCTCGAAGAATGGATCTATATGCTCAATATGCAATTGCTGCATCAACTATGGCAATGGAGGATGCTAATTTTGACCTTGATACTATTGATAGAGAGAGATTTGGTGTCATTTACGGTAGTGGTATTGGTGGAATGGAAACATTTGAAAACCAAACTATTAATTATATGAATGGCGGACCAAAAAGAATTTCCCCATTTTTTATTCCAATGATGATTTCAGATATTGCTGCTGGGCAAATATCAATTAGGTTCGGATTAAAAGGTCCTAACTATGCAACTACCTCTGCTTGTGCAACATCAACCCATGCTATTGCAGATGCTTTTTTTATGATACAACGTGGCTCAGCTGATTTAATGGTTTCTGGTGGAGCCGAAGCATCAATTACTCCTATGGCTATTGGTGGATTTAATTCTGCGCGCGCAATCTCTTCATGGAATGATAGACCAACAGAAGCTTCACGACCATTTGATAAAGATAGAAATGGATTTGTTATGGGTGAAGGTTCTGCGACCCTAATTTTAGAAGAACTAGAACATGCAAAGAAACGTGGAGCAAAAATTTATGCCGAAATTACAGGTGCAGGTTTAACGGGAGATGCTTATCATGTTACTGCTCCTGCCCCTGAAGGTGAAGGTGCATTCCGTTCAATGCGCGAAGCTTTACGTGATGGTGGAATAAACGCAGAAGATGTGGATTATATTAATGCACATGGTACTTCTACAAAGCTTAATGACTTAAATGAAACAAAAGCTATCAAGAAATTATTTGGAGAACACGCTTACAAACTATCAATTAGTTCTACAAAATCAATGACAGGTCATTTACTTGGAGCTACTGGCGCGTTAGAATCAATTGTATGTATTCTTGCAATTAATAACTCAATTATTCCTCCAACAATAAATTTGGATGAGCCAGATCCTGAATGCGATTTGGATTATACTCCAAAAGTTGCAGTAGAAAAAAATATAGATTATGCTTTAACAAATACTTTTGGATTTGGTGGTCATAACTCAACTCTACTATTTAAGAAATATTCAGAATAGAGAAAGTTTGTTTTTTAGTGAAAATATATTGAATAATCTTTCTTCTTGAGACAAAGATGAAATTGTTCGAAAAATTATTTATTTCTTTTAGAAAAAATCGAAAGATAGAGAATGTCTCAGAATATGAGACCGATAAATTAAATAAACTTGCCGCTAAGCTTAATCTGCAATTTAATAATCCTATTCTTTTTGCAAAGGCTTTAACTCATCGTTCATATTTAGAAAGAACTACTGAGTTGAGTAAATCAAATGAACGGCTTGAATTTCTTGGTGATGCTGTCCTTGGAATGGTTGTAGCTGAAATTCTTTTCACTAAATTCCAAGATAAGGATGAGGGGTTCTTAACAAAAACTCGCTCACATATTGTTGATAGAAATGCACTTTATGAATCAGCCGAAAGATTAAACCTTAAAAAATACCTTCTCTATGATAAAAGATTTATAAGGAGTAGTGAAGAGGGAATTAAAACAATTCTTGCGGATTGTTTGGAAGCTTTAATAGGCGCTATTTATATAGACCAAGGGATTGATAAAGCAGAAAAGTTTACTATTAAGTGGATTGTGAAACCAAATATGGATTCTGGGAACTATCAAGTAGATAACAATTTTAAGGGGCAATTACTCGAATACACGCATTCCAAAAAATTAGCTCCCCCAGAGTATGTGATAGTAAGTTCTGAGGGGCCGGATCATGATAAAGAATTTATAGTTGAAGTTCATATTAATAATTCTATTCACGGAACTGGCAAAGGAAGAAACAAAAAAAGTGCTGAACAAGAGGCTGCAAAACATACTTTATGGAACTTTACAAAATAAAAATTCATAAGTAAGATCTTATTCCTATAAGATATCAATTCTTTATTTATATTTACCCCTTATAAATTATTTAACTTTTTAATTGAGGTTGGCTTAATGAATTATGATATTTCTGATAAATTCGTTGACCGTCATATTGGTCCGAATCAAATTGAATTAGCGGAAATGCTTGATGAAATAGGATTTAACTCCACAGAAGAATTGCTTGATAAAGTAATACATAAAACAATAAGATTAGAGAATGAAATAGATGTTGGTAATGGAGTTAGTGAAGTAGAATTACTAACTGACATAAAAGATATCGCAAAGAAAAACAAAGTATTTAAAAATTATATTGGGCTTGGATATTATCCAACAATCACACCTGCTGTAATTCAAAGAAATATATTTGAAAATCCTGGCTGGTACACACAGTACACACCCTATCAGGCAGAAATATCTCAAGGTAGATTAGAAGCATTACTTAATTATCAAACCATGGTTGCTGATTTAACAGCATTATCTTTAACAAATGCTTCACTATTGGATGAAGCAACTGCCGCTGCTGAAGCCATGTTTATGTTTTTCAATTCTCGAAAGAGAAATAAAAAACAAGCTAATGTATTTCTTGTTGCCGATGATATATTTCCGCAAACATTGGATGTACTAAAAACAAGAGCAAATCCAATTGGAATTAAACTTCGAATTACCCCAGTAGATGATTTCGAATTAACAGATGATATTTTTGGAATGATTGTTCAGTATCCAAATATTGATGGTGAGATTATAGATTATTCAGACTTATTTGAGAGAGCAGAACAGAAGCAAATTTTCAAAGTAGTTGCTGCCGATTTACTAAGCCTATCACTTTTAAAACCTCCTGGAGAGTTTGGTGCAGATTGTACCGTTGGTTCTACACAGAGATTTGGTGTCCCAATGGGATTTGGTGGGCCACATGCTGGATATTTTGCAACAAAAGAAACATTCAAACGCCAAGTACCTGGAAGAATTATTGGAGTTTCTGTAGATAGCAATGGTAACCCAGCCTTTAGAATGGCTTTGCAAACTAGAGAACAGCACATTAAACGAGAAAAAGCTACAAGTAATATTTGTACTGCTCAAGTACTCCTAGCAATAATGGCGGGGATGTATGCGGTTTATCATGGACCAGTTGGAATTAAAAATATTGCGGATAGAATAAATAGACTTACCACTTTATTAGCTGAACTTCTTTCAAATTCTGCTGTCCAACAAGTAAATCAAAATTATTTTGACACATTAAAATTGAAATTCAAAAATCAAGATATTGTTAAATCAATTAACCAAATTGCAATTAGTAAAGAGGTAAATTTTAGATATATTGATGAAACAACAATTGGAATTTCTATTTCTGAATCTACTTTGACCAATGATGTTATTGAAATTACTAATATTATTAAAGAAGCACTTGGCGAAAATAAAATTTCTATTGATGTTGTTAATTCAATGAGTGAATTGAATAAAACATTTAATAATTCATTTGTAAGGAAATCTGAATATTTAAAACACCAAGTATTTAATTCGTTTCGTTCAGAAACTGAGTTAATGCGCTATACCAAAAAATTGGAAAATAAAGATTTATCACTCACAACTTCTATGATTCCACTCGGCTCTTGTACAATGAAACTTAATGCAGTTGCTGAATTATATCCTGTCTCATGGAGTGAATTTAATCAACTTCATCCATTTGCTCCGCTTAATCAGGCAGAAGGATATATAGAATTGTTTGACAGATTTGAAAAACAGTTATGTAGTATTACTGGATTCGCCGCAGCATCTATTCAGCCAAATTCTGGTGCACAGGGTGAATATGCAGGACTGATGGTAATAAGAGAATACCATATTAGCAATGGGGAAGGGCACAGAGATATTGTACTTATTCCTTCTTCTGCTCATGGAACAAATCCAGCAAGCTCTGTAATGGCGGGAAATAAAGTTGTATTAGTTGCTTGCGATGATTATGGGAATGTATCTCTTGAAGATTTGAAAGTTAAAGCTTTAGAATACAAAGATAATCTTTCTGCAATGATGCTCACATATCCTTCAACACATGGTGTGTTTGAACACAAAGTAATAGATATGTGTAGAGTAGTTCACGAAAATGGTGGACAAGTTTATATGGATGGTGCAAACATGAATGCTCAAGTTGGTTACACAAATCCTGCAATTATTGGTGCTGATGTTTGTCACTTAAACCTTCACAAAACTTTTGCAATTCCACACGGTGGTGGTGGACCTGGGGTTGGACCAATAGTAGTTGCCAAACATCTTGTGGATTTTCTTCCTGGCCATTCCATAGTGAATATAAAAAAAGAAAAATCAATGACTGCAGTATCAGCTGCTCCATGGGGAAGTGCATCTATAATTCCAATTCCATATGCATATATTAAAATGATGGGAAGTGTTGGACTTAAGAAAGCTACGGCTGTGGCAATTGTTAATGCAAATTATATTAAAGCAAAACTACAAAAATATTATCCAGTTCTTTACACTGGAGTTAATGGGAATGTTGGACATGAATTGATTTTTGATATGCGCCAATTTAAAAATAGTGCTAACATAGAAGTTGAAGATATTGCAAAAAGGCTTATGGATTATGGCTATCATGCACCAACTGTCTCTTTCCCAGTTGGAGGAACACTAATGGTTGAGCCAACTGAAAGTGAATCAAAAGCAGAAATAGATAAATTCTGTGATGCAATGATTTCTATAAGAGATGAGATTAGACAAATTGAAAATGAAGAGATGGATATAATAGATAATCCGTTAAAAAATGCTCCACATATAATTCAAGAAATAATAAGTAGTGAATGGTTACATCCATATTCTCGTGAAGTTGCAGCATTCCCGTTTACATATAGTACAGATCATAAATATTGGCCATCTGTTGGAAGAGTTGATAATGCTTATGGAGATAGAAACTTAGTTTGTAGTTGTTTGCCAGTTTCTGATTATGAGTAGGGACGCTTTAAATTAATAAAGAATATTAATTTTATTAAGAGGATTTCAAATGGATATATGTAAAATACTTAAAGAGTCAAAGACTATTGCTGTCCTTGGAATCTCTAGTAATCCAAATAGAACTAGTAGAATGATAGCTAGTTATCTTCAAAGAGCTGGTTATAATGTTGTTGGGGTAAATCCTGGTAAACCTAAAATAGAAGGAATTGATGTGTACGCAAGGATATCTGATATTCCGTTTGAGATTGATATAGTTGATGTGTTTAGAAGGTCAGAAGATATACCTCAAATTATCCCAGATGTTCTAGCTTCAAATCCCAAAATTTTATGGCTACAACTTGGAATATGGAACGATGAAGCCGTAGAGCCCTGTGTTACAAAGGGAATAGTAACAATTCAAAACAAATGCATAAAAATTGAACATAGTATGTGTTAGTGCTATGTTGAAAAATTTATACTTTGTAAAATGTAGCTTGCCAGAATGATTGAATTTAAAAAAACATTCTCCATCTTTATAATCTTAACGATAGTAACTTTTGCTCAAAATGTTGATAGCCCATCATCATTAAGTGACAGTTCATTCCAAGTTGATATCATAAAAATTTCTGGGAATGAAAAAACCAAGGATTTTGTAATATTGAGAGAACTAACCTTTGATGTTGGTGATTCGGTGAATAGTGAGATTCTATTTTTAAATAGAGAGCGTGTATTTAGTCTTGGAATATTTACAAAAGTTACTCTTGGAACAAGTCAGGAAGATGGAGTAAATTGTGTTACAATTTTAATTGAAGAGAGTTGGTACATTTTCCCAGTTCCATTTATTAATATTCGAGAGAGGACGTTGGAGAGAACATCTTACGGAATTAGCTTAAAGTACAAAAATTTTAGAGGACGCAACGAAACAATAAGAGCAACAGTATCATTTGGGTGGGATCCGTTTTATAGCTTGGAGTATGAAAATCCTCTATTGTTTCCTTCAGCAGATATTGCTTTTTATTTTGCCGGAGCGCACGGAACACCAATAAATAAAAGCCCAACATTAGAGGGAGTAAATGGAGAAGCATTCGATTTTAAAATAGTTTCTCTTAATACAACATGGGGAAAAAGAATTAATAAAGAGAATAATATTTACTTTATTTTTGAGTATTCTAATATCAAGACACCATCAGAAAATATAAATTCTTATATGGCAAGTGGAACTTCAAGAGATGAAACAATTGGCACAGGCTTAGCTTACGTCTATGATTCACGAAACCTAGCTCAGTATGCAAGTAGCGGAATATTTTTTGGAGTTAATTATATTTATACTGGCGTTGGGAGTAAAAAAATTGCACACAATACTATTACTGTCAATGTTAACAATTATAGAGAGATTTATAAATCTATTTTGATAAAAGGGCGAATTAATGCAAGACATACTTTTGGTAAGTACGTTCCAAATTACAATTTCTCAATGCTAGGATATAATTATTATACACGAGGTAATAGATATCTAGTCCGTGAAGGGAATAACAGATTACTAGGTTCAGTAGAACTTTCTTATCCAATATTACCAGAATGGAATTTTGCTATCGATTTACCAGTGCTACCACAAAGTTTAACTCGTACACGAATAGCAGTACATGCAAGTATTTTTGCCGATGCTGCAACAGTATTTAATAATAACGAAGAAATATTATTAAACAGTTTCAATTCTGGATATGGATTTGGACTAACACTTTTATTTTTACCATATAGTTCATTCAGAATTGAATACGCATTTAATGAAATGGGAATAGGAGAATTCTTAATTGAAACAGGAATATCTTTCTGATATTGAACTTTATTACACACTTGAAGTAAAAGGTGATAGCCTTGAATTAACAGGTGATGAGTTTAAACACATAACAAGAGTAATGCGCCATGCCGTTGGGGATACATTGCATGTAACGGATGGTTCAGGAAACTATTTTGAAACTATAATTGTAGCAATTAATAAAAATAGTCTGTTCGCAACTATAAAGAATAGTAAAAAATATAATAATGAATTTGAAAATATTTATTTCTGTTTCCCTCGTCTTAAAAGCAATAGTAGATTCGAATTCGAACTTGAAAAATCAATAGAATTGGGAATAACAAATTTCTTAATTATTAATACTGAACGAACTATACCCAGAGGTGAGAAGCTGGATCGATGGAATAAAATATCATTAGCAGCAATGAAACAATCACTCCGTACTCATCTACCCAAAGTTGAATATCTAAACTCAATAGAAAAATTAAATTCATTTGAAGGTGAAAAAATTGTGCTTGACCAAAATGGGAACGGAAGTTTATTAGATTATTTAAACAATGTTCGAAAAGATATTTCTGACAAGAAGTTCTATTTTATCTTTGGTCCAGAAGGAGGACTCTCGCAAATAGAGATTGCAAAAGTGTTAGATAACAAAATATTAACTTTAACTCCAAACCGATTAAGAGCTGAAACAGCTGTGATATCAACTGCTACAGCTATTTCATTACTTTAACTCTTCTTTTTTTATGGGTTCTTTTAAATAAACATTCTGTTGTTGGTACGGGATTTCTATCCCCGCATCATTTAGCATTTTTGTTATTTTCAATAGAACATCACTTCTTATAAAAATCCAATCGCCACTATTAGCTGTCCAAAATCTTAAATCAAAGTTTTGTCTATCTTCTCCATACCCTTTATAGAGAATATAGGGTGCTGGATTTTTAAGAATATCTTCTCTTCCTTCAATTCCTTTATTAAGAATATCCATTACCTCATTTGGGTTAGCATTAAAGTGAACGCCAATTTTAATTTCAATACGGCGGAGATAATCTGATAAAGTCCAATTAGTTACTTGTCCAGAAATTAAATCAGCATTAGGTACAATAACTTCTGAACCATCGAATGTTGCCACAACACTAGCCCTTATTCCAATTCTCTTAACTGTGCCCAATAAATTATTTGCAACAAGACTAATTGTATCGCCAACTTGAATTGGACGTTCAAATAATAATATTAATCCAGAAATGAAATTATTAACAATACTTTGTAATCCAAAACCAATACCAACACCAAGTGCACCAAAAACTATCGCAAATTTTTCTATATTAAATCCAAGAAAAGAGAGTGCAATAAAAAATCCTAAAGTAATAATTGTATAATTTAACATTATAGACATTGCCGCAGGTACACCTCTTGGCAACTTAACTCTTGCAAAAATTTCGTTTTCAAAAAAGAAGCGTGTTAATTTTGAAATTTTAAGTGAAAGCCAAATTGATATAAAAAAGAGTACAATATTAAATGGAACTATTGAGATATCACCTAATTCTATTGGAGTAGTAAATAAATTAACAAGAAATTCTGAAAAAGAATCGTAAACTTCAAAGTTCCTCAAAAACATTTTACCCCAAAAAAATATAGCAATTATTTTTACTAAGCTGAATAAAACATTTTTTATTTCATTGGATTTCCTTTTTACCATGTAAGAAATATTAGCAATTTTTGTTTCAAAAAGTATTGTTAATAATGTGTAGAAAACTTGCAGACTTGTAATTAAAATTAATGAACTATAAATAGTTCTCATCACACCAGCAAATATTAATGTTGAAAGAGCAGTATTCCCAATAATATTTCCAAGAAGTGAAATAGAAAGAATTACAATTAATAATTTTGAAATTATAAGCAGAGTAGTGATAATTCTTGTTCTTGCCTTACTAATCTTTGTTACATCAATTTTCAGAAACCAATATAAGGCACTTATCATCAGTATTGTTAGCAGGATAGTGAGTATTCTTAAATAGATAGAGGCTCCAAGCGAGAGCTCAATTATTTGTTGTAATATATATATGGAAGTGATAAAATATAATGGACCTCGAGAAACTCTTGAAATAAAAGTTGGAAAAAGGAAAAGAATTGGAATAACAAGTAAAATTCTAGCAAGTTCCAAAATTACTGATGGAGCAAGTGGGAAAAATGCTAAGTGAAAGTAAATTGTAATTAGTATTGAAATTGAATATGGTTTGTTGAGAATTTTGATAGAATATTTATCGTTAGTAATTGTCTCTTCATCAACAATTTTATTTCCAAATCTCTTCAAGTAAATGATTATTAGTAACACAAAAAAATAAAATCCTACATAGTATGGGAATTCTTCACTATACATATCCCAAAACTCAATAAGTGAAGAGCTAACTCTTGATGTTGAATTATTAAAACTATGTGCAAAAGTTGTTGTGTCAGTTGAATCAGTTAATGCCGACCATATTGGGTTTGAATCAAAAGTAAAAATTAAGGAACGATTTGCATCTATTTGAATCTTTATAAGAGATAATATTTCCTTTATTGTAATTTCCTCGGATGAAACCTTGTCTCTAACTGAGAGTACATTGTTCAAAATAGTAAATAGTGCCTTGTCAGTATCCTTGGTCTCTTTTTTAAAATCTTTTAAGCTATTAAGTATTAGTGTTGGGGCTTTCTCTTTTTTTGCATTTGAATTTGTTTTCTCCCAGCCGACTAGAATTTTTTCCATTTGTACTCTTTTGTCAGCAAGTAATTCTGAATCTTCTTGAAGGAGTTTTTTTAATTTTTCAATTTGTACAAAATACGAATTCCATTTTAAGCTATAGTCCTTTAGTTTCTTAGTTGTAACATTTTCAAATGCTTCTTTTGTTGATTCTTTTTTTAATTGCTCAATATCTTTTAAATAAGTATTAAAATCTTCTTCAAGCTTATCAATTTTAATTGCTGGAATTTCAACGGAATTAATTTTTTTTAGGATAACATATAATTCTTCAATCTTTTGAGGAACTTGAACTACTGGTATTAAATTAAGTTCTATTTCTTCAACCTTTTCAGATTGTTGATTTTGTGGATTATCTTGAGCAAATATTATTTGGAAAGATAAAATGAGTAATAAAATTACTAGTGGTGATATAAATATTCTTTTCATTTTAATCCCTAAATTTTACTTTATCATACTATAAAAGTTCAATAATTTTTTTTATAAGTTTTTCGAATTTCTCTTTTACTAATTCAGCTGTTTCCATAACTTCACTATGATCTAACTTGTTCGGAGACATTCCAGCAGCGTAATTTGTTATACATGATATTGCTCCTACTTCCATTCCAAGAGCTGATGCATAAACTGCTTCGTGTACTGTAGACATTCCAACTGCATCTCCACCTAGCTTTTGTGTCATTCGTATTTCAGCCGGTGTTTCGTAGCTCGGACCAGTGTTGTACCAGTAAACACCTTCTTTTAATGGAACTTCCTCTTTTAATGCCGCAGTCTGGATTATTTTAGTAATCTTTGCAGAAGGGAAATCAAAAAATCGTTGTTTCATTTCAGTGGTTGCTAATCCAATAAGTTGAGCTAATTCTTTTTTTATGCTGAAAGAATTCATTGATGTAATTAGCATTAAGTCCGCTGGTTGTAGGTGGTTCAATCCACCAGCAGCGTTAGTTAATATTATTTTTTTAACTCCAAGCTGATGGGCAATGAAAACTGGGAGAACACACTCTTGAATTGAATATCCTTCGTATGGATGGATTCTGCCTTGGTAGATTAAAAGTTTCTTCTCATTCAACTCAGCAAAATGGATAAACCCTTTATGACCTTCTACTGTTGATTGTGGATAGTCTGGTAATTCATCAGTTGCAAAAGTTTTTATGATTTTTGTTTTCTCTGCAAAATCTCCGAGACCACTTCCAAGGATTAATCCTATCTCTGGTTTGAAAGGAATTTCAGATTCTAAAGTTTTAATTAATTTATCATATTTGGTATTCATGTCAATCATATTCTACCTAAAAAAGAATTCCAGCCAAAGTAGCTGTCATTAAAGTTGCTAAGGCACCACCAATTAATGCACGTATTCCAAGTTTTGCTAAATCAGATTTTCTATCTGGAGCTAGAGGAGAGAT
>Ga0164315_10001019_pt1 | contig 20656 bp, 17 predicted proteins | sample GuaBasSedimGuay6_FD_113737 | JGI IMG/M metagenome (GOLD analysis project Ga0164315, IMG submission 113737) | Subseafloor sediment microbial communities from Guaymas Basin, Gulf of California, Mexico - Guay6, Core 4569-2, 0-3 cm | ecosystem: Environmental > Aquatic > Marine > Hydrothermal vents... | reverse complement strand
GCTATCCATTGGGTTAAAAATGGCGGATATTTAAAATATGTGGACGTTAAGCGCCTGGAACAGATCGATGGCATCTGGATGGGTACCGAAATGCATGTTTTCAAGAAAAAGGGTAAAGCGCTCGTTCACAGAACAGAACTGAGATGGAAAAATATCCAATTCAACCAAAACTTAGGGGATGAACTGTTCACAATTCGACGACTTGAAAAAGGTCTGTAAAAGAAGGAATCTGTATGGAAAAGACTGAATTCAATTTCTGGCAGGATCACTCATCCAACTATTTGGAGATGGCGTTCCGCACAGATCACACCGGCGTCGTTGAAAGATCGGATGGTCACGGTAGAAAGACAGGCGAATGCGGAGATACCGTTGAAATATTTCTGTCGATTGAAAACGATCATATCAAACACGTGTCTTTTGTTGTCGAAGGCTGTCGAAATACACACGCATGCGGCAATACCGTGGCTTCTTTGGCTGAAGGCAAAGAAACTGATGCGGCCTGGGAAATAACGCCTGAGAACGTCATTCAATTTCTTGAAACACTTCCGAAAGAGAATCATCATTGCGCAGAACTTGCTGTGGGTGCTTTTTATCTTGCGCTCAGCAACTACCAGGAGAATAAACGCAGTAGTTGGAAAAAATTATACCTAAGATGAGCGATTGCCGATCTTACCGCATCTACGGCGTCAGATGCCATACCGCATAGTCCACTATTTGGTCTTCGCTCTTCAAGCTACGCCCCAACAAGAGCGGAACAGCATCTTCCTTGTAGCTACGGCAACCTCGACAATCGCTCAACTGTAGGATACAGATAATATGATCATTGAAGAACCCCGCGGCCCCGACAAGCCGGGATCTTCGACAAGCCGCAGAAAATGTGCTCGTTGCTGCGGTTCAGCTTCGGTGGTATTGCCACGTTAAACTTCGAAATGCTGAATAATTATGGGAAACAACCCCTCTCCAAAGGTCGTTTATGCTTGACAGGATATGGCAAGTTGACTATAGCACATTCGTTGGATATACGTCTTATGGGATATGTTTTTCCGCCAAAACAACAAGGGATATTGCATCAGTATGGGGCTAAGGGATTTACTGGAAAAGAAGAAGTCTTCCATTGTAAAAAAGTGGATTGAATTTGTGATCGACACCTATGCGCCAGATGCGGCTCTGTTTTTTAAAAATCAAATAGATGACTTTTTAAATCCCGTTGGCGGAACCACACGAAGTATTCTTGAAAAACTCTTTGAAACCCTCCTGAAAAATGATGATGCCGATAGTATTGCTGCCACGATGGAACCGCTTATTAAAATTCGGGCTGTGCAAAATTTTTCTCCATCCCAGGCAGTCGGATTTCTTTTTGTCCTAAAGACACTCATTCGCAAAGAATTGAAAAAAGAATTAAAAAAGATAAATCCGGAAGAACTGGAATTGGTCGACGTTAGAATTGATTCCCTGGCGTTGATCGGGTTCGACGTTTTTGTTCGATGCAGAGAGAAGATTTACGATCTCAAGACTAACACAGAGAGGAGTAAAATCTATACGGCATTTGCACGAGCCGGATTAATTAAAGAGATTGCGGCGGATGAACCGGATCTCAAATTTGTTTAATATCTATCAGCGAGGTAATGTTAAATGAATACTAAGTACATGTATTCCCTGCTAGCGGTTATTGTACTGTCTTTGATTTCCTATTTTCTGGTTGAGGCTGCATCGGGATTCAAGGTTTTATTCGGTGTCATCATTCCTTATCTGGCCTTTCTTGTTTTCATTGCAGGATTTATAAACCGCATGATGTACTGGGTCCGCTCTCCTGTGCCGTTCAGTATTCCTACAACGTGCGGCCAACAAAAGTCGCTGCCCTGGATCAAACCGAACCGGATCGACAATCCTTTTTCCAAGCGCGCGGTGGTTGTCCGGATGTTCCTGGAAATCGTGTTTTTCCGTTCGCTTTTCCGGAATACTCGCTTAAAGTTGAAATCAGGGCCCAAGATCGCCTACAACCTTGAAATATTTTTATGGGCGGGGGCTTTGGCATTTCACTGGGCTTTTTTGACCGTTCTGCTGCGGCACTTACGCTTTTTCACTGAACCCGTGCCCATACTGGTGCAGGCACTTGAAAATGTAGATGCCTTTTTCCGGATAGAAATACTTTATGACGTGGCTCAATTTGGATTGCCGGGCGTATATCTGTCCGGAATCGTTTTGCTGGCAGCCGTTACATACCTGTTTCTTAGAAGAGTTTTCATTCCCAATGTTCGTTATATTTCCCTGGCGGCCGATTTCTTTCCTCTGTTTCTTATTTTCGGCATTGCGTTTACAGGGATTCTGATGCGCTATGTGACAAAAATCGATGTTATCGCGGCCAAAGAGCTCACCATGGGGCTGGTCACCTTTCACCCCACAATACCCGAGAGCGTATCATCCCTCTTTTATGTACATCTGTTTTTTGTCAGCATCCTTTTGGTTTATTTTCCTTTCAGCAAGCTCATGCACCTAGGCGGCATCTTTTTAAGCCCCACACGAAACCTACCCGCAGATACACGTGCAACCCGGCATGTCAACCCGTGGAATTATCCGGTACATGTTCACACCTATGAAGAGTACGAAGATGAATTCAGAGAGAAAATGGTAGAAGCTGGTTTGCCGGTAGTGAAACAGCCAGTTGAAACACCTCCCGATGAATCAGAGGAAAAGGAGTAATATATGGCAGATCTTCAGAAACCCGAAGAGCTATACAAAACAGACACCCGTCCTCCCAAAACAGACTGGATGGATACGCCTGCCGAGATCAAAAAGGGCATTGCCTGTTATGCGGGAAACCCAAAAAGCCTCAAGTATGTTGGATTGCCCAATCCGCGCACCTGGAGCTGTTTCGACGAGGACTGGCAGTTGCCTGAGAACTGGCAGCAGATCATCCATGACGGATTCAAGGAGCGTCTCGAGAAATTTCGTTCCTTTAAAGTTTTTATGGATATCTGTGTCAGGTGTGGCGCCTGTGCGGACAAATGTCACTTTTTTATTGGGACAGGGGATCCGAAGAACATGCCCGTATTGCGGGCTGAGCTGTTAAGATCGGTTTATCGGAATGATTTTACAACAGCGGGTAAAATACTTGGCCGGCTCGGGGGCGCCCGACCCATGACCATGGATGTGCTCAAAGAGTGGTGGAGTTATCTGTTTCAGTGTTCCGAATGTCGCAGGTGCTCCGTATTCTGCCCGTATGGAATCGATACCGCCGAAATCACCATCATGGGACGTGAACTCCTAAATCTGCTGGGATTGAATATCGACTGGATTGCAACACCGGTTGCCAACTGTTACCGGACGGGCAACCATTTGGGTATTCAACCGCACGCTTTTAAAGACATGCTCGAGTTTTTTCAAGAGGATATTGAAGAAATTACAGGGGTGCACGTAGAGCCTCAGTATAATAAAGTTGGCGCCGATATTCTTTTTATTACACCCTCCGGGGATGTGTTTGCAGATCCTGGCACATATACCTGCATGGGGTATATGTTGCTTTTTCATTTTCTGAAGGAAAAATATGGGTTTGATGTAACCTGGAGCACCTATGCTTCCGAGGGGGGTAATTTCGGCTTTTTTACATCGCATGAAATGATGAAGCGCTTGAATTCAAAAATGTATGCAGAAGCCAAACGGTTGGGCGTTAAATGGATTCTGGGTGGAGAGTGCGGTCACATGTGGCGGGTTATCAACCAGTACATGGATACGATGAACGGACCTGCCGATTTTCTGGAGGAACCGGTATCGCCCATTACCGGGACCAAATTCGAGAACGCAAAATCGACAAAAATGGTTCACATTACAGAATTTACAGCAGACCTGATTAAACACGGTAAGCTGGATCTTGATATGTCACGAAACGATAACCTCAAGGTGACATTTCATGACTCCTGTAATCCTGCAAGGGGTATGGGATTGTTGGACGAACCCAGGTATGTCATCAAAAATGTCTGTAATCATTTTTATGAAATGCCGGAAAACACCATTCGAGAGCAGACATTCTGCTGTGGAAGTGGTTCAGGTCTCAATGCCGGTGAAGATATGGAACTGAGAATGGCGGGGGGGCTTCCCAGGGCCAATGCGGTGAAATTTGTTCATGAGAGCAAAGGTGTCAACACGCTGGCCACTATCTGTGCAATAGACCGCGCCGCCTTGCCGGACCTTATGTCCTACTGGGTCCCGGAGGTTGAGGTTTATGGCGTACATGAGATGGTAGGAAATGCCCTGCTTATACCAGGTGAAAATGAGAGAGAGACAGACCTGCGCGGCGAACCGCTGGCGGGAATGGAGGCTGCAGATGAATGATAAGAAATTGGTCATCGCCGGTGTTGTCATATTTGTTGCTTTGATCGCCTTTCCGTTCTGGTTTAATATGGGCAAGGCTGCACCCGCACCCGAGTTAGTGCTTACCGAACATGCCAAAGCAGCCAATGATGGAAAGTGCGTCATGCCGACGGACTTTATGAAAGCAGAACACATGAAACTGCTGGATGTCTGGCGGCATTCGGTTGTGAGAAATGCACAGAGAACGTTCGTCAATACGAGCGGAGAAGAATTTAATATGAGTCTTTCCAGCACATGTCTGGATTGCCATTCGAATAAAGCCGATTTTTGTGACAGATGTCACGATTATGCGTCGGTGAGACCATACTGCTGGGATTGCCATATCGATAACCCGAAGGAGACAGAATAATGGAAGACAGCAGAAGACGCTTTCTAATGCTGGCCGGCATTTCGGCGGTGGGCTTAACAGCCAAACCTGTATTGGATGCATTCGCCGCCGAGCAAAAGCAAAATCCAAAAATCGGTCTAAAAAGGGGTGACGATGCACTGACCGCGAAACGTTGGGGAATGGTGATCGATACAACAAAATTCGAGTCCGCGGAAGATATTGAACCGATCATCGAAGCCTGCCACAAAACGCACAATGTACCAAAGATAGAAAATAAGAACCATGAAGTTAAGTGGATCTGGGAAGAACATTTTCACAACGCTTTTCCAGGCCTGGCTCAGCAGTTTCAGGATGAAAGAACCGAACATGCCCCATTTCTGGTGCTCTGTAACCACTGTGAAAACCCGCCGTGCTGTCGGGTTTGTCCGACAAAGGCAACATTTAAACGGGAATCAGACGGAATTGTCATGATGGACTTTCACCGGTGCATTGGTTGTCGTTTCTGCATGGCAGCCTGTCCATATGGATCGAGGAGTTTTAACTTCAGAGATCCTCGACCACTTATTGAGGAGACCAACAACTCTTTTCCAACCCGAATGAAAGGCGTAGTCGAAAAATGTAATTTTTGTGCTGAACGCCTGGCCGTTGGGAAACAGCCGGCCTGTGTGGAGGCTTCCGACGGGGCCATCGTCTTTGGCGATCTTTACGAACCGGAGTCAGAAATCAGGGAGCTCTTGAGAACCAACTACACCATTCGCCGTAAACAGGGTCTCGGAACAGAGCCCTCTATTTACTATATCGTATGAGGTGACTATGCTTGAATTAGCAATAAAAGGAAGCAAGAAATATTATGCATGGGTGGCATTCTTGCTGGTTGTCATTGGCATCGGCTTTCTCGTGTACCTGAAACAACTGTCTTTTGGCCTGGGCATAACCGGCCTGAGCAGGGATGTTTCCTGGGGCTTTTATATAGCCAATTTTACCTTTCTCGTCGGTGTTGCCGCCGGGGGCGTCATGGTTGTGCTGCCATACTACCTGCATGATTACAAGGCGTTTGGAAGGATCACCGTACTTGGCGAGTTCCTGGCGATTGCAGCGGTTGTCATGTGTACTATATTTGTCTTGGTGGATCTTGGGCAGCCCATGCGTGTGTTTAATACACTGTTGTACCCGAGCCCCGGCTCCGTCCTGTTCTGGGATATTATCGTTCTGCAGGGATACCTGTTCCTGAATCTTGTTATCGGCTGGAATGTCCTGGAGGCCGAAAGGAATGGAACACACTATCAGGCCTGGGTAACACCGTTGATTTATCTGTCGATTCCCTGGGCTGTCAGCATTCATACGGTAACGGCTTTCCTTTACGCGGGGCTTCCCGGGAGAGGGTTTTGGATGACGGCCATTTTGGCTCCGCGATTTTTATCGTCGGCCTTTGCCGCTGGACCGGCATTGTTGATTCTTCTCAGCCTGTTCATTCGTCGCGTAACCAATTTTGACCCGGGAAGAGAACAGATTCAATCCCTGGCCAAAATTGTGGCCTATGCCATCTGCATCAATGTCTTTTTCTTTTTGTGTGAAGTCTTTACGGCTTTTTACAGCAATATCCCTGAGCACATGGATCACATCAAATACCTGTTTATGGGTTTGCAGGGCAAGGGCTCACTGGTGCCCTGGATGTGGACATCGTATGGCTTGATGGTCATTGCCATTATTCTACTGGTAAATCCCATCACACGTAAACATGAGGGTGTACTTACCGTGGCCTGCGTTGCGGTCTTTGTGGGAACCTGGATCGACAAGGGCTTGGGAATGATTTCCGGTGGATTTGTACCGAATCCAATGCACCATGTAACCGAATATGCACCTACCATTCCGGAGATCCTGATCACGTTGGGTGTATATGGCATGGGTGCCCTGATTTTGACGATATTGTATAAAATGTCAGTGGCGGTCAAAGAGGAAGTTGCTGCTTAACGGTACGTCCTTGCAATCAACAGAAAAGGCTCACCCAACCGGTGAGCCTTTTTATTTACAGGAGTCGAACCCTTGGGAACCGGTACTGTTTTCGATGTCAAGCAATATGCACTTCATGACGGCCCCGGTATCCGTACGACTGTATTTCTGAAAGGGTGTCCCCTCTGTTGCCGGTGGTGCCACAATCCTGAGGGTATTGGGGAGAACCCGCAAAGTCTTTATCGCAAAAGGCGATGCATTGGCTGCGGTGAATGCCTGTCTGTCTGCCCGGAAGATGCCTTGTCGCTCACACCCGAAGGTATCATCACGGATGGAGTTCTATGCAAATCAGACGGTGCTTGTGCAGAAATTTGTCCTGCAGAAGCAAGAGAACTGATTGGTAATATAGTTTCAACTGAGGCGATAATGGATATCGTCAAAAGTGACATACCCTTTTACAACCAGTCCGGCGGCGGGGTGACTTTTTCTGGTGGTGAGCCCCTGATGCAAGCGGATTTCCTTTTCGAATGTTTGAGACTGTGCGGTCGGGCGGGAATTCATCGTGCGGTAGATACTTCTGGATATGCTGAGTTAGAAATTATCAAGCAGATTGCCATGGAAACCGATCTGTTCCTGTATGATCTGAAATTTATGGATTCAGAGAAACACAGGCATTTCACGGGTGTTTCGAATCCATTGATTCTGGCGAACCTCAAATACCTGGCACGTTCAGGTGCCCGGGTTACAATTCGCTTTCCCTTGATTCCCGGTATCAATGACAACGATAAAAATATCGATCTCATGGGTATGTTTCTCCGGATCTTGCCGGAAATCGAAACCGTGCATATCTTACCCTATCATGGTTATCAGGAGAACAAGTACATTCACCTCGATACCATCTACATGGCAAAAAACATTCCACCACCTACTTTGGACGACCTTTCCCGGGTAAAAAAGCGGTTGGAAGGTTTTGGTTTGAAGGTCGATATAGGAGGATGAAAGGAATAATGAATCCGCGTATTGAAAAACTTCGCAATGAGAGCTTTAGCGCTGAACCCTGTATCTCCATTGAACGGGCATTGCTGGAAACGGTGTTTTATAAGGAAAACTACGGTAGATATTCCATGCCGGTCATGCGGGCTTTGACCTTCAAACATCTCTGCGAGAAAAAAACGATTTATATCGGGGATGACGAACTCATCGTGGGAGAGCGCGGCCCGTTCCCCAAGGCCGTCCCTACGTTTCCGGAGTTGACTTGCCATTCAGCGGAAGATCTCAGGACTCTGAATGATCGCAAGATGACGCGTTTTGCCATATCAGACGACGACATCCATACATATGAACAAGAGGTCATTCCCTACTGGCGTGGGAAGAGTATGCGCGATCGCGTTTTTAGCCAGGTGCCGGAAGAATGGCAGGACGCTTATCGAGCGGGCCTCTTTACCGAATTCATGGAACAACGTGCCCCAGGCCATACAAGTCTCGATGGCATCATATATGAAAAGGGAATGCTCGATTTTAAGAAAGATATCCGCCAGACCCTTGCTGCACTCGATTATCTCAATGACCAGGAGGCAACCGATAAGGCCGAAGAATTAAAAGCCATGGAGATTGCCTGTGATGCTGCCATTGTTTTTGCCGAAAGACATGCCGCATTGGCGGATACCATGGCGGCCTCTGAAACTGATCCTGAGAGAAAAGCTGAGCTGCAGCAGGTTGTCAGGATTTGTAGACGGGTGCCTGCGCACGCACCTCAAAATTTCTGGGAGGCGATTCAGATGTACTGGTTTGTTCACCTGGGAACCATAACCGAGTTGAACGGCTGGGATGCCATGAGCCCAGGTCATCTCGACCAGCATCTGTTTCCCTTTTATCTAAGAGGTCAATCCGAAAAGACACTGGATCACGAGAAGGCCAAAGAGCTTCTCAGTTGTTTCTGGATCAAGTTCAACAACCACCCCGCACCGCCAAAAGTAGGTGTTACCGCCAAGGAGAGCGGTACCTACAATGACTTTACGAACATCAATCTGGGCGGACTCATGCGAGATGGCAGAGATGGTGTCAACGAGGTTTCGTATCTTATTCTGGAAGTTATCGACGAACTCCATTTGCTGCAGCCCCAGAGCAATGTACAGATCAGTGAAAAAACACCAGACCGTTTTCTCCAACAAGCCGGCCGCGTTATCAGCAAGGGTTATGGATACCCATCGGTTTTTAACGCCGATGCGGTGGTGATGGAGCAGACAAGAGTCGGCAAAAGTATCGAAGATGCCAGGGAAGGCGGATGCAGCGGATGTATCGAAACCGGCGCCTTCGGGAAAGAAGCCTATATCTTGACGGGCTACCTGAATGTGCCGAAGCTCCTCGAACTGGCCTTGTGCAATGGCGTGGATCCGCTTAGTGGAAAATTAGTCGGTGTAAAGACCGGTGACCCGATGACGTTTGAGACACTCGATGATCTGTATGAAGCTTTTGAACGGCAGCTTCTTCACATTGTGGACATGAAAATTCGTGTTAATAACTATATCGAACGCATGTTTGCAGTAAATGCCCCGGCGCCTTTCCTGTCGGTGGTCATCAGAGACTGCATTAAAAATGGAAAAGATTATTATAATGGCGGCCCCCGGTACAATACCAACTATATTCAGTGTTGTGGTATCGGCACTATTACGGACAGCCTTTCGGCTATAAAAAAGCATGTTTTTGAAGATAAAACACTTACGATGGAGGCACTACTCGATGCACTGAGACTCAATTTTAGGGAACAGGAAGCGCTCAGGCTGCGCCTTTTGAACAAAACACCTTTTTTCGGTAACGATGATGATCGTGCGGATACCATCATGCAGCGGGTATACGATTCCCTTTTCAACGCTATTGACGGAAAGCCCAACACCAAGGGGAGTTCGTATCATCTGAACATGCTTTCTACCACGTGCCATATATACTTTGGTAAAATGCTTGGTGCCACACCCAATGGTCGATTTGCAGAGAAACCCATTTCCGACGGCACGTCACCGTCCCACGGTGCAGATCGCCATGGGCCCACGGCTGTCATTAAATCACTCTCCAAAATGGATCAAATCAAATCCGGGGGAACCCTGTTGAACCAGCGGTTTTTACCGAGCGCTCTGGGAAAAGATGAAGATATCGTCAATCTGTCGCACCTGATCAGGACATATTTCAAGCTCAAGGGGCATCATATTCAGTTCAATGTTGTTGGGACGGATACCCTTAAAAAGGCCCAGACAGCACCGGATGACTACAGGGATCTGCTGGTGCGGGTGGCGGGTTACAGCGATTACTTTGTTGATCTGGATGAATTTCACCAGGAAGAAATTATTGAACGGACAGAGCATGAAGTCATTTAACCCGAATATTTCAAGTGAAAAGATTTTTCCCCTACAAAGTTATGATCGTATTTTTTCCCCCTCCATGTCATAGAGGACTCTACTGATTTCGTGCTTTGCCGGATATGTTTGGTTGTATGATTCAATTACGAACTCATCCATCTCCTTATGATCTGTAGGAATATAACCATAGCAGATGTTTTTCCCGATCGTGTGCCCGTATCCGGAACTTGTTGTCACCCCCAGCACCTTACCCCTGTGAATAATGGGAGCACTCCCCTGAAGCATCAGTGGCCGGCCGACGTCAATGGTAAAGCTGCACAGTTTCCATACTGCGCCTGCTTCCTTGATTCTCGCAAGGGCTTCTTTTCCGATAAAGTCATCCTTGTTCAGGGCAACACAGAATCCCAACCCGGCATCAAACGGTGTATATTCAGGAGTGAGCTCGGAACCCCAATCGGCATATCCTTTTTCCAGATGAGTGGACGCAATGGTTCGGTATCCGGCATTTGTTGCGCCAAGTCCCTGACCGGCCTCCCAGAGTGTATCGTATACATGACCGGCAAATTCTGTGGGGGTATACAGCTCATAACCAAGCTCTCCAACATAGGACACCCGGAAGGAGAGAACTGGTGCATATGCCACCGAAAACGACTTACAGGTTCCAAAAGGAAAGCTGCTGTTGCTCAGATCCTCATCGGTTGTTTTTTCCAAAAGCGCTCTCGATTTCGGTCCAATGACGTTTATGACCGCATAGGCCGATGTCACCTCTTTGAATGATACCGTGCCGTCGGTGGGCATATGGTTCTGAATCCACCATGAGGTGCGAAGGCCGAAGGCGGTACCGACAACAATGAGAAATTTGTCCGCTGCCAACCGGCCGATGGTCATATCGCATTCAATCGTGCCACGATGATTACACATTTGTGTATAGATCACTTTTCCGACGGGCTTATCGATCTGATTGGCACACAGCCGGTTTAAGAATTCCAGAGCTCCCGGTCCTTCCAGTTCGAATTTACAGAAAGAGGTCTGATCGATGAGGACCACATTTTCCCGAACGTTTTTGTGCTCCGCGGCCACGTGTTCAAACCAGTTCGGAATCTCGAAGGTAACCTCGTCTTTCGGTTCAACACCATCAGGCGCAAACCAGTTGGCCCGTTCCCACCCGTATTTTGCACCATAAACCGCGCCCTTTTCCTTGAGCTGATAATAGAGGGGGCTGCGTCTTACCCCACGTGCGGAGTCATGTTCTTCATAAGGCCAGTGAATAGTATAGTGTTTTCCGTAAATCTCCTTTGTTCTTTCCACGTTGTATCTTCGGCTGTGGTGATATTTGCCGAATCTCCGGATATCCAGGGGCCAAATATCGAGGCTCGGCTCTCCCTCGATAATCCACTCAGCCATCATGCGCCCGGCGCCACCACCTGCCGCGATGCCGAACGCGTTGAAACCCACAGCCACAAAACAGTTGTCGAGTTCAGGTGCCGGTCCCATGATGGCATCGCCATCCGGAGTAAATGCCTCAGGTCCATTGACCAGTCGGGCAATACCGGCCTCTTCGAGGCACGGTGTTCGACGCATGGCTGGATCTGATAGTGATTGGAAATGGTCAAAATCGGGCTCGAGGAGCTGGGATATGAAATCATTGTCCACGCCGTGTATGGCCCAGGGAATCCCATTACGTTCATAACCGCCCATGACCAGGCCGCCCACTTCGTCTTTATAATATAGAAGACTGTCCTTGTCACGGATGGTAGGTAGGTTCGGAGGCATGCCATCAATCTCATCGGTAACGAGAAACTGGTGCTGAAAAGGAACCAATGGTGTGTTGACTCCCAGCATTTCCCCCATTTGGTATCCCCACATGCCCGTGCAGTTAACCACGATTTCACATTTAATATCACCCTTATCGGTTTTGACCGAAGCGACACGTTTTTTATCGAACTTAAAACCGGTCACCAGCGTGTGCTCGTAGATAGTCGCCCCTCGATTGCGGGCTCCCTTGGCCATTGCCTGCGTGATACCGGCCGGATCCGCCTGACCGTCGGTGGGCATAAAGGCCGCACCGATGACATCGTCTAAAGTGATGATGGGACAAAGATCGTAGGCTTCCTTGGGTGAGAAGATATCCATCTCCAGGCCGAAACTTCGTGCCGTGGTAGCACCCTTTTGCAGTTCATACATGCGCTCTTTGGTGCTGGCAAGATGAAGGCACCCGCTTTTTTTCCAGCCTGTCGTCAATCCGGTTTCGGCTTCGAGCTGTTCATAGAGGCTAACACTGTACTGCAGCATTCGGGTAATGTTGCGTTCACTGCGCAACTGGCCCACAAGCCCGGCGGCATGCCAGGTGGAACCGCTGGTAAGTTCTCCTTTTTCGAGTATAACGACATCATTCCATCCCATCTTGGTTAAGTGATAGGCTGTGCTGCAACCAATAATACCACCGCCGATAATGACAACTTGTGCACGATCTTGCATGAGCATTCTCCTAATAAAATCATTTCTTTGTTATCGCTGGTGCACAAAGGCTCGTATCATCGTACAATAGACTCTTTGAAGAAACCCTTTCACATTTTTCGAAACGCGTCATACGCGAATTCAAAGCGAGCAATATTTTTACTAGTGTATTTCTCGTAATCAAAATCCAAGTTTGAGTATATCTCAGAAATGATACTCCATAATGTTTCCCGTAATAAGGATACACATTTCATTGAGGCAAAACGACGGTGCATTTCGTCGGACACCGGTTGTTGATAGTACGTTTCCAGGAGCCAGTCTTCCTGTCCCGGTGACAACTCATTGTTTGAAGATAAATTGGCCAGATCAAAAAGTGCTGCGTTGTAGCCGGCATAATCCCAGTCAATGAGCCATAAACGTTTGCCGTCATCAATGAAATTTGCAGCTAAAAGATCATTATGCCCGAATACCAGTTTAATTTCACCGATCGTTTTTTCCAGCTCTTCGTTAATGTTCAGAAAGCGTGGAAACAAGTCCATCACCCGGCTGTTACCCTCTCTGGCCGTGCGGATATAGTTTCGGCAAACATGGAACGGCCAGAAGACAAGTGCCGGACCTTGAAAATGATTCGGTATTACATTGTGACAGGTTTGGATCAAAGGTATGATACGTTCCAGGTTTTGCTGCTCACGCACGTCTTGTTCCGTAAGCGTTTGTCCTTCAATGAAGCGGATGATGAAGAGCCCGTTTTCGCTATAGACAATTTCGGGTGAAATGCCGGCTGCGTGAGCTGCGCGCGAGGCCGCGATCTCATTGAATCGCATTATTCCGTGAATCGGGATGTCGTCACCGATCCGGACGACAAAACGCTCGCCTTTATCGTCAACGATAAAATTGGTGTTGGTAATACCGCCATCCAGAGGTTCGGGCTCTACCTGTGATGACCAGAAATCGAGCTTTGCAACCCTGTTGCGGGCAGGTGTATTCATGTACTTCCTCCACTTGCACCGGCAGTCTCTCAGCCCCCCAGATAAGCTTTTTTTACGTCTTCGCTGTTACGCAACTCTTCAGCCGGGCCGGACAGCGTGATATTACCGGTTTCGATAACATATGCCTGTTGGGCCAGCGCTAACGCAAGCCGGGCATTCTGCTCAACCAGGACTACTGTCCTACCTTCGGCATGGATGTTCCTGATGATTTGTCCAATTTCTCCACACATGATAGGTGATAAACCTAGCGACGGTTCATCCAAAAGCAGCAATTCGGGTGCGGACATGAGGGCGCGCCCCATAGCTAGCATCTGCTGTTCACCACCACTCAAAGTCCCGGCTGACTGCTTCGTTCTCTCTTTAAGGCGCGGGAAATGCTTAAAGACAACTTCTTCCATATCCTTTTGAACATCGTCCCTATTTTTACGTAGATAGGCACCAACCAAGAGGTTTTCCAACACCGTCATCTGAGAAAAGACCCGTCTTCCCTCAGGGACCATGGCAATACCCAAGGCGTTTATCTTATGTGCGGACAGTTGGTCTATTCTTTGCCCCCTGAAACGGATTTCCCCGGTAGTGGGGTGCTTCAAACCGCATATGCTGCGCAGTATGGTCGTTTTGCCGGACCCGTTAGATCCAATAAGTGTAGCAATTTTGCCATTTTCAACAGCTATTGAAATATTTCTAACGGCAGCCACTTTGTAGTAGTGAACCGTGATATCTTTTACCTCGAGTAGCAACTTTTTCACCTCATGACGATGTGTGTCCGGTTATGATATCTTCAGTCCCCAGATATGCATTAATTACATCTTCATTGTTTTGTATTTCAGGGGGGGTCCCTTCGACAAGCAGTGTTCCAAAATCAAGCACGCTGATATAATCACACAGTTCCATGACAGATCTCATATCATGCTCCACCATCAGGATCGTGATGCCCTGCTGGTGCACTTTTCGAATGAGTTCTATCATATGAGCTTTTTCTGTAGGGGTCATGCCGGTCAAAGGCTCATCCAGTAACAAAACCCTGGGCTTACAGGCCAGCGCAATAGCAACACCTAGTGCCCTCTGATGACCGTGGGGCAGGTTTACGGCCAGCTCATTTTTGAGGTGGCCCAGCCCCATGAACTCGACTATTTCCGTAGCCTTTTCGATATTTTCTTTGTCTATTTTCTTATGCGCGCCGGTAAATATGCTAACGAGACTTTCCCTGCCATGGAGATGGCGGGCTACGGTGACGTTCTTGAGGACGGTGAAGTCAACATAGATTGCCGTTCTCTGGAACGTCCTAATTATTCCCATTTTTGCTATTTTACTTGAGGAAAGGCCGCCGATATGCACGTCATTCTTAAATAATATCTGACCCGAGGTGGGTCGATACACACCGCTGATTACATTAAAAAGTGTAGTTTTTCCGGCACCATTCGGCCCGATGATTCCTCTTATTTCGCCTTCCTGGATGGTGAGGTTTAAATTACTCACCGCGGCGAGACCACCAAAGTGCATGCTCAAGGTTTTTACTTCAAGTATCGGCACAAGCCTGGTTTCTCCTCTGTTTCGATATGATGCAGAAATTAAGTAGTTACAATTTGATTTTTCAAAATATTGACCCGCTGTAAACCATTAGAACACCATCATTGCTTTCCCCTCAGGCGCACTCTCAATCTGTTTCCACCACCGCCGGTGGGTTATGCGGTTTTTGAAATTTGTCGATAATTTTTGAAATCAGACTCCCGAGACCCCCAGGCAGAAAGATTAAGACAAGTATCATGGTAAGGCCAAAGAACGCGGGTCTTATCTCTATCAACGGGCGTGAGAGTTCAAACAGTGTATGCATCACCGATACCCCGATGACTGGGCCCCAGAAGGATTTGGTGCCGCCGACCACCACCCAAATGAGGAGATACATCATGGTGACGATATTGAACAGTTTCGGGTCTACCGCTCCCAGGCGATGCACAAGCAGGCCACCGGCAATCCCTGCAAAAAAACCACCAATTGCGCAGGCCAACAACCGGTGTCGGGGGATATCTATACCCGTAGAGGCTGCCAGTTCCGAGTCCATTGAGATCGCTTTAAAGGATTCCCCGATCTGCGAATTTTCTATACGATACAGCATGTACATTGCGGCGAGCATTATCGTCAGGCAGAAGTAGTAGTAGGGAATGCCCTCACTGAAATCTATGCCTCCTACGACCGGAGGCCAGGGAATGTTAATTATACCCGTGGAACCGCCAAAGGGGTTGCGAAATTTAAGCCAGGACAACCTAATTAGTTCCGCCAACCCATAGGTGGCGATATAAAAGCCCCAGCCCTTGGTTCTCAGCAGAGGCAGGGTAATTACCACACCCATCAAGGCAGCCATTACACCTCCCAAAGGGATGGCCATGAAGACCGGTATACCGAGATTCTTGGCCAGCATGCCACTGGTGTAGGCACCCACGCCATACAATACAATATGGTACAGCTGCCAGTCATGTATGGTAACGATCAGACGGTAGCTCTGGGCAAGGATGATGTAGATAAAGTACATCATGACAACTTCAACCAGATATGCCCCGGCAAAGAAGGGCAGAATACACAGCCCAATTATCCCTATAAATATGGGCGTGAGCCCCCAGTTCCTGAATTTCTCAACGTTAAGCAACGACACGGCCCATTAACCCCTGTGGTTTAATTACTAATACGATGGCCATAACGGTAACAGAAACCATTACAGCTGTAACGCCGTCGACAAAGGTGGTAACAAAGGTCATGACAAAGCCAAAAAGAATAGCGGCAAGCGTAGCACCGCCGATGCTTCCCATTCCTCCAACTACCACAACGATGAGGGCAGGCAGAATGATGTGGCCCCCTAGCGAAGGCGTAACCGCATATATTGTAGACATCAGCCCCCCGGCCAGACCGGCATAGGCGCCAGCGATAGCCAACGCCAAGGCCGTCATCCTGTTGATATTTATCCCCTGTAACGATGCGGCTTCCGGATCCAGAGCCACAGCACGTAAGGCTCGGCCCTGCCTAAAATTCCGCATAAAGAACATGAGTCCTCCTATGGAAACAACAGCAAACGGTAATAGAAGCACCCTTTGGAAAGCTACGCGGGCACCCATAAGTGTAACGATGTTCATATAAGGGCTGGGTATGGGCCTTGAGAGACCCCAACCCCATATTTCACCCACCAATACCTCAAAAACAAACATCAATCCCATGGTTGCAATAAAACCGGAGACCACATCACCCTGCAACGGCCGGAAAATCACTCGCTCAACGATGAGACCAAGAACGGCACCCACCACCACGGCTGCTGCTACGGCCCACCAGAACGGCCAGCCGCCCAAAGCATAGAGTGCATATACGGTATAGGCGCTAACCATGAAAAAATGACCATGAGCTAAATTCGCCATCTGCATTACACCAAAGGCCAAAGTCAACCCTACAGCTATCAAAGCATACATGCCACTAGCCATTATCGCATTGGCAGTGGTTTGTATTAAAAGTTGGCTATTCATATGCTGCCCTATCCTCTATTAACGCTTGTGAATACGAAATTCAGTTTCCAAGTGGTGTTTTTCGGGTGGGCGGTGTTACCGCCCACCGTGAACGGTTTATTTTCGCTGGGTCCAATGCTGCCCACGCTCTTTAACCGCCTTAAGAGCGATCGGCTTGATAGCTTCAAACCAAGGCTCGAAGTTCAAGTGAGCGATTATGCGTTTGTCATTGGCTTTGAGGTCGAACATGTTCATGGGAACAGGCTGTTCAATCATGTTCTGTATCCCGAACATCTCCTGGCCACTCATGTGCCCCGGACCGAGGATGGTCGGAAACGACGACACTTTTCTCAAAGCAGCCAGTATGGCGTCGTTGGAGGGCCACTCTCCCGGAGTATCCTGACCGGCAATCTGGGCGCCGATACACCATGGAATGAGCCACACCACATGATCCCAGTCAATGCCGGTCATACGACGATGGACGTCCCCAGGAGCTCCCGGGCCATACCTGTCATTCCATATACGCGTGAATGAAGCCTGCCATGAGTTTTCGCCCCACCACGGATCATCCATCAAGGGGAAACTGTCTATAGCAGCGCGTGCGGCAGGAAACTCCGGTGGAATCTTGGTCAAGTTGGTTTCCCAGTCAGCGTAATTCTGGACCACCACACCCTTGAATCCCTGCAGATACAACTGTTCCCACATTAGGGTTTGGTATTCGGGCCAGGCTTCGCAGAGGCTGATAACGTCAGGATTCTTTGCCATCACGGCGGTGATGATCGGGGCAAAGTCGGTTGTATCAACGCTGAAAAACTTCTCGTAGACAATCTCGAATCCCTGGGAAATAGCTGCACCGATTTCCCAGGCCCCTACCTGTCGGGACATGATGTCGTCCTGCGTGGTCAACGCATATCTCAACGGTCTCCCCAGCTCTTTTTCAGAAGGTAATACCATCTTGGCTATCAGCGCATTGAACATGTTGCACTGGGGGGTGACGTCGCCGCCGGCAACAACGTATGGGCGGCTGGGTTGCATGTCGGTGGGAACCAGGGAAGCGTAGATTACCTTGTGCTTGGTGAGGAAGGGAGCCGTCGCGTTGGCAGGATCTCCGCCAATGGCGCTGATAAATTTAACATCATGTTGCAGCACCAATTGTCTGGCGCCCTGAAGTGCCTTTGCTGCGTTCGCCTCGTCGTCGAATTGATACATCTTCAAAGGATATCTTTTGCCACCGACGAGGAGTCCACCGGTTTTGTTCACTGCCTCGATCCAGATAGAATTTCCGGTCACACCAGGAAGTCCCCACCCGGCATCAGGTCCCGAAAGTGCGGCTAAAAAACCGACGTTGATCGTTTCACCTTTTGGATGTGTTTTTCCAATCTGCTGATCAGGCAGATGGCTCAATAGAACGCCCTCGTCCTCGCTAAGCTTTTCGGATGCGGATATTGCTACGGACGGTAACACAATTGCAAACACTGCGAGAAATAGGATGCAACTAACCAGTTTTCCTAATCTTTTTCTTTGCATTTATCTTCTCCTTTTCTTTCGTAAGAAAATGGTAATCACGCCGGCTGGGAAGAAGGCCCATACACCGAAGATAGTGAAACAGTGATAACGGTCAAAATACAGAATAATCAAGAAATATGCCAAGTTCTCCAGTCAATCTATAATTAGTTGAATTACAGTTAGTTATGGGAGATTTGCGAGATTTGCATATAAAAGAAGCGTTGGATGAACATTATGAAATGGTTCATCATTAGGAAACCGATGTTCACTAATAGTGAACATCGGTTCGGGCCGAGTGCGCGTTCGCGTTGACATGCCAACCTAGTCTATCCACACCGTGCTTCTTCATGAGGGTAAACAAACGCGTACGCCCCAGCCCCGATATCTTGCAGGCTTCTTTGATGCTACCATGAGTTGTGGCCATCAGGTCCTGGAGGTACGCTTTTTCCGCCTTATCAATAACGGAATCCCTATAGGATTTTATGGTGGGCAAACTTGGTTTCGGCATGTTACTTTCAGGCAGGGGTCTGGAAGTGAGGTCGCCTTTAGGGGGCAGGACTGTTGATCGTGCCATTTTGATGCGGATGTGTTCAGGAAGATGTTTGGGAAAAAGGATCGGTTCGTGATAAGCCTCACTGATGGCTGCCTCTAGGGTATTATACAGTTCGCGTATATTTCCGGGCCAATCGAATTGGTTCAGACTGCCGATAAAATCCGGTGAGTAGCCCTTGGATTCGAGGCCTTGCTTGGCAAATATACAGCCGGTCAAATAACCCACCAGGTCCTTGATATCCTCTTTACGATTACGGAGGGGCGGCAAGTCGATGGATACACCCCTGAGACGGTACAATAAGTCCTGCCGGAGTTTCCTGTTCTTGACCATATGCTCCAGGGACTTGTTGGTGGCAGCCACCAGACGAAAATCGCTTGCGATTTCATGATTCCCGCCAACGCGACGATATTGCCTCTCCTGAAGCACTCGCAGAAAGGCTTTTTGGAGCTGAGGACTCAGTTCACCCACTTCGTCCAGAAACAGGGTGCCGCCGTTTGCCTGGGCGATGAGCCCTTCGGTGGCGCGATCTGCACCGGTAAAGGCGCCCTTTTCGTGTCCGAAAAGCTGGCTTTCCACGAGAGTCTCCGGGAGCGCCGCGCAATCGACAACCACAAATGGCTGATCGCTACGGGCACTATTGCGATGAATGGCCCGGGCGAATAGCTCTTTGCCGGTTCCTGTTTCACCAGTAATCAACACGTTGGCATCTGTACGGGAGGTTTGGGCAACTGTGTGAAGACAGGACCGGATCTGAGAGCTTTCACCGATGATGCCGCTGCGTTCGAGGAGCATGGGCGACTCTCCGGTGGATTTGATTCCCTCACGGTACTGCAGGACCCGCTTGAGGGGTAAAATGATATTCTTGGGAGACAGGGGCTTTTGTAGATAATCCCATGCACCGTTTTTTATAGCCATTTCTGCACCATTTGAATCTCCGGCACCGGTGATGATGATCACCTCAGGTGGAAAGTTGGTATCGCGGAGCTTGGACAGTATTTCAAGCCCGTTGCCGTCCGGCATTTTCACATCCAGAAAGATTACATCGAAACCGAGGGATGTAGCATGCGTCAGGCCCTCCTTTAGCGTATGGCAGTAAACGGTCTTGTGGCCGATGTTTTCCACGAGATCGGCCAGCATTTGACAGATTTCCACATCATCATCAATGATCAATACGTCTGCCATTGGCATCCTCCTTATTCTCAGGGCTGGACAGAATTTGATTGACGATCTCCGCCAATCGCCGCGGCCCAAGTGGCTTTTTGATAAATAGCCGGATACCGTGTGCCGCAGTCATCTCCTCGGTTCCCGGCGAGCTGAAACCGGTACACAGTACGATGGGCATATCCGGTCTGACCTTATGGATTCTTCCGGCCAGATCGAACCCGGTCATGTCGGGCATAGTCTGATCGGTAATCACAAGATTAAATCGGTCCGGGTCGGCCAAAAAGAGATCCAGGGCGTCTTTACTGCTGGTTTGGGCCTCGACACCGTATCCAAGGTACTCCAGTATTTCCTTGCTGTATGCCACCAGGGATTTTTCGTCATCCACAAACAGAATTTCCCCCGTACCCTTGAGCATAGGAAGGACGGGTCTTGCATGAGGGAGTTCCGGTTCCATGTCCAGACGAGGGAACAGAACGTGAAAGGTGGTTCCTTCACCAAGCCGGCTT